>Ga0172379_10009289_pt1 | contig 12174 bp, 7 predicted proteins | sample GrowelOW334metaG_FD_119756 | JGI IMG/M metagenome (GOLD analysis project Ga0172379, IMG submission 119756) | Groundwater microbial communities from an aquifer near a municipal landfill in Southern Ontario, Canada - Groundwater well OW334 metaG | ecosystem: Environmental > Aquatic > Deep... | reverse complement strand
CGTTAAAATGATGACGGCTGTGCGTAAGGCTGCGGCCATCGTCACTGATGAGGGCGGGATGACCGCTCATGCCGCAATTGTCGCCAGGGAATTCAAGATTCCCTGCATTGTCGGGACAAAAATCGCCACGCAGGCGTTCAAAGACGGCGATAGGGTGGAAGTTGACGCCTATCGGGGCATTATGAAAAGAATTTAATTATGCCGATAAAAAAATTTCAATATCCATTATTAAAACCGCACCGGGTATCGACAAATAATCCCAATCACCTGTGGCTGGAAAAGAATTATCCAGGATATCTGCATACGATTTTTGCCCAGGGCATTCATGCTGGCGTGTTCTTACTCAATAAATTTTTTCCATTTGGCTACAAGACTGGGTATTCATATACTTTAACCACTCGCTCAGGAGATCCGGAGATGGATTGGTTTTGGGATACGCGGGAACTGGACCGGGTTAGGCAGATTTTTCTCACACGCGGTAAGCGTTCGATGAGTTTTTTTAACAGGTATTACCGTTGGTGGGACTCTCATTGTTGTGAATCCCTAAAGCTTTATCAGCAAGCTGATCGTTGGAATTTCCAGATGATGAATGATCGTGAATTATATAATGCTTATGAGAAGCTCTACTGGGCCAATATTATGCAAGGAGCTGGCGGGTATATCGCTGATTGTTTTTTGACTGTCGGAGAAACCGATTGGTTATCGGATTTTATCCGCAGCCGTGTCGGTCAGGTAAAAAATATTGATCACATAATAGCAACTCTGACAGCGCCAGCCATACCGTCATTTTCCAATGAGGAAGAGATCGCCCTTTCTCGGATTGCCACACACGTCAGGGGAGTTTTTCGTACCTATACCGCATTTCAGCGCCATGCAAGAAAAAGTTCGCCCATATCGGCTTTGCTGGCACAGCATACTAAAAAATATTACTGGGCAGAGAACAACTATTTTGCGAAGATATTGAGTATCAATTATTTCACCAGGAAACTCTATCAATTAGTCAAGGCTAAGGGCCGCGAGAACCTTGTCCGAAAAATGAAGCTGCGACGGCAAGCTAAAGCCAGTTTGTTGCGCGAATTGCACGATCCGTGGCTCGCCAACGTTATCCGAATGTCAGAACTCATGACTCATGTCCAGGATTACCGGAAGTTGGGCCTCGTCCGTTTTAGTCATTTTTCACATATAATTTTTATGGAAATGGCACGCCGAACGGGATTGGAGCTTTGGGATTTCCACAATCTAGTGGAGCCCGAAGTGGCGGACGTATTTTTACATCACCATATTGATCTGAAGAAATTGCGGGCCCGGCGCAAGAAAAACTTTACCTATGGCACACCGCACGGCTATGTAATATATGAAGGAAAGGATATCAAGAAATATGTTGATGATTCACAGTTCCATGAGGACCATGCTGGTATTAAGATATTTAAGGGTGTTCCGGCCTGTGCGGGGCTGGTACAGGGGACGGTGAGGTTAATACGGAATGCGCATAAGGTGGGGATCTTCAATAACGGGGACATATTAGTCACAAACAATACAACCCCGGACTTTGTACCGATCATCAAGCGGGCTGGGGCAATCATTACAGACCAGGGCGGCATTACCTGCCATGCGGCCATCATCTCCCGAGAACTCGGCATCCCTTGCGTCATTGGCACGAAGATCGCCACGAAGGTGCTGAAAGACGGGGATAAGGTGGAGGTGGACGCTATAAAAGGCATTATCCGTAAGCTGTAAACATTCAATGTGGATAAAGAAATACAACCGGCCGGGCAATATTCAGTTTGATGACCTGACACGCGGGCCGATGGTGGTAAATAATCCGTATTTCCCCGGGGTAGTAAAATCTGTCATCACCATTCCAGCCGGCCACGGGACCATGGATTATTACTACAAAGTAACGGAGTGGGACGCATTGATGGCGAAAATTGCCGGCAATATTTTACGCGGACCGAATTTCCTTACCAAGCACCGGCAGGCGTATGCACGGGAATCAGGCAGGTATATCGAGTCGGTTCGTAGGCTGCCGCAGGATTTGCGTGGTTATTCAAACCGTCAGTTATTACGATTCTATAATAATTTTGCCCGCACGACCAAGCGGATGTGGCTGTTTTTTTACGCACCCTGGGCGGTGAATGAAGTGGTGGAACCATATTTCCAAAAACAGGTGCATGCTCATTTTCCTGAGCATGAAGCGTTCATCCTGGATGCAGTCGGCGGGCTTTCCCAGGAGGTCAGGTTTAACATCCAGCTGAAGAGGCTTTTGCGGCTTAAAAAACTGGGCCGTTTGGATAAGAAAGCCCTCGAACGTCATGCGCAGCGATGGGGGTACCTAAAGATGTACGTACCAAACCATGTCCCATACCAGCCGCACGAATTCCGGCAGATGGTTCATGGCACCAGGGTGTCAGAAAAAATTGATTATTTGGAAAAATCCATTCGTCTTAATAAAGGCAAATTCTTGCGGGCGATACAACTGATGCGTCGGCAGCCCAAGCTGGCTGCAGTGACTGAATTGTTGCATTGGTACGTTTACCTGCGGAATGAGCGCATTGACTGCTATCGGGAGGCTACGTATCACGTACGCCGTCTGTTCCAGGAGCTCGACCACCGCCTGGGTTTGGCTGACTGTCAGTCGTCTTTCATGACCATCAGAGAAATTGAATCCTTCCTGGGCAATAGCAAGCGACCGGATCTCAAAGCAGTTCGTCAACGTTCGAAAGTGACATATGGATGGTACGTTTTGAACAGTAGAGCGCGGTTATTGCTGAAGCGTACGGATATACAGGAGGTGTATGCTAAGTTTATCCGAAGCCATGGTGCGGTGGACTCAATCTCTGGTGTCATCGCCTATCCCGGTAAAGTTACTGGTCGGGTAAAAATTATTCATTCTCATGACGAGGTGGCAAAATTCAAGCCGGGAAACATTTTAGTCGCGCCCATGACCCATCCGGAATATATCCATATCATGAAACAGGCGGGTGCGTTCGTCACTGACGAAGGCGGTATCACCTGCCACGCAGCTATCATGGCCCGTGAGTTTAAAAAACCGTGCGTTATTGGCACGAAAATTGCAACGCAAGCGTTTAAAGATGGGGATCGAGTGGAAGTCGATGCGTATAAAGGGGTTGTACGAAAAATATGAATTTGGAAAAAAAAATTATTTCCCTTGGGCTTTCTTCCGAAGGAGGGGTCTATCGCAGACTGCCGCTTTTCACGTTGAGCAGTGCTGCGCATGGTTATTGCACCTTGATCCAAAAATCTGCTGGTGTCAGTTATGGCCAGGTTGGGGCTTTGGGAACAAAACATGGCTGGCAGACTTATTATGGTATGGATCGTATTGTCCGGCGGATCTCAAACCAACTTCGGCACGACCGACATTGGGCAGTAACGACCCGCTCAGAGGCGAAGAAAATATGCCAAGACTTTGTTCATGAGATGAATGAACTTACAGCCCTGATTACTGCGAACCCGCGACGGTTTTTGCGTTTCGCAATCCGCCGATACCCATGGTACATGGCCGGGATTGGCATATACAATTTTTATTGGCGGTATTTGGAGTTTGCGGATACGTCCATGGCCCCATTTCCTCGGCGTGGCTTGAAACAGCTTGGGATTGAGCGCAATAAGATGGCGGATATTTATCCTCATTTTGAGCAGGCATTTTCCAAAGCTGTAAAAATTTTTGCCAAGGAAATCGCGTGCACTCCCAAGCATTTACTGATGATGACAAGGACAGAACTGGCCCAGACCATTGCTCACTCCCGGCTGGCTGTGTACAAGGTTGAATTGGGTAATCGTTGCCGGGGGTTTGTCTATCTCTGCACGGGCCTTCATGAAACCGTCAGTACGAACCGCAAAGAAATTGGACGAATGAAAAAATATTCTCGCAGTTCATTTCATCAGAAGCCACATCAGGAACTAAAAGGGATGTCAGTACAGCCGGGGCGCGTCACCGGTCGGGTGATCCGAAATTTGAAACGCCGTAGCTGGCCAAGGAACCCCGTCTACGTGGTGTCAAACACCCATCCATCTGAAATTCCGTATCTCAAGAAAGTCTCGGCAATCGTGACCGACGAGGGGGGCGGGATTCTCAGTCATGCAGCCATCGTTTCACGTGAACTCAGGATACCGTGCGTCATCGGGACAAAAATCGCCACGAAAGTGCTAAAAGACGGGGAAATGGTGGAAGTGGATGCGAAAAAAGGTATAATTAAGAAGAAATAATCAGAAATACCCATGGCAGTTTCGCCTAAACAATTACAACGTCCTGATTGGCTCAAAATCTGGGCCGGAAGTTGGACGCTCCTGTCCTGTACGCACTTCGCAGAGGAATACACCCGGCTGATCAGGTTCGGCGGCAAGCCGTTCCTTCCGGAATGTGTGGTGGTCGTCCGGCATGGGAAGAGTGAGGGCTGGGCCACAGCGCAAGACCGGCAGGCAGTCTGTTCCCTGTTAGCCAAACAAGTGGAGTATAGTACGGAGAGGGCATTAACTATTTGCCATCAGTTGAAAAAGCAGACTGATAACATCTATTTGTTCATGCACCGGTATAACGGCAAGGAAATCAACCGGAAAATTTATGATATGTTTTGGGAGACGATAGTCCGGTATTATCATGAACATATCAATGTGAAGTATGTCGTTGATGGACTCACCCCGAAGAGGCTCAAGGAATTATTGCCGCATTTTGAGGATGCCCGGGTGTATGCGGAAAAAGTCCTGTATCCAGCATTGGAGGATTTTCTGATGGCCATGGCCAGGCGAATTGGCAAAAAAGTTAACTTGCCGGCCGAGTTGGTTCTGTGTGTCACAAAAGACGAAATACGCAGATATTTCAAAATTGGGAAACTACCACAAAAATCCGTGCTGCAAAAAAGGGATAAGTTATTCGCAATTTATTCTGATAAAAGGAGGTACTGGGAATACGACGGGAAGACAGCCGAACAGGTTATTCGGGTGCTTACTGAGGTTAAACATACCAATGAATTACCGGGCATGACCGCTTACCCCGGGATTGTCCGGGGGAGAGTCAGAATTGTCCATGACCCGAAAAGAGCCAGTAATTTCAAAACAGGCGATATATTGGTATCCGGCATGACCCGCCCGGAATTTTTGCCGCTTATGAAAAAAGCAGCGGCATTCGTAACTGATTCGGGCGGTATTTTATCGCATGCCGCTATCACCGCCCGCGAGCTAAAAAAGCCTTGTGTGATAAACACGAAAAATGGGACGAAGGTTTTGAAAGACGGCGATATGGTAGAGGTTGACGCGACGAAAGGGGTAATAAAAAAAATCAGTTAAGCTAATATCAGATGTTTTTGGAGTCGTTTTTTGACAAAACGGCTGTTTTTTGCTATAGTGCAATTGAAAATGCTTAACGGCGAAGCATAGATCTAAGCATGAATTCGTAGTTTTGTTATGTTGGAGCGAAAAAAGAAACTAAAATTATCCATTACAAAAAAGCGCGCTCCAACGCTGCGCGATCAGTTAAGGGATGCTCTAGCCAGGCTGCAGACCTATCGCCGCAAATACCGTACCCAAATGGGTATATCGGCTGTTTTGCTTGTCGGGTTGCTTGCTGTCGGTACTGCGTGGCTGGCCTGGGGGCCGCGGTTGTTGGCGGCTCCGATTCAGGACGCCGTCGCCATTTCTACAGACGGTGAATGGAACAGCGGGGCCTTGAGCGATATCACTGTCAGTAGCGGGTCAATTGGGATCAGCGGTGACGGCGGGGCAGGCTGGCTAGACCCGGCGTGGAGTTTCCGGCAGCCGGTTACCATCACGAATGCCGGGGCGGTCCAGACAAATTATCAGGTAAAATTATCCGTCGCCTATGACAGCGGTATGCAGGCTGATTTTGACGACCTGCGGTTTGCCAATGCCGGCGGCACCCCGTTGGATTACTGGTTGCAGAACAAAACGGACAGTACCTCGGCCAGTGTGTGGGTAGAAGTGGACTCATTAGTTGGTGCTGGCGATACCATAATATACATGTACTACGGCAATGCATCAGCGGCCACGGCCTCAAATGGCGTGAATACTTTTCAGCTTTTTGACGATTTTAATGACAGTAGCTTTGACGCTACGAAATGGAATAAAACGGATCCTCGAGCAAAAATTACTGAGTCCGCGGGCAAGCTCAATTTTATTTACGGCAGCGGCTCGGGAATCTGGGATACCGGCGTGTGGAGCACTGCCGCGTTCGCCCGGAGCGATATGTCGTTTGAATGGGACATGCGCTGGACCAGCGACTACACTCCGTATGACGCTTTCATGTTTGGTTGGAAGGACAACAATCCTAGCATTAATTCCAGTGGTAGCTATCTCGATTTAGTTTACGGGTATTACAACCAGGGCGATTCATACTGTTCAACGAATTGCGTCGGACCACTGTATGAAGATGGCGTTGGCCGAGGCAATCTATCAGGTCTTTGGTCAAATAATACCGATTATAAACTGCGAGTTAGAATGCGCGCCAGTGGTGGCGCGTACTATGAAAAAAGCACGGATGGCGGGGTAAATTGGTCTACCAGTTACACGAGCTCATATTCCACTGAATCAAACCTTCGTCCGGCCTGGATGCTTTATTCAGGGGATTACCTCGTTGATAACGCCCGCGTCCGCAAGTGGATGGCCTCTGAGCCGACCTCAAGTTTTGGTGCTGAACAGAGCGCCCTCCAATCTCCCGGTACGTACACGTCCCAAAACCTGGATTTAAACCAAATGTACGCCTGGGGGGACTGTACCGGGGGTTCGTGCAGTGACGCGTCAGCCGCATTCACTGCCAACGTGACCGTCCCGGCGAACGCCGCCGTACTGTTCGAACTCCGCCATTCGGCAGACGGATCGACTGGATGGTCATCGTGGACGACTATCCATAACCAAACTTCTCCGTTAACCGGTGCCATTACCAAAACCAGGATAAATATGGTGGCTGCTATCGGCGATATTACAGAGAGATACGTACAAATACGGATTACCCTATCCTCCTCGGATGGTACGGGAAACCCGTTGATAGCCGACTACCAGCTTGACTACACCACTGACGTTGACGGGCCGTCAAACCCCACCGGCCAAAACGGATATTCGGACAGTGGCATGGGTACGGGGATAACCACGGCCACCTGGCATAACCATCCGGCACCGCACTTTACATGGTCTGGGGCGGCTGATGGCGATTCCGGCATGACGGGAGGGTATTCCGGGTACTGGGTCTGTTTCGGCGCCATCAGCTGTGAGCCGACCGACGGAACGTTTGTCACGAACGCGGCGTATACGGCCTCTTCGCTCACCACGAATCAAACGTACTACCTCCGGATCAAGGCGCGGGATGCCGCCGGCAATGTAGCTGTTGCCACCTATTCGGCATTTGAATACCGATATGATGTCACTAACCCTGCAAACCCGGTTGGCATCACCCCTGACCCGGCCGGCTTTTCGAGCAGTACCACCTTCGACTTCACCTGGTCTATCGGGACCGATATCGGCGGCTCCGGCATCGCCCAGTACTGCTACAAGACAGGTGACCCCGCCTACCCCGGTGACACCGGCCCGGGGACCGACACCTGCGTATCGTCCGCCGTGACGTCTGCTGCCGCTATCCCCAAGTACAAGGACGGCACCAACTTCTTCTACGTCCGCTCGAGAGACGTCGCCGGCAACATCCCATCCTTCTACACCCAAACTCAGTACTACTACTCCGGCAACGCGCCGACGCCGCCCCAGGGACTCTACGTTACGCCGACTGAGAATACGGAAAATGCATTCCAGTTTGACTGGTATGCGCCAGCTAACTATTCGCCTGCTATCAAGGGGTATTACTATTCAATAAACCAGCTCCCGGGCTCCGGGAATACAACTTTCACGACGGAGCGAAGCGTCGGGCCGGGCGCCTTTGCCACCTTACAGGATACTAACATTTTTTATGTCGTGGCCCAGGACACGGCGAATAATATAGAATGGACTGCTTATGCTTCGGTGGAATTTACTGCCAACACCACAGCGCCGGGCATTCCCACATCAGTAACCGTCACTGACTCCTCCATCCGGGCCGAATCAAAATACCTCCTGACCATCACTTGGAATGAGCCGGTTGACGTCGGATCCGGAATTGACCACTACGCCATAGAACGGTCTACTGCTACTGGCTGCGCTACCGACCCGGACCCGGACAGTATTTTTTCCGAATACGCCACTACCAGTAGTGAAGGCTATCTTGATTCAGGGTTATCCAATACCACCACCTACTGCTACCGGGTCAGAGCGGCTGACAATGCCGGCGCCACCTCAGAGGCCTCTTCTGTCATTTCCGCCGTGCCCGAGGGTCGGTATACCTCGCCGCCAACCATCATCGTCAACCCATCCGTCCAGCCACTCATCCAGTCCGCCACCGTCACCTGGAAAACGGACCGCGAAGGTTCTTCTTTTGTGGAATTTGGCCTGACCGATGCCTTGGGCAGAATTTTAGGGCAGGACGATTTCGTGACCGAACACTCAGCGACACTTCTCGGTTTAGACCCGGACACAACCTACTACTACAAGGTCAAGTTCACCGACCAGGACAGCAATACCGGGTATTCGTCCGTTTCCACTTTTACCACAGCAGACGCGCCTTCGGCGCCGACCAACCTCTCCGTGACTCCGTCGTCCAATACTACCAACAGTTTCGCCTTCAATTGGGGGCCGCCTGCTGACGTCGGAGTCACTATCAAGGGGTACTACTACTCGGTAAATGCCACTCCCCTCGCCACCAACACGACATACACCACGACAACCAGCCTGGCGGCCGGTCCGTACGCCACCCAACAAGGGGCCAATATCCTCTACGTAGTAGCCACGGACAGTAATAACAATGTAAATTTCAATAACTACGCTGCTATAGAATTCCAGGCCACCACGCCAGCCCCGCCAATCCCGACCGGCTTAATTATTACGGATTCATCAAACAGGGAGAACCAAGTATATTCAATCACTCTTGTTTGGAAAGCAGTTACTATTTCGTCCGTATCGTCAACTTCAACTAACTCAAATGAGGTTATTTACGTAATCAGTCGGTCAATAGACGGCGGAAATAGTTATACAGAAATTGCAGAGACAGCCTCGTACGGCTACCTGGATGTTGGACTTGATAATACGAAAGAATATTTTTATAAAATTAGCGCGCAAGACTCAGCCGGTTCTGCATCGGCCTCCTCCACTACGGTTTCCAAAATACCAGAAGGCAGGTTTACTACCCCGCCGGAGATTACCAAAGGACCCATTGCTACGCCTGAGTCTTTTTCTTGTTTGATAACGTGGGATACGGAAAGACAAACTACATCTTTTGTACAGTATGGTTTGACGAATAATTTGGACGAGGAACAGGGCGAGTCTGATTTAATCTCGGAGCACATCAATCAAATTGTGGGGCTTAATCCAAAAAGTACTTACTATTATCGGGTAAAATCAGTTGATGTCGATGGGAATGTTGCGTTATCTGCCATAGAAACTTTTACTACGCTGGAAGCTCCCCGTGTTTCAGATGTGCTTGTATCCGATATTAAGTTATATGACGCAACAGTAACCTGGATAACTAATAAAGCCACGACTTCCAGATTAGATTATGGGATTACCACTTCTTATGGTTTGGTTGTTTATGACACTTCCAATTCATTAACTAAATCACATACGCTGAAAATAACAGGACTGGTTGATGCGACAACTTATCATTTCCGTCCGATTGGGGAGGATGCCAATGGCAACCCTCCGGAGTCCAGTGATTACTCATTCCAAACACTTACGTTCCCGAAAGTGATTTCTACCAGTACTTCGAGCAAATCCCAAGGCCAGACGGAAGTAACCTGGACGACCAACGTCCCGACCTCGTCAATTGTCGAATATTACAACGACCTCATAGCCCCAAAGACTCAGGGCAATAACGCATTGGCTAGCCAGCATTCAATCCTTCTCTTCGGCCTGGAGGATGCGACCACCTACCGGTTCCGCGTCCGGGGAGTGGACCAGTTCGGGTACTCGGCCGCTTCAGACGAATTATCCTTCGCCACGTTAGAGGATACGAGTCCACCAGAAGTGTTCAATGTTCAGTCCGAATCAAATACTATCGGTTCCGGAGAAACCTCCACCATCCAGATCATGGTCAGTTGGTCCACGGACGAACCGACGACCTCCCAGGTGGAATATGGTGTCGGATTGTCCAGTAAGGATTTTTCGGATTCTACCGAGGAGAACGCTGAATTGGTCATGGACCATCTGGTGGTAATCAGTAATCTAGCTGCGGCCAAGACCTACCATTTCCGAGCCATTGCCCGGGATAAGGCCGGGAATTCCTCCAGGTCCAGCTCTTACACCGTCCTCACTACTCGGGCGCGCTCCTCATTCCTGCAGCTGATCATTACTAACTTGGAAGAAACTTTTTCCTGGCTCGGGGGTATCGGGGCAATATTTGGGGGAAGCAATCAATAATGATTTAATTGAAGACGCGTAATTATAAAAACTGCGAAATACTCGTATAATAGAAGAATGGAAGAAATAGAAAAAAGTCTCAATGGTTTTCGTCGGGGCGAAAATCGCCACGCAGGTTTTTAAGGACGGCGACCGGGGTGAGGTTGACGCGAATCAGGGTATAATAAGAAAAATATGAGAGATTGGCGCACAATCAGTGTAAAGAGCGATGATTGGCAGTATTTCATCGCACGCAATTTAAGTGTCTGGCACAATGAGGCCGGGTTTAAGTATGAATCTTTGGGCTTGGCTGATTTTTCATTGCCGGCCCTCAGGCTGATTAAAGTTTGTCGTGGATTCCATACGGATTTTTATGGTCAAAAGCGGAGCATGGCCGCCATCAGGAAGAATATTGCACATCAATTACGTCAGGATTCATATATTCCGTTGTTGAGAACAAAATACGTTAAGTACTGCAAGAAATTAGAATTAATGAGCAGAAACCTGACACTCAGGTCGGAAGACTTAAGGCAGTTTTTTGAGTTTTATGGCCGAGCAGAAGCGATCCTCGATATTACCCAATTTGCAGGCCCGATTGCTACCGATTGGCTGTTCAAGGCGATCCCTGATGTCTCCATACGAACAGCAGCGGTGCAATGTTTCGGTAATAAAAACAACACTGCGCCGGTGCAACGTCTGGAAAAAGAGCTGGCACACGTCCGGCGACGACGGAATATTGATATCAGGCAGGAGGCAGATAGATTGCACCGACTCTATAATTGGATACCGGCAAATTTTGTCAGCGAGCCGTGGGATGTCGGATATTTTGTAAATCGGTTGCGAACATTTACGCCGAAAGCCGTTGGGAATAGGGCCCTGCCCCCGTCAGTCAGCCGGACGGCAAGAAGGGTGCTTGGTTTGCTGGCAGGCATTACCTCACTTAATGAGTATCGGAAAGAGGTTTTCACCAAGGTAAGTGTACGCATTCGTCCTATTTTCAACCGTATTGCTAATAATACTGGCTTAACTGACTGGCGAGAAGTGTCCATGCTCACGGTGGATGAGATAGTGGATGCAGCCGCTGGCAATAAGGGGGACTATAAAAAGAAAATCCGTGAACGGCGCCAGTTGTTTGTTATGGCAGCGGAACCAGGCCGACCGGCGATGGTTATGGTCGGAGCGGAAGCGAAAAAAATTGCTCGCATTTTGGCCACATCGGCCAAAAATGAATCGATTGTTTCCGGATTGAGCGCGTATCCGGGGAAAGTCATCGGCAATGTGAAGGTGATTATCGAGCCGACAGATTTTCCTAAGTTCAGGGACGGGAACATCCTGGTAGCTAAAAATACTTCAGTCGACTTTGTCCCGATCATGCACCGGGCTGCAGCGTACGTAACTGATGAAGGTGGTCTCACCTGCCATGCCGCCGTAGTTGCCCGTGAATATCATAAGCCGTGTATTGTAGGTACAAATATCGCTACCCATGTCTTGAAAGACGGCGATAAGGTGGAGGTGGATGCGACGAAGGGGATTGTGAAAAAGCTGAAATAGCCTTAAAATACAGTAATGATTGAGACTTTAAAATAGAAATTTAATACGACTGTATTAGTCGGTGCATTAGCGATAATGCTGGCTGCTTTGTTCTGGAGTCTGGATGGAACGTTTATCCGGCCGAAGCTGTACAGCCTGCCGGCAGGATTGGTCGTATTTACCGAGCACTTGCTTGGGTTT
>Ga0172379_10009288_pt1 | contig 12174 bp, 9 predicted proteins | sample GrowelOW334metaG_FD_119756 | JGI IMG/M metagenome (GOLD analysis project Ga0172379, IMG submission 119756) | Groundwater microbial communities from an aquifer near a municipal landfill in Southern Ontario, Canada - Groundwater well OW334 metaG | ecosystem: Environmental > Aquatic > Deep... | reverse complement strand
TCCTGGGGTTCTTTCGTATGGTTCTAACCAAGCTCTTTCTCCCCTCTACAATACCTCAGGACTCGTGGGATATTGGAATTTTGATGAGGGGAGTGGGACCATTGCTAAAGATACGAGTGGGAACAACAATAATGGGACGCTTGCTGCGGGCGTTCTTTGGAAAAATGGGTCAGCTTGTCAAGTAGGATCATGTGTTGATTTTGTTCCTGGTAGCGTTGTCACGGTATTAAATGCCCCATCGCTTAATCTTCCGAATGCGTTGACGATAGCGGGATGGTTTGACCCCATTGCTACTCCATCAGGAGAAGGCGCCACTCAGATATTTAATAAATGGGGGACAACCGCAGATGCTAATTATGTTTGGTATTGGTATAGCCATAATTCTTGGTGCCCCGATTGTAACGGCATCCTTGCCACCATGGGTGGATCCTGGGGTGGTGTCACCAGCTATGCCAATCTCCCTATTGGTCAGTGGTATCACCTTGCATTGACTTATTCGAGCACAACAGGAGCCAATTTCTACATTAATGGAGTTTTGACGCGTCAAGACACGTATCGGGGTTTACTAGGTACAAACTCAATCAATCTGGCTATTGGGGCGGACGTAGCTGGATTTGAGCATAGATTTGATGATCTCCGTCTTTACAATCGTGCCCTTTCCACATCGGAAATCCAAGCATTGTATAACGCGACTAAATAGTCTATGAATCAATCTATTTTTCGTCTGTATGATATTCGCGGAAAATATCCGGAAGAGATAAGCGAATCTGTCGTGTTTGCGGTCGCCGTGCGATTAGGAGTGTTGTTTGATAAAAATAAAAAAATTATCGTGGGGTGTGATGGGCGTGTCAGCTCACCGGCATTGTATCGGGCGTTCTGTGCGGGGTTGGATCGGGCGGAGATTGGCTATGTACCCATAGGACTGGCAACGCGACCGATGATGATTTTTTTAACGCATTACCGTCGTGCCGGCGGTGCGGTATTGGTGACTGCCTCGCACAATCCAAAGGAATATAATGGACTAAAAATTTCAGACGAACGCGGGCGAGATATTAGCGGCATCGCTCTTTATAAAAAATTATACACTTGGCGCACTTCTTCTTGGGAACGGCGGTTTACCGATGATGCGCCGATAGTACAAAGCGATAAGCTGCCATATGATGCGTACGTTTCTTTTTTGATAGATCGCGTGGCGCTGCCCCGCTCGATTAAAGTCGTTGTTGATTGCTCAAATGGTGCGACCGCACCGATTGTGCAACGCCTCAAGAATCGTGTTCACAATCTTTCGTTGGTTCTTATTAATAATTCTGTTGATGGATCATTCCCGGCGCATGGCCCTGACCCAACGCGCGTAGGAGCGTTGAAACAATTAAGCGCACGCGTCAGAAAAGAGCATGCGGATTTTGGGGTTTGTTTTGATGGTGATGGGGATCGGGCGGTATTTGTTGACAACGCGGGCGTTCCATTGCGCGCGGGACATATGTGGCGGCTGTTGGTTGGCGATAGCCGGGTGCATACAACGGTCTATACCGTCGCAAGCGCCTATGCGATCGCGCAGTTTGCGCCAACAATTTCTCGCGCGGCTCTGCATGTCCATCGAGCGGCAGTGGGGCAGGTTTCTATCGAATCTACTATGCGGCGCGTGGGCGCCGACATCGGCTTTGAAGAATCGGGGCATTATTATTTTAAAGATTTTTTTAATGCCGATTCCGGAATCTTTGCGATGATGCGGGTCGCACAGGCGATTGCGCGACTTCCGTACGATTTAAAAAGATTTCGATTGTTTTTGCCGCCGCTTTTGCCCGCGCTTGATTTTTCGATGCCCATGCTACGCATCCGGCAACGCAATCTTTTTTTCCGCATCAGCCATGCGTTCGGGAAAGAGATTCATTTAATCGATCGTACCGATGGGATGGCGTGTGCGGTGCGCGATGGATGGTTTTTGGTGCGCATCTCTAACACACAAGATGTCGTACGCGTGTATGTGGAGGGAAAAACGGCGGCTCGTGTTCGGGCGTTGGCACAACGGCTCGCTCGTGCCATAAAAATAACGTGACGTTAATGCACTGATTGGCTGTTGACCGATGGATGAAAGGGGTTTATTTTTACTTAGGACATCATGCGATCGAGAGGAGGCAACGATGAGTGAGCGCGGCAGTCCCTCCGATGCTATAAGTGGTTTTTTAGCGAAGCTCAACCAAAAAGAGCGCGTACCTAAAAAGAAAATGGAGGTGATCGGGGAATTCCTTGAATATTATCAGGAGGATTTGCTCGTTTGCGATCGTCGCCGGCTCGATCAAGAGCTTGAGAAACTCTCACATTTGTAGGAGGGCGTCATGTGCGAACTTCACGCGGAAGACATACACCGATGCGCCAGGGAAGTCGCGGGACATCCACTGCTTAATCAGCTGCTGTTTTTCAAGAGAATCCGCCGTGAAAGATCGTGCGACATGGACCAATGCGCTCGGAACGCGTTGAGGGGCCACATCAATGAAATGCGCCACCTTCTGGGCCCTTGCTATTAGCGGTGAGGCGAACACAGAACACCAACGCTCCGGGTAACCACTCGGAGCGTTTATTTTTTTGACACTGCTGTGGTGCGGTGCTATCGTGTGAGAGTTCCGATTCGTCGGAATGGCAACTGTGTGGAACAGTTTGTAACTTGCACACAGATGATTGGCACACCAGTCAGTGTGTTTTATAGCGCAACAGCGGAAAAAGAAACAATAGCAAAAAATATATGGCGATGGATCACATTGTTATCGACATTGAAACTAAAAACACATTTGCGGATGTCGGCCGTGATAATTTCAGCGGTTTGGAAGTCTCTCTGGTGGGGCTTTATTCATACAATCAGGATAAATACATCGCATTTGAGGAGGACCAACTATCAGTGGTCGGCGAGATGCTGAGAAATGCCGGTATGATTATCGGTTTTGCTATTACGCGATTTGATTTGCCGGTGCTTGCTAAGCACTATGATTTTGATTTGTTCTCCGTGCCGCACATTGATATTCTTGATGAAATAGAATTGGCATCAGGAAAGCGAATTGGGCTTGATTTGTTGGCAAAGGAGAATATTGGATTGGGGAAAACCGGTCATGGGCTTGAGGCGGCACAGTTGTATAGCGATGGGAAGATGGATGAGCTCAAAAGTTATTGTTTGAACGATGTGAAAATTACCAAAGAACTGTATGATTTGGCGCGCAAGCAAGGACACTTAATGGTGCCACAGCGCAATGGTGCAGAGTCGGTGCTCGTGCCGCTTGATTGGAGCGAAAAATTACTCTACCAGCGTTTATTTTAATAATGCGTCAGTTGTCGGCACTTCTCCATGTCTTGAGTGAGAGAGGAATGGGGGTGGCTGTGGGTACGGGGTCGCGAGCGGAGGATCTTGTCAAGTATCTCACGATCGTGAGATACTTGACAAGAGCGATCGCGGTATATTATTTTTTATTTTGTCTTGTCTATGGCGGACACGGAAACACAATCAATCTATCTTGATTACGCGGCCACCACGCCGTTTGATCGGCGCGTTGTCGAGGCGATGGCGCCGTACATGGACGCTGAACGAGAGCTATTTGGCAATCCCGGTTCATTACATGGCTATGGACAGATGGCGCTGGCCGCACTTGATGATGCGCGTCACCGCATCGCCCGTGTGCTCACCGCGCACCATGATGAAATTGTTTTTACCGGGTCAGCGACGGAGGCGAATAATCTTGTTTTGCGAGGTGCTGTTAAAGCTTTTGTGCGGGATCATCCGGAGAACCCCGTGCCGCGGATTATCGTGTCGGCCATCGAACATCCTTCTGTTTTGAATACCGCGCGTCTGATGGCGCATGACGGGGAAGTTGAGTTAATTATTTTACCGGTAACTCCCGCGGGCGTTGTTGATGTCGGTGTCCTGGAAGACGTTTTGAATAATCGCACGGCACTTGTCTCGTGCATGTGGGTAAATAATGAAACGGGTATTGCCCAGCCGATAGATGCTTTAATCAATAGTGTCGAGGCGTATCGGCACAAGCAGTCGCAAAACACGTGGCCACTAGTACACGTTGATGCGGTGCAGGCGATGGGGCTTTGGGATATTAATATGGCTCGGACATCAGTTGATTTTCTCACGATGTCGGCACATAAATTGTATGGTCCGAAAGGGGTTGGGGCGATGTATGTTCGGGGTGGCGCAATGCGTGGCGTGTGTGTTCCGGTGCTGACCGGAGGAGATCAAGAATATGGATTGCGTGCTGGGACAGAAAATGTTGCCGGATCCGTTGGACTAGCGACGGCACTCGAGCTTTGTGGCGGTGAGCGCGTCCATGAATATGATCGTTTAGAAAAATTGTCACTTGATTTTTTCAATCAGATACATGCGGCTATCCCATCAAGCGCCCTTAACGGAGATCCATCTCTTCGCGCGCCACATATTATGAATGTGTATTTTCCCGGATGCGATCGATTATGGTTGTCGCTTGATGTTGCTCGCATTGCTGTGTCGGCCGGATCGGCGTGCCGTCAGCGCCAGGCGGTGCCGTCCCATGTTCTTGCCGCCATGGGGTGCGATGTCCAAAGAATTGCACAAAGTACGCGTTTTAGCTTTGGGCGGCAGACGACCAAAGCACAAATTGACGAAGCGGTCAGACGGGTTATAATGATATATAAGAAAACAAAATAGAATGAGGCGTGCGGGCGTAGTATACCAGTGCGTCCTCTCTCTGCGGACGTTTTATGATTAATAATTTTGTTACGTATGCTGTCTCACAAACTTTCACACTTACAGAGGCACGTTAAAGATCACAAAAAAGAATGGGCGTGGTTGGGCGCTATCTTAGTGATTGTGGCGGGTGCGATGTATTTTTCGCAGGGCGGATCTTTTGGATTTCTCTCGTCGGGATGGTGGCAAAATAATGGCGGCGGCGTGCCATCAATTATCGCGCCCTATAATAATGCGGGCTTGAATGGTGCCGGCCGCGCGTCTTCGGGTGTGGACACTAATCAACTCGTTGATCCGCACGAGCAGGTCATTGTCGCGGCGGTCAAAAAAGCAACCCCGGCGGTGGTTTCGATTGTTATTTCCAAAGACGTTCCCATTATCGAGCAGTGCCCCGGTGATCCGCTTTCCAATCTTCCTCCAGAATTTCAGCAATTTTTCGGCTCTGGCAATCTCCCGCAATTTTATGCACCATGCCAAAAAGGAACGAAGATGCAAGATATCGGCGGTGGATCGGGATTTATTGTTTCTTCTGACGGGTATCTAGTGACTAATAAGCATGTGGTGAGCGATACCAGCGCGGAATATACGGTTTTTACCAATGACGGGAAAAAATACGTTGCAAAAGTTATTGCGCGTCATCCTACGCTTGATCTGGCGGTTTTAAAAATTAATGCAACCAATCTACCAACGGTTGAGCTGGGCGATTCGAACACGGTTACTCTTGGTCAGACCGCTATTACTATCGGGTATGCGCTGGGACAATTCCGCAACACCATTTCAGCGGGGATTATTTCCGGCCTCGCGCGCAATATTACCGCCTCGACTCCCGAGGGGAGTGGATCTGAATCAATTAATGACGTTATTCAAACCGACGCGCCTATCAATCCGGGTAATTCGGGAGGCCCCTTGCTCAATTCGCTCGGTCAAGTGATTGGTATTAATGTGGCTATGGTTTCAGGAGCTCAAAACATAGGGTTCTCTATTCCTATCAATCAAGCGAAAAAAGCGATTCAATCGGCCGAGATGTCCGGAAAAATCAGCGTTGCTTATTTGGGGGTTCGATATGTCGTCCTTGATCCTTCAATCGCTCAGCAATACAATGTTTCTTCTACGCAGGGTGCGTTAGTAAAGGGAGACGGTCAAAACTTTGCCGTTGAGCCGGGATCTCCCGCCAGCAGTGCTGGATTGCGGGAGGGGGATGTTATTACGCGGGTAGATGGGAAAACGCTTGATGACTCCTATTTGCTGGCGACCGCTATCAGTGAACACAATCCGGGTGACGTGATCCAATTGACGGTGGTGCGCGATGGGAAGGTGATGGATTTCTCGGTGACGCTGGGGGAGAAAAAATAGTTGTTAATTTTCTCCGAGCGGTTTACAATCAATCCCGCAAAGCAAGGCGCATCGTTTTACAGCCAGCAGTCCAGGCTTACTGATAAAAACAGAGAAGAATTACTGACGTCATATATGAATAATTTCAATCGATTTACCATCAAAGCGCAGGAGGCGCTCCAGAATGCTCATGAAGTTGCCGCCACCCATAGCAGTGGCGAGTTAAAGGCAATCCATTTATTAAGCGCGCTGATTCAAGACACGAGCTCCCTGGTGCAGCCGATGCTGATTAAGGCGGGGGCCAACATTAATGAACTCAATCGAGAAATCCAAAAGGAGTTGATGCGCCAGCCTAAAATTTTTTCATCAAGTCAAACGGCGACCAGCCAACTCTATTTATCCCAAGAGTTGATCTTGGTTCTTGATCGAGCCGCAAAAATGGCCGTTGCCAAACAGGATGAATTTGTATCGTGCGAACATCTCTTGGTTGCACTCGCCGATATTTCATCGTCGGCGTCGGCAGCGTTGGGGAAGTTCGGTTTTTACAAAGATAGTGCGTTGCGCGTATTTGATGAGATTCGCGGTGCGGCGCATGTTACCGACGAAACGCCGGAAAATAAATTTCAAGTGCTTGAAAAATATGCCATTAATTTAACTACCCATGCGCGCGAAGGAAAGTTGGATCCGGTCATTGGACGTGACGAAGAATTGCGTCGGGTTATTCAGGTCCTTTCTCGTCGTACCAAGAATAATCCGGTTCTTATCGGCGAGCCCGGCGTAGGAAAAACGGCTATCGTCGAGGGACTCGCTCAACGGATTGTATCCGGCGACGTACCGGAAAGTTTAAAAGGAAAAGAAATTTTGATGCTTGATTTGGGATCGTTGGTCGCCGGAACAAAATTCCGTGGCGATTTCGAAGATCGTCTCAAGGCGTTCATAAAAGAAATACAGGCATCGGGAGGAAAGCTCATTTTGTTTATTGATGAAATCCACATGATTGTTGGCGCGGGCGCTGCCGAAGGAGCTATCGATGCGTCAAATCTTCTCAAGCCGGCATTGGCGCGCGGGGAATTGCGTGCCATTGGCGCCACGACCATCAAAGAATATCAGCGTTATATTGAAAAAGATGCGGCGCTGGAACGGCGCTTTCAGCCGATTATGGTTGAAGAGCCGTCGGTAGATGATAGCGTTGCGATTTTGCGGGGCTTAAAAGAAAAATACGAAATCCATCACGGCATTCGTATTTCCGACGAAGCGATTGTTGCCGCAGTGACACTTTCGGCGCGATACCTGACGGATCGATTCCTTCCCGATAAAGCGATTGATTTAATTGACGAAGCGGGTGCGGCACAGCGGGTTGAATTTGATAGCATGCCCACCGATGTCGAACAAATGCGGCGCGCTATTCGTAATCTTGAAATTGAAAAAAGCGCGCTCGAACAAGAGAAGGGGCAGAAAAGCAAAGATCGTCTCAAGGGTGTCGCTAAAGAATTGGCCGCGCTCAAAAAGAAAGATGCTCAAGTAACAACAGTTTGGGAAACAGAAAAGGGATCATTTTCGAAGGTACACGACGCTCAGCGGCGCATTGAGATGCTCCGTCACGAAGCCGAGGGCGAAGAGCGATCGGGCAATTTTGAACGGGTGGCCAAGATTCGTTATGGAGAATTGCCCGCGCTTGAGAAAGAATTGGCCGTGCTTGAAAAAGGACGCATCGCTACTAAAGGAAAGGTCGGCTCGACCAAAGAAAGGTTATTTATCAAAGAGGCGATTGATCAGGAGGATATTGCAAGCGTGGTATCGCGTTGGACGGGCATTCCAGTCTCCCGCATGATGGAGTCGGAAATTAAAAAGTTAAGCGTCATTGAGGAAGTTTTACGCAAACGGGTCATTGGACAAGATCATGCGTTGCATGAAGTCGCCAGTGCCTTGCGGCGCGCGCGCGCGGGACTCTCGGATGAAAATCGGCCGCTCGGTTCGTTTATGTTTTTGGGCCCGACGGGCGTGGGGAAAACCGAACTGGCGCGCGCATTGGCTGAGTTTATGTTCAATGATGATAAAGCGCTTATCCGCGTCGATATGTCGGAATTTATGGAACGGCATGCGGTAGCCAAGCTCATCGGTTCACCGCCTGGATATGTCGGCTACGAAGAAGGGGGGCATTTAACCGAGACCATTCGGCATCGTCCGTATAGTTTGATTCTTTTTGATGAAATTGAAAAAGCGCATCCGGAGGTGTTTAATATTTTGTTGCAGGTACTGGACAATGGTCGGCTTACCGATTCAAAGGGAAAGGTGACGAATTTCAAGAATGCCATCATTATTCTTACGTCCAACATCGGAAGCGAATATTTCACGCAGATTCCTTCATCGCTCGGTTTTGAAAAAGGAAAAGATGTCGCCGTCGCACAACAAGAGCACGACGAAACAACGCGCGAGAAGGTGTTGGCCGAGTTGCGCGATTCGTTCCGTCCTGAATTTCTTAATCGGCTCGATGAGATTATTCTCTTCAATCCGTTGTCGCAAAAAGACATTGCGCACATTGTTGATATTCAATTACAGGATCTGGTTATAAAAAAAATGGAAGCGCGAGGGTTTCGTGTGGAGATAGACCCGGCGGTCAGAGAGTTTATCGCTCACGAGGGTTATGATCCAATGTATGGCGCTCGTCCCATTCGTCGCGTAGTGCAGAAGCAAATTCTAGACATTTTGGCCGATCGCATCATTAAGCAAGAATTACTTGATGGTAAAAAAATTAAAATCACTCTTACCCGCGCACATACTGTTGCCATTGTTTAAGGTTGCGATTTTTGTCGCATTGTTTTGGTGGCTCGCATGGAGCGGATCAATTATTGCGGGGATTGCCTATATTGCCTGGGGTGGTTTTTTGCACATAACATTTTTTAATCGCAAAACGCACAGTCAATTTTTCTTCTCGTTTCTTTCGCTGTATGTGCTGGGATTGGCGCTGGCATTGACCGTATCTCCGAGTACGCCGATCGAGGTGGTTGGGTTGGCGTTGGGAGCCTTGCTTTTTATCGTCTGGGGCGTCTATGCGCCGATTTTTTCACAATATCGCCTCTATGCGAGCATCTTCTATTATGTTTTTTTCTTTGTTGCATCAGCGTGGGCATCTTCTGAGGTGTTTGCGGGAGGGTGGTGGCTCGTCCCCCTTGTGTGGGCGGGGCTGTATGCCGTTACGCGGGAATATATGTCGTTGTTTCTTGACGCGTGGGATCGTCGCACGCATATGTTTGCATTAGTGCTGTCATTGTTTGCGGTGGAAGGAATTTTACTTGCATCACTTTTGTCGATCGGCGCACTTAATGTTGCGTCTTTGGCGATGATTTTTGTTCTGGTCGCATTGGATTTGTATGTGCAGGCAATGCGTGGCGTTCTTACCGGAGAAGCCGTTTACAAAGATGCGGCAATTTTTGCTGGCTTAAGCGGGTTAGTACTTGCTATCCCACTTTTTTTTGGATGATCTTTTTTTATGACTAAATCGCGTGTTACTGTTTTTTCCTCGTCATCAACGCTCACGCAACGGTTGGGTGCCGTGTACGCACAGCATGTTGTTGCCACACAGAAAAAACGCCCGATAATTATTTTTTTGCAGGGCGATCTAGGGTCTGGCAAAACAACTTTCGTGAGGGGGTTTTTGAAAAACTTTGGTGTGACTCCGCGTGGGGCGAGCCCCACGTTTGTGTTGGTGAAGCATTATTCGATCCGGCGACGCGGAATGCGCGCCAAGGATATTTATCATTATGATGCGTATCGGCTTTCGTCTTCGCGCGATTTGGCCGTGCTTGGGTTTGCTGACGTCGCACATAACCCAGAGGCTATCGTCCTTATTGAGTGGCCAGAGAAAATTTCTGGATACGGAGTTCGTGCCACGTATCGCGTGCGATTCACTTATGGCGATGCGCCGCACGAGCGGCTTTTGTCTTTTTCATAAAACAGGTACAATAGAAGCATTATGGCACTTTCAAGTGGTGTACAGGATCAATTGTTAAAAATGCAGCGGGAGGCCGAAGAGCGCGACGCACAGCGTCGCGCGCAGGAACGAGGGATGACTTATCTTCCCCCCGATAAAGTGTTGGTAAATCTTGAGGCGCTTGAGGTTATCGCGCACGCGCAAGCAACGGAAGGACACCTGGTTCCTATCGCTATCCGTGAAAAGAAATTGGCAGCGGTGCTTTATGATCCAAAATTGAAAAAAACGCATGAACTGCTCGCGGCACTTGTGGCGCGGGGATATGAGATAACCACCTACGTGGTTTCTTTAAGTTCTCTTTCGTATGCGCTTGATTTTTATAAATTCATTAAAACCGAAAAGAAAACAATCGCCGGTGAAGTTGATGTTGAAGCGACGGAAGGAGATTTGGCCAAGGCCGACATTACGGCATTTGATACGCTTCCTAAGGTTCAAAAATTGATTGATGAAACCAATAACGCGGGGAAGATATCTGATATCGTGCGGGTGGTGCTCTTGGGTGCCATGGGGAATAAAGCGTCGGATATTCACTTCGAGCCGGGCGAGGATACGGTGCGATTGCGTTATCGCATCGACGGATTGCTCAATGACGTGTATACCAAGTTTGCCCATGGCGTTTACCGATCCGTGCTGTCGCGTATTAAAATGCTTTCAAATCTAAAGTTGAATGTGCGCGATGAACCGCAGGATGGACGTTTTACTATTGATCTTTCGACTAAAAAAGTCGAGGTGCGCGTCGCTATCGCGCCATCTGAATATGGTGAAGTTGTGGTGATGCGCCTACTTGATCCTGACGCAATCAATCTCTCTCTTGAGCAGCTGGGGCTTCGTCCCGACGATTTGAAAATCGTGCTCGAGCAGTTGGATCGTCCCAACGGCATGGCTATCAATACCGGCCCAACGGGATCGGGTAAAACGACGACGCTTTATGCGTTTTTACGGCGCAAGGCGGATATGCAGACGAAGATTATCACCATTGAAGATCCGATCGAATATCACATTGACGGCATCGAGCAGACACAAATCAACGAAGAGGCCGGTTATACGTTTGCTGGAGGATTGCGTTCATTGATGCGCCAGGATCCTGACATTATTCTTGTTGGTGAAATCCGAGATAAGGATACCGCAGAAATTGCCACGCAAGCGGCGCTGACGGGGCATTTGGTTTTTTCTACTGTGCATGCCAATTCATCTGCGGGCGCCATCCCGCGCTTGCTTGATTTGGGCGTTAAGGCGTTGAGTTTGGCGCCGGCGTTAAATTTGCTCATTGCTCAGCGTCTCGTACGGCGCCTCTGCACTGCTTGTCGTCAGCCTGTCGCGATGACCGATGACATGCAGAAAAAATTGGAAATATTTTTAGAAAAACTTCCTCCCCGCATTGATAAAAAGCCATACGGGACTATGGCGTTGTATAAACCAACGGGATGTGAAAAATGCAATGATACCGGATATAAGGGGCGCGTGGCGGTCTATGAGTTGATGGTTGTCAGCCCCACCATTCAAGAATTAATTATTGCTGGCGTTGGACAGCTGGCAATAGAAAAAGAAGTTGCCAAAACGGATTTTGTGTCTATGCAACAAGATGGCATTTTAAAGATAATTTCGGGCATGACGACATTTGAAGAGGTGGAGGAAACAACAGGGAAGATCGTGTGGGAGAAACAATAAACAACTAACAACGGGGCAGGGGAAGATACTAAAACGGGGCGATGCGCCCCGTTTTGTGTTTGTGGATTTTCTATGGAGTGATATTCTTAAAGAAAAACAAAGTTAAGGTTAAGATGTCGGGAATCAGGTAGCCCGCAGAGCATCTCGTCTTACCAATAATTGTTCTGTGGATAACTGTTTCTGACGATCGTCAGAAACAGTTATCCACAGCAGGGAGAGATCAACAACGTACCGCAAACAGCTACTCCCTATCTTTTTTTACTACACCATGTCAGTCTCCAGTCCCAAATCCTTCACTCTCATCGAACTGCTCATCGTCATCGGTATCTTAGCCGTCCTCGTAGCTGCTATCGTTATAACCCTCAATCCCGCTCAGCTCTTAGCCCAAGCCCGTGACAGTAAGCGTCAACAAGACTTATCAGCACTCAACCAGGCGTTAAACACCATCACCACCTTAGATCAGTCTCTC
>Ga0172379_10009287_pt1 | contig 12175 bp, 10 predicted proteins | sample GrowelOW334metaG_FD_119756 | JGI IMG/M metagenome (GOLD analysis project Ga0172379, IMG submission 119756) | Groundwater microbial communities from an aquifer near a municipal landfill in Southern Ontario, Canada - Groundwater well OW334 metaG | ecosystem: Environmental > Aquatic > Deep... | reverse complement strand
ACATATTATCAACATAATCATGTATTATTTTTTTTCTTATCTCTGTATCTACTATATCATTTAATTTTTCTTCTAATTGAGGATACCAGTGAAATATCGCTTTTTTGATGTGCCCCCATTTTTTTATATAATTTTCACCAAAAATATTTTCATAAAACGAGTCTATGTCTAACTTTTTGTCAATTTTTATTTCAATAATCATACAATTACATTATTTTGATAAAATTTTTGTTTAATAATATATTAAAGAAGCCATTCAATATATTTATATCTATATCAAATTTTTTAGATATTGCCTTAATACTGAAGTATCCATTTTTTAACAAATTTTGCAAGAGCATTCATGAATCTTTTGTTATAATTGCATTTGAAATTCATTTATTAATTATACAACATCCATATTAAACTCAGTTGCGAACAATTATTCCACTCACGAAGCTTCGGGGTTGTTTTTTTCATTTTCAAAAAAAAGTCCCGATAAAAATCGGAACTCAGCATTGATAAGAATGATTAAGATTTGTAGCAATTATCCTACATATCGGGATTGCCACATAGTTCAGGAACGATATTTTCTATTCAATGCCTCCGATCATTTGGAAGTAAGCCTGTTTTTTATATAACTTATTTTGCAGATCTTTTAATGTGTTTAAACTATCCAGATGGTCTGCAGTGAAATCGATAGGAGATAACTCCTTCGTGTTTTGCTCATAGAGCTTTTGGGCTTCCTCAACTTTTGTTTTCAGTGAGGCAATTTTTTCCCAGACATTTTTTCGCTCATTATTAATTTTTGCAGGTTCGGAAACGATTACCCATGATAAGAGTATGCCCAAGACAATCATAACTAAGTAGTTGCCCCATGGTTGTATGCCATACAAAAATATTGCTGATAAGATGGCAAGTAATATGATAATAGTTTCTACTATACATATCATAGGCAAGAATTTTTTCCAAAAGACAAACAGCTGTTGATAAGCTGTTGCATGTTCTTGTTTTGTTTTCATATTTTTTATTTTTTTAGTGAATATTGTTTTTTGTTTTTGTCATTTATATCTATTTATATGATAAAGTCAATACTAACTTTTCTTCCTAATATACTACTTTTTTCCTGAGATGCAATCGACGAACTAAAAAACATATTCCGATACATATTGCTGGTCATGCAATGATTAACGACCAAGATATTGCAATGTACCATTCTACCTTACCCAATGTCACGATGATATATGCCAGTCCTGCAAGCGTAAAGGCGATAGCTCAGATCAGGTCATATTTTCGACTAATGATAAGCACGATTGCTAAAACAAATGAAGGAATTAAGTGCATAAATAGTCATACTACCGTCTGCCAAAATGTATATCCATTTCAGAATATATCCAAAGCGAACATGCTGATGAAGAGGATGAATACGATTCCTGCGATCCTAGGAAACCAGTAAAAAAATCATTTTCATTTTTTCATTATTTAAATAATTTGATAAAACTTGTATAGATGACTCCCGCTATCATCACGGTAATAAGCTGGAATATTCCCATCGCCTTGAGAAATATCGCAGGCAATACTCAGAGTTTAATTAAGATATATGCGATGAGGAAAAGGAATATCGTTTTCAAAATTCATCAGACGAGAATGCCTAATCGCTGAGTTTTGATGTGTTGTATGACATAGACGAGAATAAAATTTCCGAGCCAAATAGCTGGCATCATATACACAAGAAAAATCGTGAACGGTCAAAACACCAATCCTCTCAATGAAGTAGCGATGCTTGGAAGCATGACCATCGGAATAATCATAGCGTAATTTTTATATTTTAGCGCAACAAGAATAAGCAGAAGATTTACAATACTCCCCACGAGTAATTGTGGTCCTCAAAGAAAAAACGGAACGGCGAATAAAGGAATCAGATATAAAAATATTTTAATTATAGGTGTAATACGGAGTCACAAACTTGCTCGCCACGGCAATATTTTTTGTTGAGTGATTGTTTGCGCAGCAACTTCTTCCATATTCATAAAGAAGATATAAAAATATAAAGATAAAAACTTATATCAAAGTAACCATTACTTTCAATGAAAAATAACTATTTGTAATAACGGAAACATTTGTTATATTAAAAGTAATAAGGGATTTTTCTCGTCCCTAGTTCCTTTTATCCTTTTACCTGTCTCTATGAAATCAAGTCTAAAAACACCCGTCGCTGTATGACTTTCTCTTGGTATCTATTTTGGAATTGGGTTATTCATTTTTGCAATCACTGCTTGATTGTGGGGATACTGCAGAATTTTTGTCAGCTTTATGAGCACGTTTTATATTGGATATGCGCCAACATTGCTCGGAGCGTTCATTGGACTTTTGCGAGGATTCATCGATGCATTCGTTGGATGATTTATCGTCACTCGATTGGTAGGATATTTCCAGAAAAAAATGAAATAACATTAACTGACTAAATTCATAGATTAATTTTTTATCATGTAGATATTTTTTTCATGAAAAATATTTTTATTCTTGTTTCTATAATTTCTTTGACGCTTTTGTTTGCTGGTTGCGGCAAACAAAAAACAGCAGATGTATGTCTCATCAATTCAGGTAGTTTTGCTTGCTGATCTACTTCATGAACTATTGATCATAGTGATCTCAGTGGTGCTATGAATACGGTTTTGCTCGCATTAAAAAATAATGATTTACTGACACTTTCGACATTTGTCGGACCACAATGACTTCGTTTTTCTCCCTATGAACATGTAAACATAACAACAGATATTGTTCTCAGTACTGACGAAGTATATAATGGACTAGCGCTTTCTAGGTCATTCACGTGGTGAGCATATGATGGCTCAGGAGAACCGATCGACTTGGGAATCGGACAATATTTTGAAAAATTTGTCTACGATGCAGACTTTGTTACAGCGCCTGAAATATATCATAATAAAAAATTCGAGAGAGGAAATGTTATCAATAATATCTTCGATGTATATTCTGGAAATTATATTGTGGAATACCATTTTTCTCAAATAGACCCGCAATATGAAGGCATGGATCGAAAAAGCTTATATCTGATATTTGAAAATACGAACGGACAACGATATCTTATTTGAATTGTTCACGGACAACGGACTATATAAAGATTAACTAATAACGAAAAACTAAAAGTGATAAACGATGGAATGGTTTTTTTGTAAACTATCGTAATTTGCAATAGATTATACAAAGATAGTTCCTACACTTTTCACTATTCATTATTCACTTTTCACTAATTTTTCATATCCTAACTGACCGCAAGCTCATTTCATACTTCTTCCTAGGCTATCTCTAACAGTTACGGTAAGACCTCCCTCTTCCAATATTTTTTTGAAGGACTGAATGGCTGCCGTATCGCTTTCTATCAAGTTGATCGCAGGGTTGGTATTGTAAGGTATCAAGTTTACATGAGCGAGTTTTTTTCTGAGCATAGTGACTAATTCTTTTGCAAGCTCAGGTTTATCGGTCACATTTTTGATCATAATATATTCGTAAAAGATTCTATTGTCTGAGGCTTTTACGTATTCACTGAGAGCTTTATTCAATGCTTCGAGGGGATATGCTTTTGCAATGGGCATAAGTTTGTCACGCAATGCTTGATTTGGTGCATGCAGTGAAATAGCTAATTTCACGGGGATTTCATCTTTTATCAATTGTCTGATTCACGGAATTATTCCTGCGGTGGAAATAGTAATATGTCTTCTGGATAATGAAAATCCAGCTTCTTGTCTCAGCATAATCTCGATAGCTTTTTTGACGTTTTCGTAATTCAATAACGGTTCACCCATCCCCATAAAAACAACATTTCTTACCCCGTATAAACTTCCGTCTTCTTGCTTGCCGAATTTATTTTTTATATAATTATTGGCGTAAAATATTTGAGAAATCATTTCATCTCGCGTAAGGTTTCTTTTGAAGCCAAGTTTCCCGGTCACACAAAACAAACATCCCATAGGACATCAGACTTGTGACGAGACACAGAGTGTTATTCTACTTAATTCACGTGGAAGGTGGGAAGTGGAAGGTGGAATATTACCTTTTTCATTATACTTTCTACCTTCTACTTCTTTATGTCGATGATAAAGGATTACCGCTTCGATCATAAACCCATCGTGTGTTTGAAATCAGATTTTTGTCGATGTTTCGTCTTCAAGAATTTTGTCTACCTTCAATGTAACGACAGAAAATTCCTTGTCCAAATCCTCTCTCAGATCTTTGGAAAGCGTCGTCATATCAGCAAAATTTATATTCTGATTTTTGAATATTTCCTGATAAATTTGTTTAACTCTGAATGGCTGGAGTTTGTGAGCTTTGGTGAAAGATTGGAGTTTGGTGGCGTCGAGTATGGAAGTTTTGATCATGGTCAATAATAGTGAATAAATTTTATCTTAATTTAATTTATTTTATTTTATTTTAATTTATTTTAATTTATTTTAATTTATTTTAATTTTTTGCAAACCCCCATTCCCCCTTGACAGGGGGTTATATCGAAAGATTTATTTTTCCTTTGTTCCCGCCCTGCCTGCCCTCGGATTGCTGGGGTCAAGGGAGGGTTAGGGTGGGTTTGTTGTCTTAATTTATTTTTCTGTTTCTCTTATATAATCTAGTAAGTCTTTATATACTTTATCTGTATTTTTTATAACTTCATTATTCCAATATCTTATGACAGATATTCATTTTGAAAACAAGAAAGAAGTTCTTTTTTTATCATATTCTTTATTCTTTTTATGAACCTCTCCATCAAGTTCAATAGCCAATGAAAGCTTAGCACAATAAAAATCTAATATAAATGATCATATAGGTTTTTGTCTTGTAAATTTATATCCTCATGGCCTATGTTTGAGTATATCTTGCCACATTTTTTCTTCAGCTGGGGTGGGGTTTTTTCTCATTTCTCTTGCAGAAGGCGTATTACTTCTATTGTACGATTTATATTTTATTCAATATTCATCCATATATTTTAAGCAAATATATAAATCTTCCTTAGCTCCTGCCTTGTCTGCCCTCGGATTGCCGGGGTTAAGGGAGGGTTTGCTTGTTTTTTTATTAATTACTTCAACAACGTCTTTTTATAAAACCAGCATCTTTCTCCTCCATTCATAAACATAGATTTTTTCCGTGTTCATCATTTATCTTCAGGCAAAAACTTTTCATACGAAGTGATAATGCCTCCGTGTAATTTTGGATGTTTGGTGAATAATTGTGTGATGGTATAATAGATTTTCTCTAGATCGTAGGTATTCATCCTGAGTCCGTACGGCGGATTGGAGACGAGCGTTCATGCCAGTTCTGGATCGTCCATATAGTCAGAAATATTTTTTGTTTCAAAATGAATATAATTTTCTACGCCAGCGTGTTTTGCGTTTTCTTGCGCGATGCTGATCATATTGGGATCAATATCTGATGCGATGATGTCGTGTTCTTTGGTAAGCATCATCTTTGATTTCGCTGAAGCTAATTCTGCAGTGAATAATTTCTGATCGTATCGACCGAACTGTTGGAAAGCGAATTTTCTCAGCATTCCTGGCGCGATATTTTTTGCGAGTAATGCTGCTTCAATAACTATCGTTCCACTTCCACAGAAAAAATCATAAAGCGGTTCGCTGAATTTTCGTCACGAAAGAAGTAATAATCACGCTGCTAATGCTTCGTTGATTGGCGCTTCTCCTGTGGCTTTTTTGTAGCCTCTCTTGTGAAGCGATTCACCGGTTGTGTTGAGCAGTATCGAGCACATATCATTGTCGATAAAGACAAAAATTTCTATCGCTTCTTTGTTATAATCTTCTGGAAGCTGTCATTCTTTGCCGTTGAGAATTTTTTTTACAATCGCTTTTTTGGTTATGCTCTGAATAGTAGGCGTACTTGTCAACTTTGATTTCTTGCTCGCAGCAGTGACGATGATAGGATTTCCCTGGACGTACATCTTCCAGTCGATCGTAGAAACCAAGTCAAAAAGCTGATTAAAATCAGAAGTTATATGTTGTTCTAATTCGAGAAACAATTTATTTCAGACTCTCGATCGAAGATTTATTTTGGCAACCGCAGAAAGATCTCCCTGGAAACGTACGAGTGTTGGTCACGAACCAATCACTTTATATCCGGCGATCTCTATTTCTTTTTTGAGAATGGATTCTAATCCTGCAGCGCAGGTGATGACAAAATTCATGAAATATAATTAAGGATTAAGGATTAAGGATTAAGAATTTGAGTAAAAAACTTCCATAATTTTTAATAGGCGAAGCTTTTAATAATTACCATAGGTGATTTTAATTCTTAATGGAATTTGTATTGATTTTTTTCCTGATTTCTATCCGAAAAACTTACTTGACTTTTTGTATTAAAAGGGTATTTTTATGTTCTAAAATAAAAATCTAAACAAACAAAAAATAAAATAAACCATATGAGAACTTATTCAATTATTACCGGTACAGGATCATACATTCCTGAAAAGATTGTTCCGAATTCGAACTTCATGAATCATCAATTTTATGATTCCAATGGAATTCTTCTCCCTCAATCAAATGAGGAGATTATTCGTAAGTTTCAAGAGATTACAGGAATCAATACCCGTAGGTATGTTGATGATAATTTGGTTGCTTCGGATATAGGATTCTTTGCGGCTCAGAAAGCATTGAAAGATTCTGGTTTGAACCCTGAAAATCTGGATTACATCATAGTCGCTCATAATTTCGGTGACGTGAAAATCAACAACAGAAGATCAGATTTTGTTCCTAGTCTGGCAGCGCGCATCAAAAACAAATTAGGGATAAAAAATCCCAAATGTGTCGCTCACGACCTTCCCTTTGGATGTCCTGGCTGGCTGCAGGGCGTGATCCAAGCAGACTATCTTATACATTCAGGGGAAGTACAGCATGTTCTTGTAATAGGCAATGAAACATTATCGCGGATTTCTGATCCGCATGATAGGGATTCCATGATTTATGCTGATGGCGCAGGTGCGGTTATTGTGAAAGCAGCTTATTTTGATCGTCCTATCGGGATTTTATCTCATGCGGTGAGATCTGACACCATCGATCATTCTAAACTTCTTTGGATGGGTTCATCTTATAATCCGAACTATCCTGGTAATGACCTATTTCTCAAAATGAATGGTAACGCTTTATATAAATATGCATTGCGTTATGTTCCTGAAGTAGTGAAGGAATCTTTGGATAAAGCAGGTCTACATCTGAGCGATGTTTCCAAACTACTTATTCATCAGGCAAATGCCAAAATGGATTATGCTATACTCCAAGAGGTGTGCAAATTGTATGGGATTAAAAATATCCCTTATGATATCATGCCTATGACCATCCATGAATTGGGAAACTCATCAGTGGCTACCATCCCTACCTTGCTTGATCTTTTGGTTCACAATAAACTACCTGAACACAAAGTAAAAAGCGGTGATAATATTATCAAGGTTTCTCTAGGTGCAGGTATGAACATCAATGCAATGGTATATAGAATGCCATAAGTCACACATTACAATATATTACTCCGGTTTTTTACCGGAGTTTTTTTAAAAAAAAATTTTATAATTACGTTAGATAAATTCATCCCTATGTATCGTAGGAGTTTTTTATTTATTTTCGACTATATCGCGAATTACAACTTGGAGATCAAAAATGCCATAGGAATGTGGGATAATTTTAAGGGTATATTCTCCTGCTTTGTCAGCAGTAAAATTGAATCTCTTCTGAAACGGTCCTCCTGGATCAGAAAAATCTCCTTTAAAAAGCTCTTCCTTACCGACATAAAGAACTGTCTTTTTGTTCGGATTTTTCAATGCTATTTCCAAAGAAAATTCTGGATTTATTCTTGGTTGTGCCATAAGTTTTACATCTAAAATCATCTTTTTATCTGTCCCTTGCAGAGAAAAATTTGCTATCATCGGTTTACCTAATTGTGCATTGCCTGAGACCAAAGTTCATTTTTTTCCGCATTTTTGACAGTCTTGTAGCCAAATTACTGTACCAGAAAAGCTTTGTTCCCAGAGAATTGGATAGTTTCTGTTTTGCCATTTTTCAAATAAAAATGGTGATGAAGAAATCAGACCAACTAATAGAATACAGACGATACTTATAATTACTTTCTGTTTTCCAGAAATTGGTTTAAGATTTGCTTGCGCTTCTAAATATTTTTTTTTCTTTTCCATTAATTTCGCCTTTTCTTTTTCGATAATTTCTAAAGCAAATCCAACGTTATGTTTTGCTAATAATAACAATATCTTGTGTTGTATTTTGGAAACCACAAACAGGACGGACAAAATAAAACCTGACCAAAATATAAAATCAATAACCCTCCCTTGAACAGTGAAACCTACGATATTGTTGATAAAACTAGGCAATGATCGAATGAAATTACTATTGATTATACCCGTTATCAGAAAAGGAATAAGTTGTTGACCGCAAATAAAATAGAAAAATGCCGCCACTATCATGGTTCGCCAAGATAATGCGAAAATAGATAAAAACGAATATACCGAGCATAAAATTACAAGAAAAATACAAGACTCTGAAAAATCAAGATTTGCTTGTTTAATAATCAATAACCATAGTATAATGACCAAAATAAAAAACATCCAAAAAGCGATGGTTAATAATTTTGAACAAATATTCCAAATATTTTTCCCGACAGATAATTTCATAGCAAAGTTTTCTCTAGTAAAATATATATTGAAAACAAATACTATATACTCTGTTGCCTTTGTTTGTCAAAAGAAAAAAACCTTCCCGGTTGTGACCGGGACAGGCTCGTGAGGAAGTGATTTTTAAAATTTTTTAAAAAAACTTACTTTTTCTTGATCATTACGCTATTGAGGATAAGACCGATAAGTCGTCCTACTATACATCCTACAATAAAAGTAAAAATGACAAGAATAATCATTTTCCCAAGGTTAAATTGCGTAATGATTCGGACGGGTTGGATAAAGTGTAACCCAAAGATCCAGTTAAGAAAACTTTGCAATGTTGTAGGCACAATAGCTACGCACAACGCCCAAAGAAAATGCATGCCACCAATAAGGATTCACATCAAGAGAGCGAATTTTTTTTGATTGATCATACCATGATAGTAAAAAAATAAAAAAAACTTCTATAGTGATAGTTTTTTAATCTCTATTGTCAAAAGGAAACTTTTTTAATCTAAAGACTTTTTTACTCAGCACTACTCCTAACCATCCGCATCCGATTCAAATAATCGTTCATACAAAAATATCGCTTGGGTAGTGCATACCGTTATACATTCTGCTCCATGCCATAAGCAGTGCATAGAGGATTGCATACGGTCGTACCACAGGGAATAAAATAATTAATACCGTAATCATAGCTACCGTCAGTGCTACATGACTTGAAGGAAATGATGAATCTGAATAATGTTTCCCGATAGGTTTGATCGTGTTTGCATGAGTGATGTATGGTCTTGATCTGATTCCTATCTCTTGTACGAGTAAAGTTTTGAAGCCAATTTCAGAGACTAAATAAAACAATCCTGCTGAGAAAACAAAACACAGCAACATATATTTTCGATATTTCTTTTTTAGAATCACAACAAGAGAAATTACTATTGTTCGAATAATTGCCATCGATCGACGTCGGCTTATGAACCGTGAAAATGAGTCTAATCATGTCCCATGTCAGAAGTGATTGATGAAGGTGAGTACTTGGAAGTCCATAGAAATCGAAGTAATTTTTTAAAACTTATTTTAATTTTATTTATTTTACTTTAATTTTTAGCAAACCCTCCAGACCTCCCTTGACAGGGAGGCTAAAGGATTTTTTTTAAAATATTTTTCCATTTAGTCCCCCTGCCTGCCCTCGGGGTGCCGGGGTTAAGGGGGAATGAGGGGGTTTGCTGTTTTAAAAAAAATTAAAATAATTAGCTACTGATAGTTTTCCCTGCTCTTTTGTCAAAAAGAAAAAAACCACCCGAGAGAGGGTGGGTTTTTCCATACAATCTAAAATTTGACAAAAAAATATTTCCGAGTATAATTATCATATAAATCCATTTATTCAGTAATCTACTATCATGGTAACAGAGGAACAATCATCACTTATTGAAGCCCCAAAGAAAAAAAGATCTAATACTCGAAACAAAATGAAACTCACCTGACTTCTTATCGGGGACAGGGTTAAGGATATTTTGGGTTTAGAAAAACCAGTCATCATACCAAGAGAACCAGAGAAAAGAATAGAAAAGATTGATACTTCTAGCATCGACAATACTTTAAAAAAGCTAGAAAAATTGGAAAAAAATCAAAATAACCTTAATAAACAAGAAAAAATTGATCCATTAATACGTAATGAATTTAGTAGAAAATATTCAAATTTTGAAAACAATATGAAGCTACAGTCTGATGCAGAAAATTTTAAATATAATAGTTCATCGCTAAGACTTATAAAGCAACTACATGATGAGCAAAAAATGCCTCTTGGACAATACTCATGACAAAAAATAGAAAATCTGCAACAAGAGATTTCTAAATCATTATCTGAGGAAAAAGATGATTTGACGAAATACGCTAATTTTATTTCAGGAAGAGATGTCTTATTGCTTTATAGATTTATGCTAAGAAATCACGAAACTTTCTTAGAGAATCCTGCCTTTTGAAATCTATTGGAAGCTTTTCAGAAAAGATCAAAAGAGATAGAATTATATCTAAAACTAAATTAGAAATTAACATCTTAAAACAATAAAAAAACCACTTCGTGATGGAGTGGTCTTTTTGTCTTTTCGACGAATGTAATGAAGAGAAATCATAGATATCATTAGGATTTCTCACTATCGTTCGAAATGACTACTTAGCGTCTGCATCAATAACCTCACCCTCGACAGCACCTCCTTCTTTTCCTTTCTCCAATTCTGAATCAGGATTTGGCGTTCCTTGTTGCGGAGCAGCTTGATACTTGTTATACAATTCAGCGAATTCTTTTTGGACTCTATCGATCTCTGCGTCAATCTCTTCTTTGGCTACCTCTTCTTTGTCTTTGATAGCTTTTGCATCAGCGATAAGCTTATTTACTTTCTCTTTATCTTCATCTGGTATCTTGTCCTTCTGCTCAGCAATCATGGTTTCCATTTGATATACAAGCGCCTCCAATCTATTTTTTGACTCTACAACTTCTCTTCTCTTTCTATCTTCTTCAGCAAAATTTTCAGCTTCAGCTTTGGCTTTAGTGATGTCAGCATCAGAAATATTTGTGGATCACTGAATTTTTACTGACTGTTCTTTGCCGGTAGATTTTTCTTTTGCGGTGACATTTAAAATTCCATTTGCATCGATATCGAAAGTCACTTCGATCTGAGGTTGTCCTCTTCTCATCATAGGAATTCATTCGAGGTTGAACATTCAGAGATCTTTGTTGTCTCTTGCGAATTGTCTTTCTCCTTGGGTTACGTGCACGGTTACTGCAGTCTGATTGTCTGCTGCTGTCGTGAATGTATTTTCTTTCTTCGCAGGGATGGTCGTATTTCTTGCAATCATCACATGAGCTAATCCACCTTCTACTTCAACTGCTAAACTCAATGGAGTAACGTCAAGAAGTAAAATATCTTTCACATCTCCTTGGATAATACCTCATTGGATAGCCGCTCCTTGCGCGACAGATTCGTCAGGGTTGACGGTGGCTTTTGGCTCGATACCGAAAATATCTTTTACCAATTTAAGCACTGCTGGCATTCTTGTAGATCATCAAACTAAGATAACTTGATTGAGATCGCTCTTCTTGAGTTTAGAATCTTCAAGCGCTTGAAGACATGGTTTTTTACATCTCTCGAAAAGACTTTTACACATATTTTCAAACTGAGCTCTCGTAAGCGATTCTTCCATATTTCTTGGCAAACCATCTTCACCAGTAATGATGAATGGAATAGAAATATCCACTCTTTCTGTCTGAGACAATTGATGTTTTGCAGCTTCAGCCTCGTTCTTTACTCTCTGCATCGCCATAGCGTTTTTGGTGAGATCGATGCCCTCTTTTTTCTTAAATGAATCAACTAAATAATTGATAATGATATGATCAAAATCTGCCCCTCCGAGATGTGTATCTCCCGATGTGGAAAGAACTTGAAATGTTCATTCAGATCCGATTTCAAGAATAGTCACATCAAATGTTCCTCAACCGAGATCGAAAACAACTATTTTTTCATCTTTATTTTT
>Ga0172379_10009286_pt1 | contig 12176 bp, 10 predicted proteins | sample GrowelOW334metaG_FD_119756 | JGI IMG/M metagenome (GOLD analysis project Ga0172379, IMG submission 119756) | Groundwater microbial communities from an aquifer near a municipal landfill in Southern Ontario, Canada - Groundwater well OW334 metaG | ecosystem: Environmental > Aquatic > Deep... | reverse complement strand
GGTTTCCTGACGATCTCCGAGAACCACAGGTTCTCGGCAATTCTCGGCTGAGGCCGAGCGAGGCACCATTCATCCCCGCATTCCGGACTGCGGTCCTCCATGCAGGGTTTCCTGGAAGACTAAAAAACCGCCTGTCTAGAGTTAGGCGGCTGAGGAATAACGACGCACGTCGGACGTCATGGAATTGGCGAGCGCGAGCAGACGGACGTTCGCTGGGAGAAAGCCGTCTATGAGCCTTCCGACAGCCTGGTTGTATTCTCTCCCGGAAATCCCTCCCTCGATAACGAGATTGAGAAGCCGATCGTACGCGAGGTCCATGGCGAGAATCTCACAGAACACCTTGCGCATGGGCCTGAACTCAGGAGCGCCCAGGAATCGCACAATGACCGTCTGTTTCCCGTCATCAGGCAGGACGCCGTCCCGCCAGAGAAGAAGCCAGCGAGCGACGTTCACATGAACGTGCGCGGGACGAACGCCAGCGACGCACCAGTCTTCCAGAAGCCGGTCGATCCAGCCCTTGGTCCGCGGGTTTCGCGAGTAGTTCCGGTGCTGCCGCATAACCTTCTTTTCGTAGCGGCTGATTTTCCTTGCCATCTCCATACGCACGTCGTACGGAAAGATCGCACGGTAATATCGTTCCGGTTCCCCAACCAGCAGTCCGGCCGTCCGGACATGCTCCCAGGTTTCGCGGAAGGAAGGGCCGTAACGATCAGATTCCCGCGCGGCATCCACTGAGTGCGCATTCATGTGCAGGGAGATGTGGACGCTCGCAGCTGATTTCCGGAAGCCCAGGAGCATTTGCCAGACCATGCATCGTTTCCCGGTCTCGTAAACCAGGAACAAGTCCATATCGCTGCGACAATTCGCTTCTCCGCGAACCGCGGAACCGTACACAGCCCCGGCCACCACTGCCGTCGACGCGCGCAGATCACGCGTAAACGCCTGGCAAAGCATCGAAAAGGAACAATCGTTTGGGATCCTCCTGCTGAGGATGCGATCCCAAGGATACAGAAATCCCATGGCGCCTCCTTCGGCAAAAGGGTCTTCCTTGGCGAAATGCAAGCCTCTCGTGAGGTGAGCAAACGATACTGAGGTGACGATTGCGCGTCAAGCGTACAGGCGCTCGCAGAGACCTCGAACATCCTCGGACAGATGCTCGACACGCTTCGCATGGTGCTCGTAAAATGGGGTGTGATATTCGTGGCTATATAAAATCGCGCGAGCCTCGATCCAGGTGGTATGAAACAGCTTGAGCGCGTACAGGCACATGCCTCGGCTGAACTCGTCGAAGGACACATCGCGGACTTCGCGATACGCTGCCAGGAAGATTCGCCCCATTGCGATGTTTCGTTCTTCCCATCCGTCGTCAAAGCACGTGATCATGAGACTTCTCGCCAGCTCGTACGCAGCTGGCCCCATGCTTGTCTTTTCAAAGTCGAACACATGGGACACGTTTCCCTCCGTGTCCGTAAAGACGTTTTGATAGATGAAATCACCATGTAGCAGACAGTCGAAGGTCAGCCCAAAGTCACGGATCGTATGATCGTTTTCCTTGACGAGACGAGCCTTTAAACGGAGGAGGTCGAGCATGTCTTGCTCGTCGTCCTTAAGGAGTGGTCGCGATGCAAGCTCCTGCTCGAGCTCCGCGAATTCGGAGAAAAAGCTCCTTCGGTCCCAGACGCGGAGCGTGTGGTGGTATCCGGAAGGAACGTCCGGCCCCGCAAGATGAAATCGGCCAAGCGTATTTCCAATAGACGGAATAAGGCACGGCGCAAAGCTGCCGAGCACCGGGCGCACGGCCTCGACGAATGGAAACAAACTGTACCAATAGCCGCTGACCGCAAAGGCATCCCGCCCAAGCGAGTCGGGAATGGCCCGGATGACCGGCAGGCCGTGCTTGAAAAAAAATTCTTCGGAGTCCTTCACCTCGTACACCGAGGCACTCATCCGGTTGCGATACTGCTTGAAGAAAAATGGACCGACATCCGTATCAAGGCGAAAATTCTGCGACATGTACCCGCCATGCACGAGCGTGGCGTCCCCGACATTCTGAACGGCGAACAGCCTCCTGATCTTCTCCTTGAGCCGCGGCCAGTCGATCGGTTGGTGAAGCTCGATTCTTTCCATAGACGGAAACGGTCCGACGAACCGTCGGACCGTTTATTATCATACGATAGTTGAAGTTGCGACCGTGTCGTTTTCCTTCTTGAAACGCATGATGCGCACGCCCTGCGTGGCCCGGCCCAGGACCGAGATCGACCCGATCGTGGTCCTCACCACCTGCCCGCCCTCGGACACCACCAGCAAGTCCCGGTCGTCCTTCGCGTTCACGATGAACGCGGCCACGATCTTTCCGGTCTTCTTCGTAATGTTCGCGGTCTTGATCCCGGAGCCTCCCCGTCCCTGCACCTTGTACTCGACGAGGTCAGACCGCTTGCCGTATCCGTTCATCATCACGATGAGCAGGTGCAAAAGACCGGACTTCTTCAGAGCGCCATCCTCAATCACGTCCATGCCGACGATCGAGTCCGATCCCTTCAGCTTCATGCCCCGAACTCCACCGGCCGTGCGACCCATCGGTCGAACGTTCTTCTCGGAAAATCGGATGGACTGTCCTGCCTCGGAGACGAGGACGATCTCGTCTTTGCCTGTGGTCGGACGTACCCAAAGCAGGTTGTCGTTGTCCCGAAGCTTGATGGTGATAAGCCCGTTCGAGCGTACGTTGTCGAACTCCGTAAGGTCGGTCTTCTTAATCGTCCCCTTGGTCGTGACCATGATCAGGTGCTTGTACGACTCCATGTCCTCCATGGACAAGGCCGCGGTGACGGACTCACCCGGAGCGAGCGACAGGAAGTTGACGAGTGCCTGACCCTTTGCCGTGCGGCTGGATTCGGGCACGTCGTAAGCCTTGAGCTTAAACGCCCTGCCTCGACTCGTGAAAAACAGCAGGTCTTTATGCGTGGAAGTAGTGAAGACCTGGTCGATGACGTCCTCCTCCTTCGTGCTCATGCCGGCAACTCCCTTGCCGCCTCGATGCTGCGTCTTGAAGGTTTCTGGCGGAATGCGCTTGATATACCCGTCGCGTGTGATCATGACCACGGTCGGCACGTCCGGGATCACGTCTTCCATGGAAAACTCCTTCACGCCTCCGGAAACGACCTGGGTCCGCCGCGGGGTCGCATACTTGTCGCGCAAGTCCTTCACTTCGACCGCGATCACGCCAAGCATGCGCTTCTCAGACTTGAGGATCGCCTCAAGCTCCTTGATGAGCTTCATTTTTTCGTCATACTCCTGCTCGATCTTCAGCCGTTCCAGGTTCGCGAGCTGCTGCAGGCGCATCTCGAGGATGGCCACGGCCTGAAGCTCGCTCAAACGGAACTGCTTCACGAGATTGATTCTCGCCTCATCCTTATCCTTCGACTTCTTGATCGTCGCGATGATCTTGTCGATCGACTCGAGCGCAATGCGCAAACCTTCGAGGATGTGCGCGCGCTCCTGTGCGCGCGTAAGCTCGAACTGCGTGCGGCGGCGCACAACCTCGCGGCGGTGCTTGAGGTATTCCTCGAGCATCATCTTGAGGTTGAGGACGCGCGGCTGGATACCGTCCACGAGCGCCATCATGTTGTAATGGAAGCTCTCCTGCAACTGCGTGGTTTGATACAGCCGATTCAATACCTTCTTTGGATACGCATCCTTTTTCAACTCGATGACAATACGAACTCCGTCCTTGTTCGACTCGTCGCGCAGATCGCGGATCCCTTCGATCTTCTTATCGCGAACATTCGCAGCAATACGTTCCAAAAGCGAAGATTTGTTGACCTGGTACGGAATCTCATGAACGAGAATCACAAAGTTACCCTTCTTGTCCTCGACGATTTCCGTCTTCGCGCGCACCACCACACCACCCTTGCCGGTCGCGTATGCCTGCTTCAGATCCTTCGCGCCGTACACGATCGCGCCGGTTGGGAAATCCGGACCTTTCACGAAATCCGTCAGATCGTCGACCGAGGCGTCGGGATGCTCAATAAGGTGCAGGGCCGCGTCGCATACCTCACCAAGGTTGTGCGGTGGGATATTCGACGCCATGCCGACCGCGATGCCGACCGTGCCGTTCACGAGCAGGTTGGGAAGTTTCCCGGGAAGAACCTTTGGCTCCTTGTGCGTGCCGTCAAAGTTTGGAATGAAGTCCACGGTCTCCTTCTCAATATCGGTCAGCAGCTCCTCGGAAATGCCGGAAAGCTTTGCTTCGGTATAACGGTAAGCGGCCGCACTGTCGCCGTCGAGCGAGCCGAAGTTTCCCTGCCCTTTCACGAGCGGATCGCGAAGCGAAAAATCCTGGGCCATGCGCACGAGCGAGTCGTACACGGCACTGTCGCCGTGCGGGTGATATTTTCCAAGCACGTCTCCGACCACAGTGGCGCACTTCTTAAACTTGGCCGTGGACCGCAGGCCGGTCTGCCACATGGAATACAAAATGCGGCGATGAACCGGCTTTAATCCATCACGCACATCCGGAAGGGCACGGCCGACAATGACCGTCATCGCGTAATCGAGGTACGACGTGTTCATTTCGTCGACGATCGACCTGGGCTCAACCCTGCCGAGCATCGTTTCTTCCGCCGGTTCTTCTATTCGCTTTTCTTTTGCCATAGCTATTCCTTAACCACTGATTCTTGTGAGTCGGACGTTTCCACCGGCGGTACGTCGAGCGATGGGCCCATAAGTTTCGCGAGCGCGTCAACGGCCTGCTGCCGTTCCAGATCGGATGCCTGCTGCTCGCGAATAATGTCCTGAAACCCATCTTTGACCGCTGAGATTACCTCGGGATCAGGTTGACTCTGACTCCGAACGGTCCCGGCCGCCTCGGACACGCCGGAAAGCACGTCGCGTGCGCCATCCAGACCTTGGACCACGGTCATTCGGGCCGTCCAAATCCAAACCCCAGTAACCAGCGCAATGGCAAGCGTACTGCAGACAACATACGCGATTCGGTCGCGATGTTTCCGTGCTGAATGAGTAGCGGACATAGCTAGACGCGAGCCAATTCCATGATGAGCATGTCTTCCTCAGGAAGATCCTTGCGAGAAAACTTGAACTTGTTCGAGGTCTCATGGCGGCAGGTTCCGAGCACCTTACAAAACTCATCCGCAGTCCCAAGCTTTTCCTTCACGTTCGGAATGGCGTGCGTCATGGGGATGACCACCCGGGGCTCGACCTGGGAAATAACCTCTGCGGCAAGCTTTGGGGTCAGCACACGCCCACCGCCAACCGGAATCATGAGCACATCCACGCTGCCGAGCGCCTCCAACTCTTTATCTGTGAGCACTCGATTTAGGCAGCCGAGGTGTGCCACGATCATGCCTTCCGACTCGATACGAAACAAAAGGGTGCTATCCGCGCGCGACGCGTACACAAACGCGTCCTTCACCTCGAACTCGCCGGGCATGTCCACAACGAAGGGGCTGCCGCCGACAGCAGACAGATTGTTCGCATCCATTTCGTCGTGCGAAACACAGACGATGTCAGCCTCGAGCGTACGTGGAAAACGCAACCCAGTCTCGTTGCCGTATGGATCAACGACCACGGTCGCGCCGCCGCTCGCGGTGTCGGTACTGATTTCAAAACAAGAGAGTCCAAGCCAAGAAATCTGCATATTCGGTTCATGAATGACGGCAGAATAGTACCATGCTGGAACCAAAAACGGAAGACTGTTTGCCCTCCATTTATGCACTCTGTTGTTAGGCTTCCTCCCCCATGGTTCCCTTCCAGTACTCGATCTCCTTTTCGACTTCCTCGAGCTCAGGATCCGGCTCGGTCACGGAAAATCCGTCGCGGAAGCGCTTCACCTTCTCGACGATCTCATCGTGCCACTTCTCATCCTTGTTCTTAAGCACCTCAAGCTCGTCGATCTTGGCCGCGATCGCGTCACGGCGCTCGGTCCATTTCTTCACGAGCGCGGCGTAGCGCTTCTCGTCGGAAGCCACTTCCTTGCCGAATTCCTCCCGAACATGGATGTCCGCGTCGAGCAGGGCATCCTCAACCTGGTGGCGTTCCTCGGGCGTAAAGTCCGTTTCAAACAGCTGGCTGTTGGTCAGCTCGTTCATGGATACCCCGGAATCCGTGAGTTTCTTCACCTTTTCCGCGACTTCCGGCTCGACATGCTCGAGCGTAATTTCGACCCGTCGCGCCTCAATGCCTCCCGAGGTCATTTCCTTAAACGCATGGCGGTGCGGATATTCGGCCATGCCCGCCACGAACAACGCGCCACGAATCTCGTCCTCGGTTGCCTCCGGATTCGTAAGCAACCCATCGTGTGCTTCTTGGGCCAGGCCCGTAACCTCCGCCGGAATCGTGGGAACAAAATGATCGATCGCAACCTGGAACTCCTTCAATAGCATCTCATGGGGGTGTGTCATATACCTCCAGGATAACGGACTCTTGACGAAGGGACAATAATCGGATAGTCTGCCGCGGCGATCATGAAGGTCGCACGACAACACGGAGCAACGATGCAAGGACATCCATTTGACGAACCGAAGCGACGACGAACGATGAAGAAAGTGCGTGGGAGGGTCACCATGCACAATCCTGGTCACGACCGCCTCCTCCGAGAGGTCCAAGCCGGAAAGCTCATGTCCTCGAGCTGTGGTGAGACACCTTCTTCTGGCGATGTCAGCTAGCAGCACTCAACGCGACATCGGCTAAAAAATCGCGAGCCCGGTTCGCCCTACTCCTGACGGCAACATGCCGTCTTTTTTCTTTGTCCAGACACGAAAACCTTCATGGTGCGACTTCCTTCTGGCTCGATGCGATTGAACAAAGAAAAAAGAGCCAGTGTCGGCTCCGTTGTCAGGCGCGCCTCCGCATCTCGACCAAGGCTGTCAGCGAGTCAGAGACCAGGATCGCGTCGATGCCCGCGATCATGCCTGGGTGCGCGAGTTGCCGCAGGCGCGAGGTTTTCCGGTGTTCCTGAAGGTCCACATGCGGGACGATGAGGACGCCGACATTCTCCGGTGCCATCATGCGCGCGAGCATTCTCGGCGTGTCCTCAAGCACGAGGACCAAGCTGTCCGGGACGTTTAACCGGCGGGAGAACTTCTCGCGCGCGCTGGCCTTGTTGCCCTCGGTCACGATCGTCCCTGATACGCACCCGGCGAGCGTCCAATTTCTCATCGGAAGTGCAATGTCTTTCCAGAGAAGCTCGGCGGCATACTGCTCCCCGATCTGGATCCCATGATGCTGACCCCATGCCAGGATCATCGGCTTGAGTCCGTAGCTCACGATCGCCACCCTCGATCCACCACCGTAGGACTCACACAACTCACGTGCCCCATCGCGCGGAAGCAGCTTCGCGGCCTCTTTCCAAAGCCGACCCACGGTCAGACCGGACTCGACCAGCCTTTTCACGCTCCGCTCGACGAACTCCGCGTCGCCATGGTCCGTTCGCTGGCTGTGGAAATAGTCCCTCGCATCATCCTCGTCCTGAAGACGCAGGTCGGCGCGCATGCAGTCGCGCATGTGCTCCCATTGGTTCCAGACGTTCACGGTACCGTCGAAGTCCGCGGCCAGCGCCTTGGTCTCGAGGATTGCCTGCTGAAACTCGCCAGCGTCCGACCACCGGTCCTGATTGAGAATGATGCAGTCCCCATGCTCGTGGTCCTCGAGAACGCGAGCAAGATCGAAACGGCCTTGAAACGAACATACAAGGAACGGAATCGCTCCCATGAAAGCACCTCCTGAGCGTTCCCAACCTACGGGCAACCGCGTTCCTTGTCAAAACCCCCAGGTTCCCCTATACTCTCGGCACTTATCTATTCTTAGCCCCGGTGGCGCGTCTGTCCTTAAATCCCAGAAAAGGACAAGGCCCCCTGCCGGAATCATCCTATGTCCGACACGGACGACAACAAGACGCTTTCGGAGTTTCAGCAGCTCATGGAGGAAGGCCAGTACCTGCACATCCCGGCCGTCGGGGACGTGGTAAAGGGAAAGATTATCTCCGCGGACCGCCGCGAAGTGCGCGTCGACATCGACGGGCTCACGACCGGTATCATCCGCGGCCGCGAAATCTTCTCGGAATCCGCCCAATACGACAACCTCGAAGTGGGCGACGCAGTCGAAGCCACGGTCATCGACCTTGAAAACGAAAACGGGGAGATGGAACTCTCGTTCCGCTTCGCTGGCCAGAAGCGCGCCTGGGAAGAACTCCGCGACATGTTCACGAACGGATCGATCCTCGACGTAAAAATCGTGGAGGCGAACAAAGGCGGACTTATCGTGCGCGTCAACCACGTCACAGGTTTCCTTCCAGTGTCCCAGCTTTCGCCGGACCATTACCCGCGCGTCACCGGCGGCGACAAAAACAAGATCTTCGAGAAGCTCAAGTCCTACGTGGGCTCAACCTTCTCCGTGAAGGTCATCGACGCCAATGAGCCGGAAGAAAAGCTCATTGTCTCCGAAAAGTCCGTGTGGGAGGAACGCCAGAAGAGCGTGATCGCCCAATACCGCGTCGGCGCCACCATTGAAGGAGAAGTAACCGCGCTCGCGGACTTCGGCGCGTTCGTTCGCTTCGGCTCACTCGAGGGCCTGGTGCACATTTCGGAAATCGCCTGGCAGCGCATCGACCACCCGCGCGACATCCTGAAGATCGGACAGAAGGTCGAGGCCGAAATCATCGGCATCGAGGGCAGCAAGATCTTCCTGTCCATGAAAAAGCTCATCAAGGACCCGTGGTCCGACATCCAGAAGCGCTATAAGGTCGGAGACATCGTCGAAGGCACGGTGCTCAAGGTGAACCCGTTCGGCTTCTTCGTGGAGCTCGACCCAGAAATCCACGGCCTCGCGCACGTTTCTGAGCTTTCCGACAAGACCGGCGTGGACGTAAACACGCTCGCGAAGCCGGGCGAAAAGATGAACTTCAAAATCATCTCCATTGAGCCGAACGAGCACCGCCTGGGCCTTTCGCTCAAGGCCGTAAACGCAAAGGCTGAGGAGAAGGCGGAGGAAAAGGAAGAAAAGCCGGAAGAAAAGAAGGAGGAATAGAAAAACGAAAGACGGTCCTGGTCAAACGACGATCGGGACCGTTTTTGCGTTTCATGCGTTGACGCAATCGTCCTCCTGCCGTATCCTGCGGAGCCACGGCCCATCGACGGCCTGGAACGGAGGAAGAGATGTGTCAGAGACTCCATCATGACAAACTGGATGCCCGTCTCGAAGCGATCCGTGCAAAACGCCAGGCTCTCGCGCGCGAGATCAGGCGACTTGAAAACGAGAAAGCGGCCCTTGAGATCATGTTGCATGCGCTTGCGATCCCCTCTTTCCTCGTCATTCGCAAGTACACCAAGCCTTCAGGAGGCGTAGGCAGGCTCGCGTTCGTCGCAGGAACGATCATGCGCGTGGACGCCGATACCAGTACGCAGCAGACTTGGGACGACCGCGTGCACGTCTTCGCGGACGAGACGATCCGCGTCCATGTCGTCTCAGACAAAAGAGAGGCGATGGCGACGTGTTCAGTGTCTATCGCAACCTCCCGACGTACATACTCCATCAGTGGATCAACAAAGCAGGGGGTCGTCTACCTGATCCAACTCTTCGAAGGGGAAAATGCGAAGGAACGGGCTGAAGCCGACCTTGCACGCGCTAAGAAGGCATAAAGCGGGCTGGAACTCGGCCCGTCTTTTCTTTTATTGGTCACGAGCGACGATGTGCAACGATTGACCGAACGCTCCGATTCAACTATTGTAACGACGATATAAAACCTATGAAACCACTTTCCAAAAACGTTATCGTCGCACTGCTTGCCGTCATCGTGCTTGGCGTCATCTTTTCAACGTACTCGATGGGCGCGCGCAAGCCGACCGAAGTCTCGATCGGCGAGCTGGCGGGCCGTGTGCAGTCCGGCAGCGTCAAGTCGATTGCCGTGGAGGGCGACATGCTCACCGCGGAACTTTCGGATGGCAACAAAATCAAGACAGCCACGCAGGGCGACGGCACGGCCGAGGACTTACTCGTGAGCTATGGCGTCACGTCCGAGGAACTGAAGGCCGCGAACATCACGGTCAAAAAAGACTCGGTCGGCGGATACCTGATGGGGTACATCCTGCCTTCCCTGCTTCCGGTCGCGCTCATCATGGTGTTGTTCTTTTTCCTGCTCAAACAGATGCAGGGCGCAAACAGCAAGGCCATGTCCTTTGGACAAAGCGGGGCGCGAGAATTTACAGAAAAGAAACAGCAGGTAAAATTCGCGGATGTTGCTGGCGCGCGAGAAGCCAAGGAAGAGCTATCCGAGATCGTGGAGTTTCTAAAAAATCCGAAGAAGTTCGCGGACCTCGGCGCAAAGATCCCAAAGGGCGTGCTGCTCATGGGCCCGCCGGGAACAGGCAAGACGCTCCTTACCCGCGCGGTCGCGGGCGAGGCAGAGGTTCCGTTCTTCTATATTTCCGGTTCGGAGTTCGTCGAAATGTTCGTTGGGGTCGGCGCAAGCCGCGTGCGCGATTTGTTCCAAAAAGCCAAGAAGAGCGCGCCGTGCATCGTGTTCATCGACGAGATTGACGCGGTCGGACGCCAGCGCGGATCCGGGCTCGGCGGGAGCCACGACGAGCGCGAGCAGACGCTCAACCAGATTCTGACGGAAATGGACGGGTTCGAACCCAACCTCGGCGTCATCGTAATCGCCGCCACGAACCGGCCGGACGTGCTCGATCCCGCGCTCCTGCGCCCGGGCCGATTCGACCGCCGCGTCACGCTCGACCTGCCGGACATCAACGAGCGCGAAGCAATCCTGAACGTCCACGCGAAGGGCAAACCACTCACGCAGGACGTGAACCTGCGCCGCGTGGCCGAACGCACGGTCGGATTCTCCGGAGCCGACCTCATGAACCTGCTGAACGAAGCCGCTATCCGCGCCGGTCGCGCGAACGCGAAGGAAGTGACCAACGACGACGTACTCATCTCTATCGAAAAAGTCCTGCTCGGACCGGAACGTAAGTCATACGTCATGAACGAGGAAGAAAAAAAGATCACCGCGTTCCACGAGGCCGGACACGCACTGGTCGCGAAAATGCTTCCTGACGCTGATCCGGTCCATAAAGTCTCCATCATCAGCCGCGGTTCGGCTGGCGGATACACCATGCATCTTCCGTCGGAAGACCGCCGCCTCCACAAGCGCAAGCAGTTCCTCGCGGATCTCGCGATGTCGCTCGGCGGATACGTCGCGGAACAGGAAACGTTCGGCGACCTCACGACCGGCGCGTCGAGCGACCTCAAGCATTGCAACCGGCTCGCGCGCGAACTCGTGGTGCGCTACGGCATGAGCGAGCTCGGCCCGCGCACGTTCGGCGAACGTGAGGAAATGATCTTCCTTGGAAAGGAGATGCACGAAACGCGAAACTTTTCCGAAAAGACGGCGCAGGACATCGACGAGCAAGTGACGAAACTCGTGCATGGCGCCATGGAAACCGCGCGTGGTATAATCCGTGAAAAGAAAACGTACCTCGACAAGATTGCCAACACCCTGCTGGAAAAAGAGACGATCGAAAAGGATCAATTCGAAGCCCTGTTCGCATAAGGCCCCGCAAGGGGAGGAGGACTATGCCGACCAAACGACCTGCAACGACCTACCGTTCCGTTTTTATCGACGCGTTTCGCGTCGCCTGGGAACGGAAGACGTTGTGGGTTTTTGGTTTGTTCGCCGCGCTTCTTTCAACGGGCGGCGCATACGAGATGACAGGCAGAAGTTTTCGGCACTTGACCATGGCACGCCACATCTTTATCGAAATGGCTCGCGGCACCTTTACGGGCGCGGAGACGTTCGGACAATTTGTCCAGCAAGGAATCGCCTGGGATCACTCGCGCATGACCGTCTATGCATCGCTATTTCTCGGATTTTCGATCGTTGCGCTCATCGCGTCGGTCGTGAGCCAAGGAGCGCTTATCCAGGGCGTTGGAAAAAGGATCGTCGCGGACGCGGACGCAGCAACAGCCGGACGAGAGGCGTTTTGGCACCTGCTCTGGCTCAACCTGCTGCACAAGGCCGCGCATCTGCTTCTCATCCTGTTCTCCTCCATACCCATGTACCTGCTGGTCGCGCACCGCAACGACGCGGCCGCGACTGTTGCCATGCTGACGTTTTGCGTCATGTTCCCGCTCACCGTGGCCGTGTCCGTGATCTTCATGCTCTC
>Ga0172379_10009285_pt1 | contig 12176 bp, 8 predicted proteins | sample GrowelOW334metaG_FD_119756 | JGI IMG/M metagenome (GOLD analysis project Ga0172379, IMG submission 119756) | Groundwater microbial communities from an aquifer near a municipal landfill in Southern Ontario, Canada - Groundwater well OW334 metaG | ecosystem: Environmental > Aquatic > Deep... | reverse complement strand
CTTTTGAATACCGGAAATGGCTTTCCGTTCTTTTTCCGATTCCTGAATTTTTTTCAGCAATATATCGGCCACATCGGCATGTTTGTGCAGAAAATCATCGAGGTGTTTTTTCAAAAAATCGCCAATAAACTGCCTTACCGACGGCCCTTTAGGTCCCATATCTTTGGAACCCAGCTTGGTTTTTGTCTGCGATTCAAAAACAGGTTCCTCCACCTTTATGCTGATGGCCGCGCTGATAGACGAGCGTACATCAGCCGGATCGAAATCTTTTTTATAAAATTCGCGGATGGTTTTTACCAGAGCTTCGCGGAAAGCAATCAAATGGGTTCCCCCCTGAGTGGTGTGCTGCCCATTCACGAACGAATAAATCTCCTCGCCGTAATGCTGCCCGTGTGTCATGGCCAGTTCAATATCGTTATCCTTAATATGGATGACTGGATAAATACCCGGTTCACTCATGTATTCGTCGAGCAGATCGCGCAAACCGTTTTTTGAAACAAACCGTTGTCCGTTCAAATTGATAATAAGCCCGGCGTTCAAAAAGGTATAATTCCGCAAAAGCGTCTCAACATATTCCGAAATAAAATGGTAATTGCCAAACAATTCCTCATCGGGATGAAATGTGGTTAACACCCCGTTGGGCTCATTACTTGGCGCAACTGGAAATTCCTCAACCATTTGTCCACGGGAATAATCCACGGCTTTCACCTGACCTTCGCGGTAACTTTTAATGCCAAATTTTACCGATAACGCGTTAACCGCTTTGATACCTACTCCATTCAGTCCGACCGACTTTTTAAATGCCTCGGAATCGTATTTGGCACCGGTATTCATCTTGGAACTCACATCCACCAGTTTTCCTAATGGGATTCCACGCCCGTAATCGCGCACAGAAACCTCATGGTCAGTAATGATTATATCAATCTGTTTCCCGTTGCCCATCATAAACTCATCAATGGAGTTATCGAGCACCTCTTTAATTAAAATGTAGATACCATCGTCGCGTGACGAACCATCGCCCAACTTCCCAATGTACATTCCCGGACGGCGGCGGATGTGCTCGTACCACACCAGTGTCTTTATATTATCTTCGGTATAAACAGCGGTCATAACACAAAATTTTGCACAAATATAGTTAATTGGTCATGGCATTGATACCACGTTTTTTCAACAGCCTGTTCATAAACTTAGCATAAAATATGCGCTTAATACATTCATAAACAAGTTTATAACAAGAAAATACTCCCCGTAACTGCTGCAATTGGGGTACAATATTAAGTTTTCAACAAAAGTTATAATGTATTGGTTAATTATATCTTTGCCATTTATTTTTAACAATTATGTTTGGATTCAACTTATCGAAAAAACACTGGCAATGGATTACCTTGCTGGCTTTGGCCCTTATTTGGGGCTCATCCTTCATTCTTATGAAGAAGGGGTTACGATCGTTTGGGTTTATGCAGGTTGCTGCTTTCCGCATATTTTTTGGTTTTGTTATTTTAATTCCCATGTATTTTAAAGCGGTAAAAAAATTAACCCGCACGAATTGGATTCATGTAGTAATAACAGGCTATGCCGGGGTTTTCTTTCCGGCGTTTTTATTTACCAAGGCACAAACACAAATCTCTAGCTCTTTGGCCGGAATGATAAATAGTCTGGCTCCCTTTTTTGCTTTAATTACCGGATTAATTATTTACAAGAACCGCCCCGGAAAATGGCAATACCTGGGTATCTTATTGGGATTTATCGGGGCCATTGGGCTTATTAGCCGGGGAAATAATATTATATCGTCTCTCGGGAACATCAATGGTTATGCCCTTTATGTGGTTATTGCTACTATTGGTTACGGAATTAATGCCAACGAGATACGATATAAATTGAAAGGGTTAAATGGTGTAGAAATTACCTCACTTGTGTTTCTATTTATCGGGCCACCGGCAGGAATTTACCTGTTGACTTCCGATTTTTCAGCAGCTTTGGGTACCGACAACTGGCCATTGAACTTGTCGTTCATCTTTATTTTAGCGCTTTTCGGTTCGGTTATTTCACAGTTCTTTTTCAACAACCTAATCCAACACACCTCAGCCCTGTTTGCCACTTCAGTTACCTACATTATCCCGTTTTTTGCCATTTTGTGGGGTTTGGCCGATGGTGAAAGTATCACCCTGCTTCAATTGGCAAGTATCAGTTTGGCGCTTTTGGGAGTATGGCTGGTGAATAAAAAATGAGTTAAGGATTCATGTTTATTAATCAAACAATCAATTTAATTCCTGAGCAATTTTAGTAAAAAGCAAAAGTCATTATTTGCGATAATTACCGTTTTCCTTGCTTCTCTGGCAAATATTTCCAAAAACGTTTGGGCAAGAATTGCTTGTGGAGTTTGGGGTTTATCCGTTCTTTAATGCACATAGCATCAAAATAACTCTTCCATAATTCCTGAAACCGTTGCTCATCTTCCGCCAAAACTGAGGCATCCACATTTCCGGTTATAAAGTCTATCTGGCTGTCGATAAAATGGATTTCGGTGGTTTGGTATAAATCGTAAAAAAAACCATAATTGCGGCGGGTGTCATAAATTACCCACTTTTGATCGGCAAAGCGTTTCTCAAAATGGTCAATGGCAAGCGGTAGCACGTTGTATTGAGGATCGAACGAGGCATAATAAATTCCATCAATAGTTTTTTGGAACCTTACAAACATCAGAATACGCTGGGCTTCACGAACCACCTTTTGCCTGAGTTTGTAGAGTTCTACCACATCGGCTTTGCCAAAATCGGCTTCCACATTTAGGTTCGTTTCAAAAACCCTCCGAATGAAGGTGAGCATCCACAGTTCCACTTCGGGTTTTTCCGATAAAAACGCGTGATACAGCATCAAGGTGGTTTTCTCCGAAACTTTTTTATGAAGGCCTTTCCAAACCCGTTCGGCTTTTGTATCGTTGGTAATTATTTTGTGCGAATACCCGAATAAACCCTGATTTTGGCCGTCAATAATTTTATCGGGAATGCTTTTCAATTCAAAGCATTCAAAAACCAAAGTCAGAAATCCTTCAAAGGTTTTATCGTATATCCATGTATTCATGCGGTACAAAAAACTATTTAGTAAAATGTTCTTCGGTAAACAGCTTTAACTGTCCGGGGTGCTTTTCCTTCTTAGTTTTTACTGGCTTTTCAGTGAGCGCCTTTTTTACATATTCTGGTTTCATTTCGTTTATTGTTAAGGATGATAATTCGTTACACGTAATAAAATATTGAGCCCGTTTCATTACTACTCCCATTTTCTGGAGTTGATAGGAATTTAACCGACCATATTGCCTTCCCATGACAATCATTTTCGCCGATTTAACGCCAATCCCCGGAACCCTCAGGATCATTTCGTAATCGGCTTTGTTAATGTCGATGGGAAAAAGCCATGGATTTCGCAAGGCATAACTAAGTTTCGGATCCACTTCCAGATCAAGGTTCGGATGCGTTTCGTTTACCAACTCATCGGCCTTAAAATGATAAAAGCGCATAAGCCAGTCCGACTGGTACAACCGGTTTTCACGAACCAAGGGCGGAGTTGTTAGGGCTGGCAACCGCTGGTCGTAGTCGTTTACCGGAATGTACCCTGAATAGTACACCCGCTTTAACTGTTGCTTTTGATAAAGCAGGGTTGCCAACGATAAAATTTGCTGATCGCTGTCGGGAGTGGCACCCACTATTAATTGCGTGCTTTGCCCGGCCGGGGTAAAACGTGGAGCCGAGCGGAATTTCCGTTTGTCTTCAGTATTTGCCAGAATCCCCTGATGGATAGAATTCATCGGGGTAAAAATGCTTTGGTAATCTTTCTGCGGAGCCAGCAATTTCAGGTTGCTTTCTGAGGCAATTTCAATATTTACACTTAACCGGTCGGCATGTAACCCGGCTTCGCGAATCAATTCAGGGCTGGCTCCCGGAATACTTTTCAGATGGATGTACCCGTTGTAACGCTCCACCGTGCGGAGGTTTTTGGCCACCCGTGTCATCATGGCCATGGTATAATCGGGGCTTTTAACCACTCCCGAACTTAAAAACAAACCCTCGATATAATTGCGCCGGTAAAATTCAATGGTAAGCGAAACAACCTCATCAACCGTAAAGGCAGTACGTGGAACATCGTTGGTTTTTCGGTTCACACAATAAGCACAATCGTACATGCAATAGTTGGCCATCATTATTTTGAGCAGCGATACGCACCTTCCATCCTCGGTAAAACTGTGGCAAATACCCCATGGAGCGGCATTTCCCAATCCCTTTCCGGTATTCGCCCTGTTGCTCCCACTCGATGCACACGAAACATCATATTTGGCCGCTCCAGCAAGTATTTTAAGCTTCTCTAGTGTATCGGGTTTTATCATTACAAATTTTATTATTACATTTGCTAAAAATAACTGAATACTGATATTTTTAGCAAAAATACTAATAATATTGTACAAACACCGCTTTTTTTCAAAAAAATATGGATGAACTATTGGGCCTAAACATAAAGTATCTTCGTAAATCCAAAGGATTGACCCAAGATCAGCTTGCCGATAAAATTGGGGTGAACCGGGCCATGATTGGTTCGTACGAAGAGGGACGGGCTGTTCCCAAACTTTCTGCATTACGCGTTTTATCACATTATTTTGGGATGAACATCGATAAACTGGTAAATACCGATGTTTCAAAAAATCAAGATGCACCCAACGAGAGCATTTACATTGACCCCTCAGGCAAAAGCTTACGTGTTGTTACAACCATTGTTGACAGGGACAATAAGGAGTTCATTACTCTTGTTCCTGTAAAAGCCTCAGCCGGTTATTTGAATGGTTACGCCGATCCCGATTATATTGAAACCTTGCCCCGGTTTGCGTTACCTGTTCCCGAACTCAGCAAAGAAAAAACTTACCGGGCTTTTCAAATCAAAGGCAACAGTATGGAACCCATTCCATCGGGCAGTTATATTATTTGTGAATATATCAGGGATTGGAACGGGGTAAAGGATGGGCAACCTTATGTTTTGCTGACCCGGGAAGATGGCATTGTCTTTAAACGGGTCTTTAACCAGTCTGCCAATTCTATACTATTAATGTCGAACAATCCTGAATACGAGCCTTTTGAGGTGACTTACGATGCTGTTTCGGAACTATGGAAGGCTCTTGGCTATATTAGCTTTACCCTACCCGATGCCAACGAAATGAGTCTTGGTAAGTTATCTGCAATGATGTTTGAACTCAAAAGCGAACTCAATGCCATTAAAAATAAAGGAACCGATTCGTAAAATAAGGTTTTCCTTTCGGAAATGGTCAACTTCATATTTTTTACCGCAACGCCTAACAATTATATAACCCAAATAAAAGTATAATTAACCGGCTTTTGGATAGTAACAATAAATTACCCGTTACCAAAAACAGCATGAATAATCGAAACTGTAAATTTTTAATCATCAGTGTATAACCGGAGGAAGAAAAGCGGAAAAAGACTCCGGATGAAGAGCAGAGAATATTGAGTAACAAAATGAGATCCCCTAGCTCCCTGGCGGCAAAAAAAGGAAAAACCAAATGAACTACGAGTTTTATACAATTACACCAACCCACAAAAAAATGTAACTTTGGCTCAGTTTGTTTCGTCCATGAACTACGATAAAAAAATTACGATGCTCAAATTACCTATTACTTTATGGCTGTTGGCTTTACCCTTTGTTGCATTTATGCAAGAAATTACAGGTACAGTTACCAATCAGGAGGGAGAACCCATCCCATATGCCACCATCTATATTGAGGAACTGCAGACCGGCACCAGCACCAACCAGCAGGGGAAATACAATTTAAAAATAAAACCCGGGAATTACCATCTGAACTTCCGTTCCATTAGCTTTGCCCCACAAACCAAAGAGGTTCTCATGGGAAGTTTGCCTTTAGTTTTAGATGTAGTGTTGCCCTGGCAGTCGTACATTTTGGCGGGAGTTACCGTTCGGGCCGATGCCGAAGACCCAGCCTACTCGGTGATGCGTAAAGCCATTGCCCGTGCTCCCGGCTTTTTAAAGATGGCCGATTCATATACATCTCAGGTGTATATAAAAGGTTCGGTCAAGGCATCAAAAATACCTAAAATATTGGCCAAACGGATGGAGGTAAACGGCGAAAACCCCAAGGAGGGCGAAACCTATGTGAACGAATCGGTGAACCGCATCCGCTTTAAAGCGCCCAATAATTATGAACAGGAGGTGATCTCGGTAAACAACACCTTTCCAATGGGTGAAAGTGAAGTCCCGGTTATTGGCTTAATATCAGGAAGTATTTATGAATCGCAGGATGATTTTTACATTTCGCCCTTTGCCCCCAATGCTTTTTCGCACTACACGTTTAAATACGCCGGATTGTTGCAGGATGGCGATTGGTTTATCGATAAAATTCAGGTGATCCCCAAGCGAAAAAGCAAATTGCTGATGGAGGGTTATCTGTATATTGTGGAAGATTTATGGTGCTTGTATAGTTACGATATCAAACTCAGTCCGCCATACAGCGACTTGAAAATTAAGCAACATTATGCCCCGGTGGCCGGGAACAATTATTTTCCGGTGAATATGTTTGTGGAAGCCGATATCAGCTTCATGGGCATTAAAGCATCTGGAACCTACACCACTACATTCAAATACGATTCGGTGGTGTTGAACCCAATTTTTAGCCAAAAAAAGATACAAAAGGCAATAACCTACAACTTAGAACCTACCGTCCCTGTTGAAGCTGAGGCTCCCAAAGATCCTAAAATTGCCGAAATAGATGCCAAATTGGAGAAACTCTATCAGACCGAAGAGTTGACCAACCGCGAAATGACCGAAATGCAGAAACTGATGGCTAAAAAAGCCTCTTTGCTCGAAGAAGACCAGCGTACCGATCCGTTGGAACTGACTTCGGCTTACAAGCAGATTAAAAGTAAAAACGCGTTGATCCGCGATTCTATATACTGGGATTCGGTAAGGCCGGTACCTGCATCGGCCGATGAAAAGTTTAGTTACCAAAAAAAGCTGGAACAACAGGCCAAAGAAGATTCTACCCCAAAATGGGAAAAAGCGTTGAGAACCGCAGCACTTGGAAATTACGAGTGGGAACGGAGCAAAAAGTTTTATACGTTTTATCCCGGGTTGGTCAATGTGCGCAATGTGGGTTTTAATCCGGTCGATTCGTGGCAATTGGAACAATCGTTTAAAATGCGTTGGCGCATTGATAGTTTGCGGACTACCGAGTTTAAAAGTATGGTTGGGTACAGCTTTGGGCGGGAAGCTTTTTACACCAAACAAAACCTCACGCTGTGGTACAACCCCATAAAACGGGCTGCCTTTATAATTGATGCCGGGTATCTTTCGCAGGATTTCAAGACCCATTTGGGAGCCCCCGAACCCATCTCGGCCTTGTATAACCTGTTTATGAAAGAATCGTTTATCAAATTTTACCACGATAAATATGTGGATTTAGAAAACCGGATAGATATTGCCAATGGCTTATATTGGATTGCAGGCGGGAAATGGCAACAAGCCGATTCGGTTGGGAATTCCACCAATTTTTCGGTGCTCTATCCCAATACCGGTTACGATTTGAATATTCCCGAGGGGCAAACCGCAAGTTTGTCGGCATTTTCATCAAACATGATGTTGCAATTCAGGACCAGCTTTGAATATACGCCTTTTTACTATTACGAAATTGAAAAGGGGGTTAAGCACTATCTGAAATCGGACTGGCCGACTTTCCAATTGGGTTACAGAATTGCAATCCCCGTAACTGGTGACTATTCAAAATTCCAGAACCTGGAATTGTCCGTCCGCCAGGATATTGACTTTTATACGGTTTCGTCGTTATTTTACCAGGCAAATGCCGGCATCTATTATGAAAAAGAAAACATGCATTTTTCATCATTTAAACATTTTAAAACCCTGGAGGAGCCATTTACCACCCGTGACTTCAAACGGGGTTTTTTTCTTATGGATACTTATGGTTACAGCACCAATTCAAAGTATCTGGAAATGCACACACAATATACAACGCAGTTTTTATTGCTCAAACGCCTTCCGTGGATAAGCAACCAGTTATGGACCGAAAATGTGTACGCAAGTTGCTTGTTCACCGATGAATCGCGGCCTTTCTACGAATTTGGTTATTCCATTGGGCAAATTTTATTTGCAGGGGAAATAGGGGCATTCACTTCATTTAAAGGAGCAAACTTTGATGGATTCGGAGTGAGGGCTACCTTTAAGTTTGATTGATTAATTTTCATTTTTGAATTTGCAATTTTAAAAAATGTTTCTGCCTGTTGTAAAAATTAGAGTAAAAAAAGGATGCGATCCCCTAAACATTTTCCTACTATAACGCCTTATCACCCCTATTCTGATAGTTAAGGAAGGTGTAAATATTTATAGTACGTGAATGTGTATCTAAAAGCAAGTATAAAATATTGATATATCATGAGTTGCCGTTCTAAAAAAAATACTATATTTGGCAGAATAACAACAAAAAAGGTATGGACATCCGGACATTTTTAGTGATCATATCATTAACTAATTTTTTGATCTTTTCATTTTTTGTTTATTATTCCTTAAGTAGCCGGAGCAGGAATCGTATTTTTGAAATATACGCTACTGGCAGATTGTTGTTAGGTTTTGCTTGGCTCCTTTTATCCCAACAAGGTAATATTTCCCATGAACTTTCTGTAGGCCTTGGAAATGTACTGTTGATTCTCGGAGTTACCATTGAAATGTATGTAATTTCTTCGTATCAGCATCTGCCACAGCAAAAATCCAAAAAGCTTTTTATCTTCCTCGGATTTTTCGCATCACTCGTTTTTATTTTTGCAGTGCAACAATCCGATAACATTAGAATTGCTTTTGCCTCATTTATCAACGCGGTCATTTTACTCGTTGGAAGTTTACGGGTACTATCGCAAAAGAAAGAAGGTAAAATTCATTACTTGCTTGGAGGAATATACTTATTTCTAGCTATTACCCTTTATGCCCGAGGGATTGTGGCGAGCTTCTTCCGCTTTGATATGAATTTATTATCCCAGGGGGTTGTACAATCGTTGACTTTTATCTCCTTTTTATTGGTCACCTACATCGGAAGTATTTTATTGATGCTCCTTTTAAAAGAACAAGATGACAAAACCCTCCATCATAAAGCTGAGGAACTGAATAACACCAATAAAGAACTGGAAGCCACCATTGCATCCAAAGACCGGTTTTTGTCCATTATTGCCCACGACTTGCGAGGCCCCATTGGAAATATTGCTCAAATGGCAGAATTGTTAAATGATGCGGCTCTAAAATTGACGAAACAAGAAAAGGATGACCTGCAGAAAAGCCTTTTCCGGAATTCTTCAAAAACCTTTGAATTGTTGGAAAATCTTTTGAGTTGGGGCCGTGCCCAGTCGGGTAGTTTTCAGGTAAAAATAGAACCCATACACTTACAAGCGTTGGTGAATCAGGTTGTTTTTCAGTTGCAGGGCCAGGCTAACGATAAATCCATCACTATCCATACAGGCATTGAAAGTCATGTAAAAGTCATGGCTGATTTTGAAATGATTCAGGTTGTGGTTCGCAACCTGTTATCGAATGCCATAAAATTTACACACGGTGAAGGTAAAATTTATATTTCTTCAGCCAGCGATGGGGATAGGGTGCGCATTACCGTTAAGGACACCGGAAAAGGAATCCCTTTTGATATTCAACAGCATTTATTCGATGCAGAATTCAGCCATTCAACCTTAGGCACCAATAAAGAAAAAGGTACCGGTTTTGGATTAAAAATCTGCAAAGAATTTGTGGAAAAAAACCAAGGTAGAATGGAAATTGAGAGCATCCCCGATATGGGAAGTACCTTCAGTATCACGCTTCCACCCGTCATGGAATCCGTCAATTAATCATTCCTCATTTTTATGAATTGCTTGTTTATAATGATTTAACGAACATCTATCCAAGTGCTTATAAAAAAGCATATCTGTATCAGCAGTCCCTTCAAGTTTGTTATTCCTGCCAGGTCATTCCCAGCCCATAGCACTCATGGGGGTACCATTTCCATGCTTTAAAAATCAATGACACTTGCAGATTTTCCATCGTTTCAAAAACAGATTTCTGTTTAAAACGCCCTGAGTGCCCGGTTGAATTATTGGATCCGTCTAAAAAATAGATAATTGAATATTTTGGTTCAATCCAATTAATTCTGCATCTTTGGGACTGTTTTAAAAAAAGAACAATGAAAGGGTCATTTTCAGCTTTTATTTTAATCTTGATAGTAGCAACAGGTTGCATCTCAAATAAAGCGGCATTTCAAAAAGATAATCCGAACAACGGATCAAAACTGGTTATATCATACCAACAAGCCGATACCACCAATCCAAAAGCACCTGAATATACCGTGGAACTGTATTCAAACAAGCAGATGTTTTTGTATGCAAAGAAGAACCTCGATAAGTCCGGCAAATACATGCGGTCGCTCTCAAAGGCAGAGTATGAACAGGCTGTTGAAACATTCATAAAAATGGATTTTTTCAAGTTCGATGCTGAGAGTTGCCCTTCGGAACTTGAGCAACCCGCAAAATACCTCTTTTTTGCCTATCAGGGAAACGAGAAGAAAATCAAGGTGTGCCACGATTCACCCGAAGGACTTAAAGAACTGGAATTCTCCATCCAATCTTTTCTTGATAGGGTTGGCTGGGAAAAACTGACCTGGTAATGCAATTTGCCTCCCCATTAGTCCACGGAAAACTCATTCAACGCTACAAACGCTTTCTGGCAGATGTAAAACTTGATAATGGCGAAATTGTTGTAGCTCACACTACCAATTCCGGTTCCATGAAAAGCTGCCTGGTTCCAGGTGCCGATGTCTATCTTTCGCCTTCACCCGACCCCAACCGCAAAACCAGGTTCACTTGGGAGATGATTTTAATCAATGGGCAATGGGTAGGAATCAATACCGCTTGGCCAAATCTGCTTGCTTTTGAAGCCATACAAAAAAATAAAATCCCCACACTCAACCGTTATACGTTGATCAAGAGGGAAGTAAAATTTGGTGATAGCCGTTTTGATGTGTATTGCGAGAATGAGTTTGAGCGGTGTTTTGTAGAAGTGAAAAATGTGACCTTAAAAGAGGGCGAATTTGCCCGGTTCCCCGATGCAGTTACAGAGCGTGGACAGAAACATTTGAATACCTTGATGGAGGTTAAAAAACAAGGCCTCCGCGCGGTGATGCTTTACGTGATTCAACGGATGGATGTTGCTTATTTTGGGCATGCCTATGTCATTGACCCCGTTTATGCTCAAACCTTGAAAACAGCGATGGAACATGGGGTTGAGGTTATTGCCATGCAAGCTGAAGTTTCACCCTTTGGTATTGAACTCACCAGGCAAATTCCTTTGGTTTTATAATAAATTCTCAATAATCAGGAATCATTCAACGGGCGATATTTCAAACATCTGATTCCGATCCCAACGGAACCAGATGTTTAAAGCAATCTGTCGGACTAAATCCCAATAAACATTGCTGTTGATTCCATAAATGACCACGAGTTGTTCCACTTCTTTGGCAATTTCTTTACGGTATGTTTCTTTTAACGTGACTTTTACCTTTTGCCCTAGATATTCAAAAACCATGGTGGGTTCAAAGGGTTGGTTAGAGCTTATTTGCAGTAACCCATGCCCGGCGGTAGCTCCTGTCGAAACCTGGATGCCGTCGTTCATGCAGCTCAATGGGGGAATACTCCCTACCAGCGACAGTACCTTAAGCTCATCGGGGCCTGCCCCAAAATATTCACGGACACGGACTCCCATTTTTGCCCCAACTATGGCATAAATTCCGACATGACGATGCAATTCGTTGGTTATCACGCAAGCTGCCCATTCTTCCATTCCAAATTTGAGAATCGTTTCTTTCATAGGTGATGAAACGTCTATCAAGTACAAAGCACTATCTAAAGGAAAATAATTCAAGACCTGATAATTGTTTTGGGCATTTTCATTGAAAGCATTGAAAATTTTAGGTCCAATTTCATTTATGCCCATATCTTTTTTCAGCTTAACACCTTCATTGGTTTTTTGAAATACCGATGAATCGGTAAGGTAAAGCCAGGAAAGTTCATCGAAAAGCATCGTGCCATATTCAAAAGTTGCATTTTCAATACTTCTACGGAAAG
>Ga0172379_10009284_pt1 | contig 12177 bp, 8 predicted proteins | sample GrowelOW334metaG_FD_119756 | JGI IMG/M metagenome (GOLD analysis project Ga0172379, IMG submission 119756) | Groundwater microbial communities from an aquifer near a municipal landfill in Southern Ontario, Canada - Groundwater well OW334 metaG | ecosystem: Environmental > Aquatic > Deep... | reverse complement strand
CAACGGACGATAGTTGTTCTGATCGATCCCCGGAGTGAAATATCCCGGCGGATAGGTCGAGACCCAGCATTCCGTCTTGCCGATCCGTTTGAAGCGCCGTTCGAGTTCTTCGATCAACAGCGAACCGGCCGATGCAATATCGGCGGAGGGATCGACTGCCAGGGCGGTGATCCATGACCGCGTTCCGTCCGGATCGGCGTCGCCGAGCGGCATACGTTTAGCATGCGCCCCGAGAATAAATCCAATGAGAGTGTTGTTTTGACGCGCGAGCAGGAAACAGTCAGGATCGAAATTCTCATCCAATAGTACTCGTGATTCAAACGTATTCATAGAAATTGAATCCAGAGGCAGAGCATTCTGCCATACATTGAGAATTTCTTTTCTCGAAGAATCCGTATAGGATGTAATGTTTAAAGCCATAATTATTTTTCAGAAGTGCATTCGTACATTGGGTCATCGTTTTACCGGAAGCAAACGATGCCCCAATGTAAGAAAAAATGCTTACCGCATCAAAAGCATTTTTTTGGTTTCAGTCAGCGATGATGTTTTTAACTGATAGAAATAAATTCCGCTCGCCAAACGGGAAGCATCAAACCGCACGGAATAAGTCCCGGCAGAAAGATTCTCGTTGACAAGAGATGCAACCTCTTTTCCGAGAATATCGAATACTTTCAATGACGAATGGCCTGATGCCGCAATCTTGAATTCAATCGTGGTGCTGGGATTGAACGGATTCGGATAATTCTGCGACAGCTCAAAGGTTACCGGTGACGGTGATGCCTTCTCTTTTACAGCTGTGATGGTGGCAACAAATTGAATATCGTCAATATAAAAATCTCCATTCGTGTTTGTTTTAAAAGGTTCAAAGTCGATTTGCGTGATATCGGCGGCATCGAATGCAGGATCAAGAGCAACTCCACTGTACATTGATACTAACATATCAAATGGAATTGTCACCACAGTCCAATCTGCCGTCGGCAGAAAATCATATTTCGCAAATTCGTATGAACCGTTATCGACTCTCTTCTGTTCCCGCACTTTAATGCGCAGCGTATCGACTGTTACAGCTTTCACCGCAAACCGGATTCCTTTATAGGCAGAAAGATCAAGGGCAGTTCCTTCGGCATTCATTGTCGCTTCAATTCCTGCCCAGTTGGTGTAGCTGCCGGTGATATGAAGTGAATGGCTCGATCCGTTGTAGCCGCCTGCTGCAATTTCGGAAGTCAGCGTGCCGGCCATTCCATCCGTTTTTTGCCATGAGCCACCGTACGTATTCACCGTGTCGCCGTCTTCAAAATCATCAAAGAGCGAGGCCGCGGGGGCTTCTTTAATCCATTCCTGCAAAAGCCCCGTATCGAAATCAATAACATAGAGCGTATCGCCGCTGAGACTAAAATCAAGTCCGCGGGGACGTTTCCACGTATTATCTCCTTCGGGAGAAATTAAACTGTCAACAAATTTTCCTTCCGTTATATCGTAGGCATAAATCGGAAACGTCGGCGTACCCGCATCAACTTCCTGTCCAATCCACAAAAGACCTTTTCTGTCAAATTTTAAAATCGGTGTATTGCCGGTAATAACCGATGCATCCAACAATGTATCCAGCGTATATTCAAATCCATCGTCCGTGTGGAAATGCGAAACAACATGCTGCCATAACGAACCTGCATAGAGATCTTTTCCATCCTGTGAAATTTCAATGCCGCGGGTCCAGTTTAGGTTATTGGCAATCGAATCCGCGGTGGTGAAGTCTTTATCAAGTTTCCAAATAGCCGCCGGACCAACCACTTTAACAACATAGACATTTCCTTCGCCATCGACAGCCGGTCTTCCGATCCCCGCCATTTCCCAGCGAGCGATTCCTTCGCCTGTTTCTGCATTAATTTTATACAATGCGCCGCCACAGGCAACAAGAATATTTCCGTCGGGGAAAATATTCATTCCGGTAGCGCCTTTACCGACATTGTACGATATGTCGGCAATTGTGACCGAAAAGATCGGCGAAAAAGATGCAAATGTTCCGTTTGGATTCATCACGCGAATGCCAAGGCTATCGGCATTACTTTGGTACCAAATTCTTCCTTGATGATCGACAATAAGACCATTCCCTTTAAGCGTATCCAACGTAGCATTGTACTTATAGTTCTGAGCCTGAACTAATACTCCCACACTCAGGAGCAACATGAAGAGAACAACAATATGTATTCGTTTCATCATAAAGCACATCTCCTTACTATTTTGCGTTGGTAATTCATGAGTGATGCAATCAGTTGTTTGAGTTTTCTGTTCTCATGTGTTGTTTGGAAAACAAGCATCGATTTTTTATCAGTAGCTTACTCCGAGCGAAATAAAATGAACATCGTTCAGAATGCCAAACGGTTCGTATGCATAATCTACGCGAATGGGAAATCCGGATATTTCTTGACGCACACCAATGCCTGCCGTAAATCCTCTTTCGTCTAGATTCGTCATATAGCCTGCGCGGAGAGCAAGCAGGTCAAGGAAATTATATTCCAGTCCGTATTTCATATTTTCGCCGTAATCCCTGGGATGATGCGATTCGATATTCACGATTAAATTTTTCACCTCTTCATCCCCGGAAATAAAAGTCAGCGGCCTAATCGAAACTCCGAAGTTGACCGAAAACGGCAGAGGGAACGATTCATATTCATATTTCACTTCGCCGGAAATATTTTGGAGGGTGGCGCCAAAACGAAGTCCGTGCCAATCAAAATCGTACATTGTTCCAGCATCAAAGGCAAAAATTCCCTTGTCATATTTCCGTTTTCCCAGACCTCCGATGCTATCGCCCGCATGTTGAACCCACACCCACGCATCGCCCAAATCTTGATAGGCGTATTTGACCTGTACGCCGTACGAGAATCTATCGTTCATTTTTTGGGAAAATGCAATGCCGATCGACTGTGCATACGGAGAAAATGTTCCTGTCTCAACGTATCCTCCATCCACTTCTTTAATGGCGTAGGTCGAATAAAAAGATCCATAATCCATTGCAAGGAAGCTGAACCCCAGCACTCCAAAATCACCAAGTTTTACCGATGCAGAGACGGCATTGTAATTGATATCCACGATACCCTGCGTGTTATGGAGAGAAACATCGACCGTTGATTGCGACCAGCCAAGCATGGCGGGATTCCAGAAGATTGCATCGGAGCTGTGCGTGGTGGTAATTCCGGCAGTACCGCGCCCGACAAATTCTGCCGAAACCGGATTTGACAAAAATCTAAATCCGACTTGTGCCTGTTTTTCCTGTGCCGATGCTGTCAACGAACAGGCAACGAGAGCAAAAAAAGAAGCGATTAAAAATTTCGATGATGTTTTCATAGTGCATTCCTTTTTTATCGGACAACGACAAATTTAACAAACTGATTATCAATCGATTTGCCGTCCTTGGCTTCACTATCGGTAACGGCACAAACATAAATCCCGCTAGTAATAATTTGATTGCCTTCGGTTCGCAGATTCCACGGCTCATCACCGTCACCGTAATGCGCAATAGTTTTGACAAGATCGCCCGTTTCGGTAAAAATTCTCAGTGTGCATTTCGTCGGAAGATTGACAAACAAAATTCTGTTCGGCGTGCCGCTAAAACCTGTTGTTCCGGTTGAGGTACCTGCCGTGGATGTCCAGGGATTGGGGACAGCGCGCGCTTTGTATGCTTCATCAAGGCTGGATTTAAATGAAGTCACCGGCAGCAAAGAACGCGTTACATATCGCGAGCTTTCCAGTTTTTTCCCGGGATCAATACCGTCATTTTGGGTTCCGTCATCGACGGCAGTAACAGCATAATAGTAATCGACGCCGCGCTGAACATCCAAATCAAAGAAACTGGTTCTATTCCGATCTGTTGTTTCGTATACAAGTTCCCAGTGATCTCCGTTTTTCAAATCATTAGGATGATTGACAAGAAACGCACCTCGTTTTCTGTACACTCGCCACGCATACCAATCATTCACACCGGTACCGGCATCATTAAAGTATGATGACGATGGGTACGACCAATTCACTTCAACTCTATCCGGGCCAGAAGAAACACTAATATCCGGCGGTGCCGGCGCAGCCGGCACTGACAAACCTTGCGATAAACGATTCCATGCCCAGTTTGCTTTATCCATGACAACCCCTAAGGAATCTCTCCCCTTCATAACTGCGGCATTTTTTGCAGAATCGCTTATGGTGCCATTTAACCATTGTGCTCCAACCGAAGCGGCTTCATCCCAGCCGATACTACCAACACCGACGGCATACACAAACGTTATTTGATCATACCGATGTTGCGCTGAATTTTTCGTTAAGGAATATGGTCCGACGGTAATAAAACGCATTGGTCCATAGGACGGTGTTGCCGAAAGCCCTGCGGTTATCGGATCGAGCGGAAATCTTCCGCGTGCATCATCGCCGCGATACGTTAGTTTTAACCCGATATCGCGTCTCCCCCACAAATCACTCTGGATATCACCATGGGGGATTGCGTATGGCTGAACCGGATCATCAGCAGGATCGTTATATGCTTTATCGGCATGAAGAAGAGTATAACCGGGAATCTGTGTGGAATGTAAAAATCCTGTTGTTCTATCAGGATCTCCCGTATCATCTTTCGATCCGTTCGTTGTGTACGCCGTCGTTGATGCCCCTTTCGAATCATAGTAATACGCGATGTAGAGAGAATCTTTTGCATTTCCAGTTGCAAGGTTAGATTTTATTTTGAACCAACTGTCAAGATCGTCCACCCCTTCGTAGGCACGGCTACTGTTAACGCTGAATTCTCCATTTTTTGACGGTCCGAAACTGAATGAAAAGGGCCACCAAAACTGAATGGTTTGATCGGGAATCGTATCAAGATGCGGCCTTGCCTGGCGCGGAATTCTCAGTTCGCCGGTAAATTTGTGTGTCGCTTTCCAGATCAGGTAATCGGCATGTTCAGGATTGCTGAACGCATAAATTTCCACATGACTGCGAATGCCGAATTGACCAAGGACATCTTCAAATTCAACTTTGATATCCGATTTCAAATTCGGATCAACATTCCATTTGTACGGCGGGTTAACTTCTATTCCATCTACCGTAATAACCGGTGGACGGTATCTGCGTGTTTCACTTGCCCAATCCGTTGTTCCGCTGTTGATCAGCGCATCATTGCCGGCATTAACATACATCGGTCTGCGAACTCCGGTCGGATCAAGAATTCCGCTATCGCTCAAAACCAACGGATGGAAAATTTGATATAACATGTTTGATTGATAACGGTCCGCGGGCCAATAAAACAACTGGGTCGTTCCTTCAGTATTCGGAGCCAGCATCCAGCTGTACTGGGATTGCAGCCCGCCTTCACCATTCAATTTGTTCATGTTTAAACTGAAATTGCCGACGTCAATTGACATGGGGGGGGCGTCATAATTCCGTTCCTGCGCAAAAGTCTGGTGCGCAACTGATGATAATAAAACGGTAACTAAGATAGTAAGGTGTTGTGCTTTCATAAAAAGTACCTTTATCGTAAAACAATCATTGACCGTGTGAGAGATTTGTTATTTTGACTTAACCTGTAGATGTAAACTCCGGAAGAAAACCCTTCTGCATTAAAATTAACTGTATATGTTCCAGGCGATTGCATTGTCGAAACGAGTGTTGCAACCTCTTGTCCAAGAATAGTGTACACTTTTAAGGATGCAAGTCCCGCTTCTTTTAACGAGTATTGAATTTTTGCAACAGGATTAAAAGGATTCGGATAGTTTTGCTGTAATTGAAATTCCGATGGAATTGCCGCTTCGCCTTTTTCGCCAACAGCGGATGGCGATCGTAAAACTGTTCCAATGGTTGCCAACAATGGCTGATTGTCGTTCGATAATTTATCTTGTCCAATTGCCCAAATAATGACGCCGCCAGCACCTTTGCTTTTTACGTAATCACATTTCAATTCAACGGATTCAACATCATCATAACTGACAATTTGAGTTCCGGCGTCATTCATCAGATACGGAACCTTCGCAACATCGTCCCATTTTCGTGTCCACTTATTTCCGACTAAAAGAGAAGCGTTTGCGTACGTAATTGAACTACCTTCGTTTGCACTTTTTGAACCGTACCATGTAGAGGCAGTATATTTATATCCATAGAATGGAATTCCTAACAAAATTTTATCATTTGGAATTTTGCGTGTAGTGGTATAATACGCATACGAATTATTTACAGAACCTAAAGTATTACCGGATGCTGTATACAGCGGAGAGTTGGGGCCGGCTTTTGCTTCCCACGGACCGTAAAAATCGTACGTCATTACGCCGATCCAATCGAAATAATCTTTCAGCGTATCGAAATCGTATCCATTGTTCCAATCTGCCGAAGGGCCCGCCATAGAAATTGTAAGGTCTTGTCTTCCATCTGCATCAAAAGCCGCGCGGAGTTCTTTTACAAGCAGTACCAAATTTGCTTTATCCGCGGCTTTAGGATATTCCCAATCAAGATCAATTCCATCATAGCCGTACGTTTTAATAAAATTTAAAATATTGGAAACAAACGTTCCTCTTGCTGTTGCGTTTGCCGCCATCGAGGCAAAGTTAGGCGTTCGGTTCAAATCATATCCGCCGACGGAAATAACAACTTTTACGTCATTATAATGAGCTTCTGAGATTAAATCTGGATATGCCGACCAGCCAGCATGGTCAATTCCACCGCTTGCTGTCGGGAAAACAAACGCGTGGCAAATATGAGTCAGGTTTTCGTACTGAACCATAGTAAATGGGTATGAATTTTTTAACCAGGCCGGATAATATCCGACAATTTTTTTTGTCTGCGCGGTCAGCACTGAACACACCACTGCTGCAGCTATCATGAATGCAATAATCCTCTTCATTCTCATCCTTTAAAAATTTAGCCGTGCACCGAAGAGGACTTGACGCGGATTGAGGAATATCGGAGCTTCCCACCATCCGGTTTTAATATGTCCGTCATCGGATTTCCATTGTCCCCATTTATCCGTTCCGCCTTCTCCTTCGAACGGAAGATTCAACGAGTTTTTATATTTCGTTAACTGGTCCCTGGTCATATTCGACATGTTGAGCCATTTGTTATTCGTTAAATTTTTAACGGTGAAAACGAGTTCAAGTTCTGCGAAGTTGAATTTAACCGCTTTGGAAACACGCAAATCAATATTCCAGTAATTGACTGCATCGACATAAATGTAATCCTTTCGATCTGCCGCTTCCGGATTCCAAAGATATCTCCCGCCCGCCCTCCATTCAAAAAATGTATTGACGAATATGCTGTTAAGTCCAGGCAATCCAAAAAACTCAAAATCATCAGGCGTGTGGAGATTAAGATTGACGTTTGCACGGGGACGCGGCTCTGAAACATATTGAGCCGCATCTCTTGTTTCTGAATTCTGTTTTGTCTGCAAACGATCTTCATAAATAGTACCCAACCCTGTTTGACCACCGCTCGAAATCATATAATCATACATCGCGCTAAATGACACAAAACGTCCGTTCGGTTTTTCAAATCGTAATTCTACGCCGCGAATATCGCTGTATGCATCTGCCGCATAAACAGAAACATTGTTATCACCATAGTAGCTGACATACGAACGGGAAAGCGGCTCATCGGTATTATCTTTGTAATACGAGGTTACGTTGACAACAAGATCGTCGAAGAACATTTGTTCATATCCGAACTCGTATGAAACCGTCCGCGCCATATCCAAGTTCGGAGTCGGAAGAGCAACCGAACCCACATAAATTGCTTGGTTGTACAAAAAGCTTGTTGCGGGACGCTGGTAAAAATATCCGTAGTTGAAATACATTTTACTGCTTTCGGTAATCGGGAATGAAACTCCCAAACGCGGGGAAAGATGCACTTGTACCTTATTTTCTGTCCGCTCCCATCCCGGAGGATTTGCAAGCAAGTCCCGGAATTCCAACCAACGCTCATAACTTCCCCATGTGCCACCCTCATTCAAATATATATTGTTATAAAAATTCTTAAAATCGTCATCTAAAGGAAGCCCTACAGCATAACCGTTTTTCATCGGATTGAAATAGTCCAAACGCAAACCGCCGTTAAGAATCATTCCCTCAAATTCAATTTTGTCTTGTGCATACAGGCCTATTTCAAGGGGAGTTTCTTTGTAGTATTGCCAGAGGTCCGGGGTGAACGAAATTTGCGCCTGCGCCCATGTTCCGGTGTACACAAATAAATCTTGATATCGCACAGAAAACCCTGCTTCAAATTGGTGGTGACGTCCTAGCTGCGATGTGTAATCGCTTTTTAATTGCAGTACCAATGAATTGGATGAATCCACTCTCTGCAATCCGCCGTACATATAGAAGACATTGATCGCATCAAAACCTGTGTTGGTCGAACCGTTCGGACTTCCGTATTCAGGAGTCCTCAGGAAACGAACATACGGAGTGCTTGCGCTTTTTGTGTGATACGTAACCCACGCATCGGCGCGAGAAGTATCAAGAGCAAATGGTGCAAGCTGCTGACTTGTATACCCCATCTGAAAATCAACGGTGTAAAAACTTTTTGAGGAAAGCGTGTGCGTGAATTTTATGCCGCCGACTGTATAGTCTTGATCATAAAATTGCAGTCTGCTTTTATTAAACATTTGAGAAAGTCCGTACTCGCCGGAAATAAGAGCCGCTTGCTGACGAACAGAACTTTCTGTTGTATTAAGAAAGCCAAAGCTTGAAGAATTATCAACCAATGCTCCACCGTAACTCGTGGAAGAACCGTTGCTGACAGTTGCAATTTTTGCGTATAAACCGTTGATTGAAAGACGCATGTTGTCGCTTAATGCCGTCGTCAATTTTAACTGAGTATTCCAATCCAAATAATTATTACGAGGTCCAAGCGGAAATGCTAATTGAGAATTTTCATATTTCATGCCGAGCATAAATGTTGTTCGCTCTGCATAGTCTCCAATAATCGGGATACCTGCTCCGGGAAATGGTCCGGTAATACTTCCTTCGAGATACACATCCGGTTTATCGTTAAAAGAATACTGAGGGTGTTGCTGCTTCCAGAGATCGAGCTTTTGCGCGGAATCCAACAGACCAAACTGTCCCGAACCTTTTGCTCGCCATCCTTTAAATCTCCAAAATTCAGCGGGAACAGTCATAGAATCTTCGTGCGTTTTGATTCCATCCATTGCATACTGTCCTGCATAAACTTTATATACCCATGAATCATCACTCCACGGATTTGTTCCGAAAAACTTGTTCTGTCCTGTCGGACGGAAATCGGCTTTTAATGACACAGTATATCTGTCACGATGTCCGTCTTTCGTTACAACGTTTAACAATCCGGAACGAATTCCGCCGTATTTTGCTTCAAAGCCTCCTGTTAATACTTGAATTTCTTCAATCGTTGTAGAATTAAATGCGAGATACGAATTTTCTGTTCGCGGATCTTGCAGAGAAATTCCATCTAACCGGACATCTGTTTCACGTATTGCCCCGCCGCGCATGCTGAGTCCATTACCTTCAGAACCGCTCACCAATTCGACCCCCTTTAGTTTTCCAATAAATTCATCCAGCCGCACGGTAGGCATAGCTTCTAACCTTGTCGGCAAAATCACTTCCTGTGTGGCGGAAACGTCTCTCTTGATGATTTCTCTTTCTGCTGTCACAACCACCTGATCAACCTGGATATCCGAGGAAGTAAGAGAAAAATTGACAGTAATAGTTCTGTCAATATCAATACGAATGCCTCGTTGTACCATCGGTGAATATCCGACGGCACTTGCTTTCACGACATACGTTCCCGGAGAAACATTGAGGATGAAAAAATAGCCGTCGACATCTGAAGCCGCACCCAATGCACGGCCAATCGGCACTTCAGCACCGTCGTCATCGATAACATGAGTAATGACAACATTGGCGCCGGGGAGAGGATCATTGGTTTGCTGATCAATAACCCTGCCCGTCAGCTTTCCAGATGCCCCGAAAAGAATCGTTGGGAGAAGCAGGCCTAAAAGCCAGCATCGAACTGGAGAAAATCGTAATAAAACTGTAGTAACATGTCGCATGGCAAGCCCTCTGATTAATGTGGACTGGCAAATACTGATTGATCGTAAGAAACGGTCAGATTGCCTACAACATCATGAAATAGCTGGTATCAGAGCTGAGAACTTGATGAAATGCAACTTTCGAAAGATTCTTCTGCAGCAACAATGCTCTCGTGGAAGCAATCCACCAAGAGACGGGGGTGAATGAAGGAATTATGGACAACTTCTTAAAAAACATCCTTTAAAACGAAAAAGGCATGATGTCTAATTCATGCCGTGAGACTGCTTCAAAGGATACTTTACCTTCGACTCACGAGATATGGAGCACCCATCACTCGATACGTCTATATTTTGATGCCGTCAACTTACAGAAATGTTTCCTGGTTGTCAAGGAAAATTTTTGGAAAAAAATTATATTCTTTTCCAAAGAGAGTTTCGTGTAGCTTTTTGAATGGAAAAGAGTTCAAATATTCTGACCGGATAAATCCTTGTTCCCCGGTGACATTCATTTCCATTCAAAGTTTTTACGAAAGTATATTCTCGATGGTTGTTACATTGATCTGACGAATTTAACTCCTGGAGCCTAAGAGATTCTTTCCTCGAATAATTCTCACCAGAACAGCAACAACGGCTACAACGATAAGAACATGGATAAAACCATTCATCGTATATGAGGTGATTAGTCCCAAAAGCCAAAGAACAATAAGAACGACCGCAATAGTATACAGCATACAATCAATCCTTTCTTAGAAATTTATCTGTTCACCGTGACGGCCGTATGCTCCCTTGTTTTCGGAAAGTGCGGATACGGCCTCAAAATAATGTTATGCCTAAAAGAAATATCTCACTCCGAATCCGGCATCGATGCCGAACCCTGTTGAAGAGGTCAACTGAAGCGACGGAACAAGCTCGAGGAAAATATCAATCGGGGTTTCCTTCGGAAGCCACTCAATTCCAAACACGCCCCGAATTGCAACGGAACTGTTATACCCTCCTCCGGAATTAACGCGTCCTCCAATTCCATAGTACAGCGGGAAACGTTCTTCCGATTGAATCGCTTCGAACGAATGCCAAAGGTAATCCATGTGAAAATGAACACGGCTCTCTCCATTGTAATAGCCATTATAGTTTCCGATCCGGTCTCCCCCCACCGACCAGCCGAGGCCGAAATCAAATGCCGTCGCCGACGATGTCCAGAGTTTTGCGCTGATTCCCGTCGGCTCGCCGATAATGACTCCGAGCCCGAAAGGCCCCTGTTGTGCCGAAGCCCCTTGAACCGCAATGAACAGCGTTGTAACAATAATTGTTCGATAAAGATTTTTCATTTTATTATTCTTTCATTAAGTGTAAATAATTTTTTCTCGCTGCCATTCCGTTCGGAAATGAACGGAAAATTGCTTCTACAGCCCGAACAACATAGCGACGGTAAATTGTATTGATTGAATACTTCTGCCGCTTGCCACAATATGTTTGTCATCTCCCGGAGCATACTGCGGATCACTGCGGTCATTCAAGGCGAGATACGAATCAATACGCTGGTTTGTTCCCGGATTGACATCTTTCCATTCTCTGCCCGAAACATTCATAAAATTATACGATGTTCTAAAATCGAGAAACAGGAACGGTCCGACGGACACTTCGGCACCGACCGATAGTCCTATCCCAAGCCGCGTTGCCGCCTCCACACTGTACGTTGCGCTCGGAACTTTTGATACTCCCTGAAATGTCGCTTCGCCGCTGAACCGATGAACCGCTACATTGGCACCGGCATACGGCGTTACCGGCAATGCCGGAAGTGAGAAGTGAAATTCCGGTCCGAGTTTAAACGAGAGTATTTTCTGCGATATGTCCACGGCCCCCTGTCCCGGCTCCGAGTTTCCAGAATTTTGAAGTGCAGAAAAATCGATTTCTCCTGCAATATCCATTCCGGACAATCCAATTTTTGCTCTCATAAAGACATCCTGCCCGCTGTTGAATCCGTACGCTGCTCCTTCATAATACTGCTGCGTCGATCCGTTGAAATCAGCGACGGAACTCACGACACCGATACCGCCGCCGAGTTTCATATCCACCTGCGCCGACGCGGGAATCGCCATCAACACCGAGCCGGCCATGAATGCTACACTGTTTCGCCGTGAAAATAATTTGAATTT
>Ga0172379_10009283_pt1 | contig 12177 bp, 12 predicted proteins | sample GrowelOW334metaG_FD_119756 | JGI IMG/M metagenome (GOLD analysis project Ga0172379, IMG submission 119756) | Groundwater microbial communities from an aquifer near a municipal landfill in Southern Ontario, Canada - Groundwater well OW334 metaG | ecosystem: Environmental > Aquatic > Deep... | reverse complement strand
TCTGATTTTGTTAGAACTAGTTATTTTGCGATTAGTGCGAAATCTAGTAAGTTGGTTTTGATGGAGAATTATTTTTCTAAGTTGCAGTCTTTGCAGGCGAGTACTGTTTCGAAAACTTTGTTCGCAAGAATAAAAACGATTAATTACAACGATACAATTAATTACAGTAACAAATGCGAATTCACAGTACAAACAAGATAAAATTAAAAGTATTAATTGAGTGGAATTTTGTTTAAGGTGTTGTTTAAATATCTTAACTATTTGTTTATATTAAATGGTTGACATTATTGATTTAGTTATTCACTTAGATAAGTATCTTGGGGTGTTAATTGCTACTTTTGGTCCTTGGAGTTATTTAGTTTTGTTTTTAGTAATTTTTTGTGAGACTGGTTTAGTATTTTTACCTTTTCTTCCAGGAGATTCATTACTTTTTCTAGCTGGAACTTTTGCCAGTAGCGGGGCTTTAAATGTTTTAGAGTTATTTGTCATTCTTTCCTTTGCTGCAATTTTAGGGGATTCAGTTAATTATGCTTTTGGAAAATTTGTTGGGGAAAAGGTTTTTCTAAAAAAAGGATTATTAAAAAAAGAGTATTTGGATAAAGCAAAAGAGTTTTATGAAAAACATGGTGGTAAGGCAATTATTTTAGCAAGATTTATTCCAATTATTCGGTCAATTGCTCCTTTTGTTGCTGGCGTTGGTAAAATGGATTATCCTCGTTTTCTTGGTTTTAATGCAATAGGTGGAATTCTTTGGGTAGGAATATTTGTTTTTAGTGGATATTTTTTTGGCTCAATTCCAATAATTCAAGAAAATCTTACTCTATTTTTATTTTTAGTAATTGTTGTTTCTTTAAGCCCTGTTTTTTTTGAAGTAATAAAGTATAAACTAAAGAGGTGTTAACTTGCCAATTAATATTGATGATAAGCTTCCTGCAAAAAAAGTTCTTGAAGAAGAGAATATTTTTGTAATGAATCAGTCTAAAGCTATAAGGCAGGATATTAGGCCGCTTGAAATAGTTTTAATGAACTTGATGCCCGATAAAATCACTACTGAAACTCAGATACTTAGATTGATTGGAAATACTCCTATTCAAGTTAATGTTACTTTTATTCACCCTAAATCTCACGAATCTACTCACACTTCCAAAGATCACTTAGTTTCTTTTTACAAGTACTTTGATGATATTAAACACAAAAAATTTGATGGGTTGATAATTACTGGGGCTCCTGTTGAGCACTTGGAATTTGAGTTGGTTGATTACTGGAAAGAGTTACAAGAAATAATGGAGTGGAGTAAGCATAGTGTTTTTTCAACTTTTCATATTTGTTGGGCTGCTCAGGCTGGATTGTATCATCATTATGGGGTAAAAAAATATCCTTTGAAAGAAAAAATGTTTGGGATTTTTTCGCACACACTAAATCAGAAAAATATTAAACTATTAAGAGGGTTTGATTATAGTTTTAATGTTCCTCAATCAAGGCATACTGAAGTTAGGGCTGAAGATATTTTGGGTGTGCCTGACTTAGAAATTCTTTCTGAATCAAAAGAGGCAGGAGTTTATTTAGTTGGAAGAAAAGATGGGAAACAATTTTTTATTACTGGCCACTCAGAGTATGATGCGGGTACACTAAAAAAAGAATACGATAGGGATATTGCTAAAGGTTTGCCAATTAAAGTTCCAAAGAACTATTTTCCAAACAATGATCCTACAAAAGAGCCACTTGTGTCTTGGAAGGCTCACGCAAACCTATTGTTTTGTAATTGGCTTAACTACTATGTTTACCAACAAACCCCCTTTGATTTAAATGAGATAAAATGATGGAAAGTCGCAATTTTTTGTTGTTGTATTGTAAATTAATAAAAACCCTTCGTTCTTACCTTTACTCAAGAATGATAAATAGGGGTGCGAAAAAATGGCTAAAATATTAAATGTAAAAGCAAGAGAAATATTGGATTCGAGAGGAAATCCAACTGTTGAATGTGATGTAATAACAGAGAATGGATTGTTTAGAGCGGCTGTTCCTAGTGGAGCAAGTACTGGTGTTTATGAGGCTTTAGAATTAAGAGATGGTGACAAAAAGCGTTACATGGGTAAAGGGGTGCTTAAAGCTGTTGAGAATGTTAACAAGAAAATTGCTCCACTTGTTTTAGGGATGGATCCAACTAAGCAAAAAGAAATTGATGATAAAATGATTGTGGGCGACGGAACAGAAAATAAATCTAGTTTTGGAGCTAACGCAATATTGTCTGTTTCGATGGCTGTTTGTAAAGCAGGAGCCGAAAGCAAGAAAGTTTCTCTTTACCAACATGTTGCTGATTTGGCTGGTGTAAAAGAAGTTATTCTTCCAGTTCCTAGCTTTAATGTAATTAATGGTGGAAAGCACGCTGGAAATGAACTTGCTATGCAAGAATTTATGATTTTGTCAGTTGATGCGCCTTCTTTTACTGAAGGATTAAGGTATGGTGCTGAGACTTTTCATACTTTGCGAGGAATAATTAAAGAAAAGTATGGGCAGAATGCAATTAATGCTGGAGACGAAGGCGGATTTGCTCCTAATGTTCAAAATGCAAAAGAAGCACTTGACTTACTAACTCAAGCAATAGCTAAAGCAGGTTATACTGGGAAAGTAAGAATTGGAATGGATGTTGCTGCTAGTGAGTTTTATGATGCTGATAAGAAAGCATATAATTTGACTTTTAAAAGTAAAGAAGCAACTTGGAAAACTGGGGACGAAATGGTTTCATATTACCAAGACCTAGTAAAGAGTTATGATATTGTTTCAATAGAAGATCCATTTGATCAAGATGACTGGGAATCATACACAAAATTAACAAAACTAGTTGGAGTACAAGCCCAAATTGTTGGTGATGATTTACTTGTAACAAATGTTAAAAGAATTAAAACGGGAATAGAAAAGAAAGCTTGTAATTCTCTTCTTTTGAAAGTAAATCAAATTGGTTCAATAACTGAATCAATTAATGCATGTAAAATGGCTCAATCTGCTGGGTGGGGTGTAATGGTTTCGCACAGAAGCGGAGAAACAGAAGACTCATTCATCGCAGATCTAGTAGTTGGTTTACGCACAGGTCAAATAAAAACTGGGGCGCCATGTAGAAGTGAAAGACTTGCAAAGTACAACCAGTTAATGAGGATAGAAGAAGAACTTGGTGCAAAAGCAAAGTATGCAGGAAAATCATTCAGGAAGCCTTAAAACTTCCTGAGTAATTAGTTTTATTAGTAAATTTTTTGATTGGTGAATAAATGGGCAAAGTAATTTTGGTTATCCGTGACGGGTGGGGTTATAGAAAAGAATCTAAAGAAAACTCCATCTTAGAATCAAAAACTCCTGTTACAAACAAGCTGATGAAGGAATACCCTAATACTCTCTTGCATTGTTCTGGTCTTGCTGTTGGTTTACCTAAAGGATTTCAGGGGAATTCGGAAGTAGGCCACATGACTATTGGGTCTGGGAGAATTATTTTCCAATCCTTAGCAAAAATTGATGCAAGTATTCAAGACAAATCTTTTTTCAAAAACGAAGCATTTTTGAGCACAATAAATAATGCAAAGAAAAATAATTCCGCCTTACATTTGATTGGATTAATTCAAGTTGAAGGAGTTCATGCCCATTTGAATCACTTGCTTGCATTACTTGATTTGTGTAAAAAAGAAAAATTTACTAATGTAAAAATTCACGCAATTACTGATGGGAGAGATTCTCCAGTTACTGATTCTTTAAAAAATATTAAAATTGTCGAAGATAAACTAAAAGAAATTGGGTTTGGAGAAATTTCAACAATAAGCGGAAGATTTTATGCAATGGATAGAGATAAACGATGGGAAAGAACAGAACAGGCATACGATTGCATTGTGAAAGCAGAGTCAAAAATAGAGTTTACTAATCCAATTAAAACAATTAAAGAAAGTCATGCTCAAAATGTTACTGATGAGTTTATTGTTCCAAGAAAGAGAAAGGGATATACGGGAATAAAAGAAAATGATTCAATTATTTTCTTTAATTTTAGAACTGATAGGACAAGACAATTAACCCAAGCAATTGTTGAAAGTAAATTTGAGGGTTGGGAAAGAAAACCTTTAAAAGTATTTTATGTTGCGATGACGCAGTTTTATACTCCTATGAATGCGCATGTTGCTTTCACAGATGTTTCTTTAGATAATTTGCTTGGAAAAGTTGTTGCTGATGCTGGGAAAAAGCAGTTAAGAATTAGTGAAACTGAAAAATATGCTCATGTAACTTTTTTCTTTAATGGGCAACAAGAAACACCAAACCGTGGGGAAGAGCGAATTTTGGTGCAGAGTCCAAAAGTTGCTACTTATGATTTGAAACCAGAAATGAGTGTGTATGAAGTAACAGAAAAGCTTGTTGAAGAAATAAAGAAAGCTGACAAAGATTTTGTTGTGGTTAATTTAGTTAATGGAGATATGGTTGGGCATACTGGAGTTACTAGTGCAATTCACAAAGCAGTTGAAGCGGTGGATGAGTGTTTGGGTAAAATTGTTGATGCGGGGCTTGAGAATAAATATTCTTTGTTGATTTTTGCGGATCATGGGAACGCTGAAGACCAAACTGCACAGTGGAGAACAAGTCACACACTTAATGATGTGCCATTTATACTTGTTTCAAGCGAGGCGAAATTAATGAAAGCAAAACTAAAGAAAGGTAAAGGCTTACAAGACATTGCCTCAACAGTGCTTGATTTAATGGGAATAAAAAAACCAAAAGAAATGACTGGGGAAAGCTTAATTGAGAAATAATTTGGTGTTGCTTACTTCAAAATAACTATTTTTATCAATCCTTCATCATTTTAATTGCTTTTGTTCTAAAAATTAGTGTTGATTAACATGGTTGAAGCTAAGATTAGTTCAAAGGATAGTTTTGGTTATTACCTTAAGCTCTTAGCGCCCTACAAAGCGTTGTTTGTTCTAGTAGTGGTATTAATCACGGCAAATGTTTTAGTTGAAGTGGGACAAAACTTTATTTATAAGATTGTAATTGATTCGGCTAATGATTTTGCTGTACAAAAAATACTTGCTCCTGCATTTGTGAATCTGATACTATTCTTAGGTCTTATTTATTTTGTTTCGGTAATTGCTCAAGGATTATCAAAGTATTATAGAATGCATTTTCTTAATAGACTTGAAATAAAAATGATGTTTGATATTAAGAAAGACATTTTCAATCACTTGCTTTCTTTGTCGCATAGTTTTCATGCTTCAAATAGTACGGGGAGTATAATAACAAGATTAATTAGGAGTAGTAACAGCGTTGAATCGATTACTGATTTTTTTACTTACCACAGCTTTCCTTTGTTTATCAAACTTATTGTGAGCTTTTTTGTTATTGCTTTTTTTGATTTGAATTCAGCAGTAGTTGTTCTAATAATGGTTCTTGCCTTTGCTGTATATACAGCTGTATTGTTAAAGAAACAGCAAGCGGCAAACGTTGAAAAAAATGCTGTTGAAGATTTTGAAAAAGCCTTCATTAGCGATGTTTTTACAAACATTGAAACAGTAAAACACTTTGGAAAAGAAGGGCGTTTGAGTTCAATTTTTGAGGGGCTTTCGCGTACAACACTAGACAAACATCTTAGGTTTTGGGATTTTTTTAACAAAACAGATGCAGGACATGTAATAATACTCGGGTTTGGGACAATTGGGGTAATGTATTTTTCGTTAGTTCGTCTTCTTAGTGGTGAATTATCAGTTGGTTCAATAGTTTTCATTTACACTAGTTTTATCGGGTTAACTCTGCCATTGTTTGAGTTCTTTTGGGGTGTGAGAAGATTGTATGAGGGACTTGCGGATCTTCAATCCGTTGTACAATACAAGAAAATTAAACAAGAAGTGGTCGATGCAAATAATGCAATTGATTTCAAAGTAAAGAAAGGAAGTATTGAGTTTAGGAATGTTAATTTTGGGTATAATCCAAAAAGAAAAATAATTGATTGTTTTAATCTTAAGATTAATCCGAAAGAAAAAGTTGCTTTTGTTGGGCAATCTGGAGCAGGGAAAACAACTATTGTGAAACTAATTTACCGTTTCTATGATGTTAATGGCGGTGAAATACTAATTGACGGTAAAAATATTAATACTTTTACTCAAAATTCTCTTCGAAATGAATTAAGTATTGTTCCGCAAGAATGTGTTTTATTTAATGATACTATTTATAGTAATGTATTGTTTTCTAATCCTACTGCAACTAGAGAAAAAGTATTTGCTGCGCTTAAAGCAGCTCAATTGTATAACTTTGTTGAGCACTTGCCCGAAAAAGAAAATACTATTGTTGGGGAACGTGGAATAAAGCTTTCTGGTGGAGAAAAACAAAGACTAAGTATTGCGAGAGCCATACTTGCTGATAAGAAGATACTAGTTCTGGATGAAGCAACTTCTTCGCTTGACTCAAAAACAGAGTATGAAATAAGACTTGCGCTTGAAGAATTAATGAAAGGAAGGACAACAATAATTATTGCTCACAGATTAAGCACTATAATGAATGCTGATAAGATTGTTGTGATGAAGAAAGGAAAAATTGAGCAAGTTGGGTCGCACTCAGAATTAGCTAAAAAACAAGGGATTTATTCTTCTTTATGGCAACTTCAAAAGACAGGCGCAATAAAGAAATAATTTAATTAGAAACTTGTTGTTTGTTTTTTGCCTTTCAAATGAATAAGTAATGTGCTAGTGCAAAGAAAACGTGTATTGTCGCAAAGCAAATTGTTGTGACAGCTAATCTTGGGTGCCACTTGAAACTAATTTTTGTTCTATTTGTGTGAATTAAAAAACCCAAAGTAAAAGTGCATATCAAAAAAAATAGGGTTATTAACCCTAACCAAAAAATTAAGGGTTTTCCTAAAACAATTGCATAACTAATTTCTTCAAACATTCAAATTACCTTCTTGTAGTAAATTACTTTTCTGGCCAAGTTTTCTCCGAACCGTTAATACAATAATATCGTTTGTCTATCTTATATTTCTTTTGTACAGGACAAGCGCCACATATGCATCCGTTAGCTTGTGTAATGCACTTACTTTTTCCAATCACTGGATAACAATAAGCTCCTTTTTCTTTGCACTCTACCCAGGAAGGGCATTTGGGGCAAAGACACAATTTTTCAATCTCATTTTTTAAATTAACCATTAAATCAAATCCTCTTTAGTATAAATAAACTGTAGGCTAGTTCTTAGTTTTATCAACGCTCCAGATTTCTTTTTTATCTTTTACAAGTTTAGTTAAAGCTACAACATTTTTTGCGAGTAACTCTGCTTCTTTTTTGTAAAAAGTGCTAGTTACAAATTCTTTATCAGAGTAAGTTGGATTTGCTACTGTTGACATTGCATACATGTTGCTAAATGCAGGGAAAAGCATTCCCCATTGGCTCATTGTCATATATAGGCTTGAGATTGGCATTGAAGCTCCTTCTTCGTGTCCTGTGGCAATCATTACGCCGACTTTTCCTGCGAATCTCCGCAAGAAACCATATCCGTTAGTAGAATCATTTGCAGTTAATTCAACAAATTTAGTGTGTTTTATATTTAGTTCCTTATCTTTTGGATTTTTTGGATTTGCTGGTGATAGGGAGCCATCTAATGAAATTAATCGATCCATAAAAAGTGACATAAAGCTTGAAACCTTAAAGTTATTTACTGGTGTAGCAAATATTATTGCATCAGCGACAATAACTTTGTCATACAAAATATTTGACATATCGTCGCCTTCAATAGTTCCGCGTGGATAGCAAGAACAAGGGTAGTGGCACTGTGTATTTGTTGTGGAGTAGCATGCTTTGCATGGTTTAATTGAATAGTTGCGAAGCTTGATTAGTTCGGTTTTTGCTCCGAGTTTTTTACATTCATTAAGTGCCTCTTCAAGTAGTGTTTCAGAATTTGACTTCTCTTGGGCATAATTAAATTCATCTCGGGCAGAACCGCTCACGCCGATTATATTTAATTTTCCTTTGGGCTTTGCAAATAACTTTTTTGCTTGTAAAATAGTTTCTTTTTGAATTTGTTTAAATCTACTTAATGTAGCTTCATCTACATCAAGTAGTTTCATTAAATCTTTATCTGAATAAGTTGGTTTCACAATTAACACCTTTAGTTTACAATTATTTGACCTTTCATTGAAGGGTGTATTGTGCAAATATAATCTATAGTTCCTATAGTATTGAATGTGTGAGTGTAGGTTTGACCTGGCGCCATTACTGGTGAATTAAGTTCTCCGCCTGTTACAGTGTGGGCCATTGAATCATTGTTAGTCCAAGTTATGGTTGTTCCTTTACTTATTGTTAAGGTGCTTGGATTAAACGAAAAGTTTTGGATTGAAATAGTTGCTGTTATAGCAGTTGTTTGGTTTGTAGTATCATTTGTTGATTGAGTAGGGGTAGTTGTTCCAGTAGAAGTTGGGGTTGTAGTTTGGTATGTGCATCCAGCAAGTAAAAGAGTTGCAATTAATAAAACAAATATTATTTTTTTCATCATATAAATCCTTCCATATTTTTGGGCTTATGAATATATGGTGCTTAGGTTGTATTTTAATGTTCTGGGACAATTTAAAACTCAAAAAGTGGGACAATGTTTTTTATATTACAAAAGCAGAATACGTTTGATAAAAATTATTATATTTGATTGATTTGGTGAGTCAAAAAATTAATTATTTTTTAATTAGTTTGGGTGGGGGTAAGTATGACTAAATATATTGTTGTTACTGGCGGAGTTATTTCTGGATTAGGGAAAGGAATTCTTACTGCTTCTATTGGAAAATTACTTTCTTCTCAATATAAGTGTGCTGCAGTTAAATGTGATGGTTATCTTAACGTTGATCCTGGTACAATGAATCCTGTTGAACACGGCGAAGTATTTGTTCTTGATGATGGGACAGAATGTGACATGGATTTTGGTCACTATGAGAGATTCATGAATGTTACTGCTAAAGGTAATTGGAACTTTACGATGGGAAAAATATTCAAATCAATTCTTGAAAAAGAAAGGCACGGCGAATACTTGGGTAAAACGGTTCAATTTATTCCTCATGTTACGGATGAAATTAAATCAAGATTTTATGGAATTGCAAAAGAAGAGAGGTGCGATGTTTTGTTAATTGAAATTGGCGGAACTGTTGGAGATTTAGAGAATGCGTTATACCTTGAGGCAGTAAGGCAACTTGCTTGGGAAGAAGGAAGAGATAATGTGATGTTTGTCCATTTATCATATGTTCCAATTCCAACAGGCGTGCATGAACAAAAATCAAAACCAACTCAATTGAGTGTTAAGTCACTAAATGAAATTGGTATTTGGCCAGATATTGTTGCGTGTAGGTGTTCGGAGCATTTAACTGAAAAAATAAAAAGCAAAATTGCCTTGTTTTGTAATGTTTCTGAAGATGCTGTAATTACTGCTGTTGATGTTCCTTCGGTTTATCTTATTCCTGGGGAACTTGAAACCCAAAATTTTAACAAATTGATTGAGAAAAAACTTCACTTGCACATAAAACAAGATGGTTTTTCTTCTTGGAACAAACTAGCTCAAAAAATGGTTGAAGTTAAGTGTAATGGGAATGGGAACAAAATTCATATTGGGATTTGTGGGAAATATACTGCGCTAGGTGACTCGTATGCTAGTGTTGTTGAGGCGCTTCACCATTGTTCAGCTAACTTGAATGTTGATGTTTGTATTTCAATGATTGATACTGAGGCGATTGAAACAGGAAAACAAACAGTGCAAGATTGTGTCAAAGATTTGAATGGGATAATTGTTCCTGGCGGGTTTGGTAATCGTGGTTGGGAAGGAAAAATACAAGTAATAAAATATGCTAGAGAAAATAAAGTTCCTTTCTTAGGTTTGTGTCTTGGTTTGCAAGCAGCAGTAATTGAATATGCGCGGAATAAATGTAATTTAGCTGATGCAAATTCTACTGAAATGAATCCTGACACTACTAATAAAGTAATTACTTTGATGGATGAACAAAGAAATGTAGTTGATAAGGGCGGAACAATGCGACTTGGCGCATATGAAGCAATTCTTTCTAAAGGAACTATTGTATCTGGATTATATTCATCAGGAATTGCATCTGAGCGACACAGGCATAGATATGAAGTAAATCCGGCTTATCATGATTGCTTAAAAAAAGAAGGATTAGTTCTCTCGGGGCTTTCCCAAAACGGTAAACTTGTTGAATTTATTGAACTCCCTAAAGAGGTACACCCTTATTTTACTGCCACTCAATCCCATCCTGAACTAAAATCTAAACTTGAAAAACCAGCTCCTCTATTTTTTGGGCTTATTAGGGCGGCAAAAGAATTAAAAGAAAGAAAACAATAATTACTGCATGCAAAGCGCGGTTAGAGAGATGGCTTTAAGTTACTTTAAAGGGCTTAACAAGACTCAAAAGATAAAACTAATGAAAAGAATAGTTGCACTACTTGATGAAGAAGAGAAGTTAGCGCTAGCAAAAATTATAGTTGGTAAATAACAATATTGCTGTTTGGTTGATGATAATGGTAATTTCTTGGGAAGAATTTGCGAGTGTTGATATTAGAGTTGGGACAATAATTGAAGTTGAAGATTTTCCAACTGCAAAAAAACCTGCATATAAATTGACTATTGATTTTGGTCAAGAAATTGGAATTAAAAAATCAAGCGCGCAAATCACAAAACTATACAAAAAAGAAGAACTTATTGGAAAACAAATAGTTGCAGTAGTAAATTTCCCTCCAAAACAAATAGCAAATTTTGTTTCAGAGTGCCTTACGACAGGATTTGTATTGCCAACGGGAGAAGTTGTACTTACACAGCCAGAACGCAAAGTGCCTAACGGGTCGAAATTAGCTTAATTTAGTTATGTTCTAGAATGGATGGTTTTATCAAAGCTCAAAAACAGCGCATGGGTGTGTTTTATAAAGGTTATTTTTATTAATTTTTGTATAAGTTTTGTTTAAACGGTGAATGAATGGCTACAAGAACGAAAGATACAAGCAGATTCAAAAAGACTAAAGCTAGACAAAGATGGAAATGGTGTAAGAAAAAAACCAAGAGAATGAAAAGAAAAAAGAGATACTTAAAGCAAAGAGCTAGAGCTTAAAATCTCCCTTTTCTACTGCTCCGTTTTTTAGGGGCAGTAAGAAAATCTTTTATCTTCAAATATTTTTCAAACAGATTTCACTTCTTAGTTTATTTTAATAGTTTTCGTATAGTCTTGCTTATTTTTTAAATAGATTAACTTTTTGAGTGCCTTTAAAGACTTTTTGGATTTTCAATTATTGTATTATTTGTAATTATGATAAGTTTTATATAAATTAATTTTTCCAAACTGGTGAAAAAATGGGTTTTGCTTGGATGAAAAACAAAGACAAACTAAAAGAAGTGTTTGTAAAATATAATTCGGCAATGCCTGCTCAAAAAACTTTTCAAATACTAAAAAAATATATTTCAAAAAAAGATTCAGTTCTAAATATTGGGGCTGGAACTTGTGTGCTTGATGAAAAGTTTGTTGAAGAGGGCCACAAGATAACTCCTATTGATATTTATGATGGTTCATTATCGGACAAAGTTGCTCCAATTGTTTATGATGGTAGAAAGATTCCTGCAAAAAACAAATCATATTCGGTAGCACTACTTATGAGTGTGCTTCATCACGTGCCTGATCAAAAAGAATTGCTAAATGAGGCTGTGAGGGTTGCTGATAGGGTAATTGTTCAAGAAGATTTAGTTGGGGGGCATAAAAGAAAAAAGGCCTACTCTATTTTTGACAATTTTATTAACTGTGATTTTAATTTTAACAAAAATAATTACCATAGTTTAGAAGAATGGAAGCAAATCTTTAGTGAATTAGGTTTAGAAATTTGTGGAAAAGAGAAGAAAAAAAGTTATTTTGTTGTAGATCAAGCAGTTTTTGTTCTTAAACCAAAAGCTGGGTTTGAAGCTTGATTAGTCATTATTTAATGTATTTGTTACTGGCGAGTAGATTTATAAATAAGGTTTTGTTATTGGTATTAACATGGCTAAGAAAATAAAATCAAAAAAGCAATCCAAAAAAATATTGCCTTTGGTAAAAAATGATTATTCGTTTACTGAAAAAGCGCTTGGCTTTGCTGAGCTTGCTAGGCCCGTTGAATGGAGTAAATCATTACTTAACATGACGATTGCTGCATTAATGGTTG
>Ga0172379_10009282_pt1 | contig 12178 bp, 8 predicted proteins | sample GrowelOW334metaG_FD_119756 | JGI IMG/M metagenome (GOLD analysis project Ga0172379, IMG submission 119756) | Groundwater microbial communities from an aquifer near a municipal landfill in Southern Ontario, Canada - Groundwater well OW334 metaG | ecosystem: Environmental > Aquatic > Deep... | reverse complement strand
TGGCGGCGCTGGCCGCACTTTGACTTTTGACCTGCATGATGGTGTGGCTTACACCATGATGATTGTTGGTCAATCTTATGGCTTTGGTATTACCCCGACCGCTGGCACTTTCACCAGCTTAATGACAGCTCAGGGCATTAACCAAGGTTATTTGACCATTAACAAGAGCGCGCTTACTCCGGCGACTGGCAACATTCCGCTCGGTGGCTCTGCGGTCACCTTAGCCGCTTTTGACTATAAAGCGGTAGGTGAGCCGATCAATGTTACTTCTACTCAGTTGACCTTTACTCCAGCTAATAGCCAATCCGCTACTACCGGTCGGGCAGCTGACTACACCAACATTGGTTTGTATGACGCTAACGGCGTCCTGGTGGCTGGCACCAAAGATGGTGCTACCACCACCGTTAATACTGCCGAAACCTTTACCTTTACTGACGCTTATACAGTTCCGGCCGGCACTTCGGTTTATTATGTTAAAGCCAATATTTCTTCTTCGGTTTTGGCCGCAGAAAAAATAACGGTTTCCATGCCGGCTAACACGATTACTGCTAAGGGCGGCAATTCCGGCAAAACCACTTATACCACTTCAGCTGTCGGCGTTACCCCTCCGTCTGGAGCGGTATCGGCCAACCAAATGACGATTTTGGGCGGCGCTTTGGTGGTGGTGACGGCGGCGACTCCGGTCGCGGCCTCGGTCGTGGCCAACGCACAGGATCAAACTTTCGCTTACTTTGATCTGAACGCGACTGGCGGCGGCGAAGACGCGAAAATTTCCAGCGTGATAGTGACTGACACTTTGGGCAACAGCGCGGCTTATGCCGACTTGCTCAACTTGGAACTTTGGGGCGACCCGGATAATTCTGACAGCGATGTTCAGAATATCGCGTTGGCCACCTCCAATGCCACAGCCACGAACGCCAACACGGTTACCTTCACCTTTATGACTCCGCTTCGGGTGAGTCATTCTTCAATCTCTCGCTTAACCTTAAAGGCTGATGTGGCCTCGGCCCCGGCGGATACGACTACTGCGGTGGGCACCCACACCTTTAAGATTGATGATTCGCCGGATGTTGTCGCCACTGGCTGGACTACCGGTCAGACGATTGGTGAAACTTACTCCGGTACGGGTCAAGCCATGGGCACGCAGGCGGCTGGTTTGTTGAAGGTTACTCCTTCAGCGGATATGGCGGCCGCGGCTCAGTATGTTGCCGGCACGACTGGCAATGCGATGATGTCTTACAAATTTGAGGCTTCATATGAAGATGTCTCAGTGACTTCCCTGTATATTGCCACCACCAGCGCGACTGCCAGCGCTAATGTGGCTCGGGTGAAGTTATACCTCAATGGCACTCAGATCGGCGCCGCCAGCGGTTACACGCTGAACGCCGGTGGTGATGCTAATGTCGTCTTTGGCGCGACGGAATTCGTGGTGCCGAAAGACGGTTATGCCACTTTGGCCATTAAGGTTGATTTGGCTGACAAGACTCAGTTGACTGATGCCGCGACCCTCGAAATCGGGTTGGGCGATGTCAACGGCGATGATTCTACTTGGACCACTCAAAACGGCACCGCGGTGGCTGGCAGTTACCAGATCGTCGCGACCGGTAAGTCTTCCGGTAGTGTTATTACTGAAGCTAATATCGACACTTTGGGCACTGGCGCCGGTAACATTTCAGCTTCCAAAATCATGTACCTCTATGATGGCGTGTTGACTGTTTCTTTGAACAGCGCCTCGCCTTCTGGCACGGCCACTGCTGGCACTGCCAAAGAGGTCTTGCGTTTGAACCTGACTGCGACCGGTGACACCATTACGGTTGTCAACTTGGAAATCGCTAAGGGCGGCACTTGTACCGTCACTGGTACGACAGCGGCTTACTTGAAGAGCGCTGACCTCGCCACCACTTATGCGACTTTCGCGGCTGGCACTGCTTGGTTAAATAACGCTCACCTTGATGTTCTCACCCATGATTCCGACGGCGCGTTTGATACCGCCTTGGAAATCGCTCCGGGTGAAACTAAGACCATTGTCTTGATCGGCGATGATGCGGCTTGCACCACTGCTAATCAGACTTTGCAATTCACGGTCGGCGGCGTTACCCACACCACTTCCGGCGTCTCTTGGAAGAATGCTTCCGCCAATACGGTGGATGCCGCTTTGACCAAGAACTTGCCGGTGGCTGGCGGTTCGCTAGTCTTCTAAAGTTCGGTACCAAGTTCGTCAGCGTCTTGTTTAGTCAAGCTGACAAAAACCACCCGGCATGTGCTGGGTGGTTTTTATTTGGGAGAAATTAGGCGTTGGCGTTTGATGTTTAAACCAAAAGCCAGGGCTAGAAGTTCAAAGCTTAAAATCCAAAGTTCAAATCAAGTTCAAAAATCAAATGCTATTCTTGGCTAACCGTGAAGCCACCTTTTGGCATTTGAACTTGATTTGAACTTTGAATCTTTGGATTTTGAACTTCTAACCATGGTTGAGAGTTTCAACGCCGATTATTGACATTCTTGAATCCTAAATCTTAAATCTATCTTCAGTCTAGACAAACCCCCTTTTATTTTGTAGAATAGGAAGTGCTAATAAAGTTAATTAGTAAGCCCAATTATGTCAGAAATCATTAAAAAACGCTGGCCGCTTATTTTAGTAGGGGTGTTTTTTATTGTTTTAATTGGCACTTTTGTCTGGAAATCCAATATTAAAGAGACGGAAGTGGACTGGGTTTCAACTGATAAATTAACTTTGACTGAGACAGAAAAAGCCAAATACGAAGAAACCGTGGTTAAACTGGAGCAAAACCAAAAAGACCCGGAAGCGCTGGTTAATCTCGCGCGCCTGCGGAACTATGGCGGCGATCTGGAGGGCGCGATTAAGATTTATTTGGAAGCCTTAAAACTCCGGCCGAATGACACGCTGATTCTCAACAACTTGGGCGACGCTTATTACTCACTCGGCGACTACAAAAAGTCCGAAGAAATGTATCTCAAAATTATTGAAAATAATCCCAAGTGGATTAGCGCTTACCGCGAATTGGTTAACATTTATCATTATAAGCTGAAAGACAAATATACCACCGTGCCGGCGCTTTTGGAACGCGGGCTGTCCGCCGACCCAGGGTCAAGCGAAGATTTTTACGCTCTGCTTGGGATTTATTATGAAGATGTCGGCGATATCGCCAATGCCATTCTGTATTATGAAAAAGTTTTGGCGATTAACCCGCAGAATATCGGCGCGCGGTCGGCTTTGGACGCTCTCCGGCCGGTCAAGTTTTAATCATCACCAGTTGGGTCGGTTATCCGCGGTTCGTTAATGATTGAAGTTTTTCTTATTAACCATGCGGCTGAATAGCGATGCGAATGCTACAAATTACATGCGAATACTACAAATGATACGAATTTACTGGTCTTTATTCGTTGCATTCGTATGTAATTCGTAGCATTCGCATCGCTTCCAATCGGGTAAAGAAAATGAATCCCGTGGATTATAAATAATTGTCAATAAATAATCAGCGTGAACTAAAACAAAAATATGAAAAAGCTTTATTTTGGACTGGCGGCGCTACTCAGCTTTTTGGCAGTCAGCCCGGCATTGGGGGCGACTGGCGTTTTGAATAACGAAGTAACAACGGACTATTATTATCCGGGCACTTGGAATAATCTGGCGCTGGATTTTACCCTGCAGCACCAAAGCGGGGCGACTGGCGAGGCCGACACGCTGAATACTTTAACCGTCAAAAATAACGGCGCGGCGCGAAACGGCTTTGAAATTACGGCCGTGAAACTGTGGGCCGACGGCGGTTTACCGGGCTGGCAGGGCTGGGGAGTTGACCAAGAAGTCGCGACCGGCAGTTTTTTTAATGACAGCTGGTATTTCAACGGTTTGCGCCTGGCAATACCGGCGGGCGGACAGCGGCTGTTTATCACCGTGGATATCAAAAACTACATTGAAGCGAGAAAAACCGTCCAACTTTATCTGCCGGCTTTAAATGATGATAACAGTAACAGCGTTTATGATTTGGGTGAAACCGGGATTTTTATGACTTCCGGGGTCAATGGCCCGGCCTTGCCGGTTTTTAATACGGAAACTTCGGCGGTCAGTACTACCATTACCGATTTATGGGCGCCGCAGGCGATCATTACCAACTTAACCGAGCAGCAAAGTTTAACGGTGGCGGCTGGCGGCAATTATTTGATTACCGGCGAGGCGCGCGACCAAGGCCGCGGCCACACCGCCTCAGTCAGCCTGGGGATTGGCGCGAGCGAGGCCAGCCTGGTTTGGGGCGAGGCGGTTAATACCGGGGTGGATTTCTCCACTTGGAGTTATGATTGGCAAAAGATTGAGGCTGGCAGTTATATTATTAAAATTAAAAGTAGCGACGACAGCCATAACCTTTCAGCCGAGAGCTCCGGTTTAACGGTTAAAATGCCGGCTGTTGAGGCGCCGATCGTGGCGGTAACTTTGGCTGACGGCGTTCTCGCCCAGACAACCGTTGGCGGTTCAATCTACTTGATCAAAGGCGGCCAGAAGTGCTTGATTGCCAGTGACGCGATTTTTAATTCCTGGGGTTATGATCAGGCTAAAGTGGTGACAGTTGATTTGAACGCTTACGCCGATGGCGAGCCGGTGAAATTCCGCGACGGTTATCTGATCAAAGGCGCGGACGCCAAGGTTTTCGTCGTCAGCGAGGGCGGCAAGCGCTGGATTGGCGATGGCGCGGTTTTTGAGGGCCTTGGTTACCGATGGAATAAGATTAATTTGGTCACCGAAGCGCAGTTGGCCACTTATCCGGCGGGCGCCGATATTACCAAGGCTTACATTCATCCGGCCGGCACGCTGATTAAATACGCCACCTATCCCGAGGTGTTTCTCTTGACAGCGGACGGGAAGCGACGGCATATTGCCAATGAAACGACATATTTAGGTCTCGGCTATCACTGGGATAATATTATCACGGTGCCGGACTGGGAGTATTATCCGGACGGGGCGGAAATCACGCTCTAGTTTGGCGGACGGTTTAATTTAGCCAATTTTTACTAAGGCCCCCGAAAGGGGGTTTTTAGGGAGATTTAAGATTTAGGATTTAAGAATAAATGCCCAATGACCAAGCTCCAATGACCAATCAATGTCCAATGACCAATGTCCAATTACCGACTTTTGGCATTTGAGCTTGATTGGACATTGGGATTTGGTTATTGGACATTTTAACCGCTGTAAGAAGTTTAAACACTAATTATCGACATTCTTAAATCTTAAATCCTAAATCTTAAATCTGTCTCTCCCTCCCCTTGGACTTTTCCCCAAATTTAAGCTAAAATAACGCTATATGTTTAACCGCCAACCTAAGAAAATCACCGTCTTCGCCTTAATTTTTTTGTTTGTTTTTGGCCTAATCAGTCCGGCGCTCGCGCTCAAGCCTGATGACCCGGATTATTTTCTCGAGTGGCAGATAGAGAAGATGAGTTTGCCCCTAGCTTGGGATTATACGACCGGTTCGCCGGCAGTGGTGGTGGCGGTACTGGATACCGGCGTGGATGTTAAACACCCGGATTTGGCGGACAATATCTGGGTTAATACCGGCGAAATTCCGGGCGACGGCATTGATAATGACGGCAACGGGTATATTGATGATGTTAACGGTTATGATTTTGTAGATGAAGACGCTAATCCGGCGCCGGATTTTTCTAAAGGGTATAACCCGCTGGCGCTGAGTCACGGCACGATGGTGGCCGGCTTGATCGGCGGGGTGGGTAACAATCTGCGTGGCCTGGCGGGTGTGGCCTGGCAAGCAAAAATCATGCCGCTGCGGATTTTGGACAACTGGGGCATGGCGTCCGTGCCGCCGACCTTGGCAGCGGTGCAATACGCGATTGATAACGGCGCCGAGGTGATTAATTTAAGCTTTCAGGGTGAATTTCCGCTTTTAGAGTTTCAACAGATTTTAGAAAAAGCCTACCGCGCCGGTGTGGTGATTGTGGCGGCGGCCGGCAACGGCAATCACGGGGTTAATGGTTTTGACTTGGATCAGACGGAGTTTTACCCGGTTTGCTATCAAACGGCCGATGGGCAAAATATGATTATTGGCGTGGGCGCCACCAATCAGGCTGATGAGCGGTCGGACTTTTCCAATTACGGCAAGTGTGTGGACATTATGGCGCCGGGCGAAGAAATTTATTCCACCGAAGCCTACCGCGGCCCGAACACTGATTTAGAAACTTATTACGGCGGCGACTGGCGGGGGACATCTTCGGCCGCGCCACTGGTTTCCGGCGTGGCGGCTTTGATTAAGTCGATCAACCAGAATTTTTCGCCGGATCAAATACTTAATTTTATCACTACTACCGCCGATCCTTTGGGTTATGATTATAGTAGCACCCGCTATGCCGGCAAATTGGGAGCCGGCCGGGTTAATGCCGGCGCGGCGGTGAAAGCCGCGGCCGAGTATAGCCGCGGCCACGCCGAGGAATTAGCCTGGCAGGCGGCGGGTTGGCCGCGGGCTTATGTTACCCCTGGGTTAGTGGTAGCGCCGATTGGCGCCGGAGCGCCGGAAGTGCGGGTGTTAACTAATTTGGGTGTGGTAAAAAATAAATTTTTGGCTTATGAAACTGATTGGCGGGGCGGCGTTAATTTAGCCTTAGGCGACTTCAACCAGGACGGCAAAAAAGAAATCGTCACAGCGCCGGGCGCGGGCCACGAGCCGGCAGTGCGGATTTTCAGTCAGACGGGTACGCCGTTAACCGAGTTTTTGGCTTATGACGCCACTTACCGCGGCGGCGTTAAAGTCGCCGTCAAAGACATTGACGCTGACGGCCAGGCGGAAATCGTGACCGCGCCGCAAACTGCCGGCAAAGAAGCGGTTAAAATCTTTACCCAGAAAGGAGAAGTCAAATATCAAATTAAAATTAATTCCAAGAATTTTGTCGGCGGAGTTAATCTCGCTCTCGGCGATTTAGATTTAGACGGCAAGGCAGAAATTGTGCTCTCGTCGGCTAAAGGCGGCGCGGGAGCGGTTCAAATTTGGACTTATCAGGGCAAGCTAATGCGGCAGTTTAGCGTGGCGGACAAGAAATTCACCGGCGGTCTCAGTTTGGCTGTTGGCGATATTGACGGCGACAGCCGGCCGGAGATTATTACCGCGCCGGAAAGCGGCGCTGAACCGCGGGTCAAAATTTTCAACCAAGAAGGTAAGTTGAAGAAAGATTTTCTAGTTGGCGAGAAGGCCTATCTGGGTGGGCTAACTTTGGCAACGGGCGATTATAACGGCGATGGCTGGTTAGACCTGGCGGCGAGCCAAGCGAGCGGCGATCCGGTAGTTAATTTAGTCAACGGCCTTGGCCAAATTGAAGCCAATTTTAGCGTTTTTAGTCAAGGTTATACGGGTGGAGTAAATGTTGCTATAATAGATTAAGCCTTAAACTTGTGGATAATGAGGTTAAAATAAAAGTTCCGCTCGGGCCGCAGCTGGTCAAATTTTGTTTGGTCGGCTTTGCTAACGCCACAGTGGATTTCAGTATTTATCTCAGCTTGACGCGTAATTTCCAATTTTGGGCCAAGTGGTATTTAGCCGCCAATATTATTGCCTTCGCCTTTGCCAGCTTGTTCAGCTTCATAGTCAATAAGCATTGGACTTTTGGCGCCGGCAAAAGCCGCAATTACTGGCAGGAATATTGCCGTTTTATGGCAGTCAATTTGGTGGCGCTATTGATTGTGGAAGCGTCGTTGTTCGCGGCGGTGGATTTATTCGGCGTTTATGATTTGTGGGGCAAGTGTTTTGGCATTTTACTGTCAATCGCTTGGAGCCTGACCGCGCACCGGCGCTGGACCTTTAAATAAGTTGAAAGTTGAAAGTTATAAAGTTGAAAGTAAAATTCGACTAACTTTATAACTTTTAACTTTATAACTTTATAACTGCTTTTATGTCTACCAACAAAAAAAACATTGTGGTCTTGGGTGGGGCTGGGTTCCTCGGCTCGCATCTGTGCGATTATTTGATTAAGGAAAATCAAGTTATCTGCGTTGACGATTTTACTTCGGGTACGCAAGCGAATATCGACCATCTGCTCGCCAACCCCAATTTTGAGTTTATCAAGCATGATATTGTCGAGCCGCTGGATTTGGACGGCTTTCCCGAGCTGGATAAATTCAAAGTCAAAGTCCAGGGCGTGGCGGAAGTCTATAATCTCGCTTGCCCGACTTCGGTCAAGAATTTTGAGACTGACCGCATCCGGACTTTAGAAACCAACGGTTGGGGCACGCGGAACGGTTTGGAAATAGCGCGGAAATATAACGCTAAATTTCTCCATTTTTCTTCCTCGGTGGTTTACGGCGGTCGGACCGATGATGTTAAATTTTTTCAGGAAGATTATTGGGGTCATGTTAATTTTCTTTCGCCCCGCGCTTGTTATGATGAAGGCCGGCGGTTTGCCGAAACCGCGGTGGTGACTTACCGCCAAGTTTACGGGCTAGACACCAAGATCGTCCGCGTTTTCCGCGCTTACGGCGCGCGGATGAAATTGTTTGATGGCCAGATGCTGCCGGATTTTATCACTGACGCGCTAGAGGGAAAAGATTTAGTGATCTACGGTGACAAAACATTTTCTTCGTCGCTCGTTTATGTCGCTGATGTGATTGATGGCGCGGTCCGTCTGATGGCCGCGGAAGAATCCGGGCCAATCAACCTGGGCGGGATTGATGACCATAATATCTATGGAGTGGCCGAGTTGATTATTAAGTTGACCGACTCAGCTTCCAAGATTGTCTTTAAAGATCCGCTTCTATTTATGACGCCCTTGGGACTACCCGACATTACCCTCGCTAAAGAAAAACTAGGCTGGCTGCCGGTGGTGCCGCTCCAGGAAGGTTTGCAAAAAACTATTGACTACACTCGGGCGGAAAAAGGCAAAGTCGGCGCGTAGGTAATTACTAATGACTAATTACTAATGACGAATTATGAATCAGGGGTGGGAGAAAAATGGCGTGTTTGTGGTAGTGCCGGCGTGGAACGAGGCGAAAAATATCAGCGTGGTTTTAAGCGATCTGAAAAAATATTATCCGGCAGATAATATCGTGGTGGTGGACGACGGTTCGGCTGACGAGACTTACAATTTGGCGCTGGCGAACGGTGTGGCGGTTTTGCGCCATCCGCTTAATCGCGGCCAAGGCGCGGCCCTTCAGACCGGCACGGATTACGCGCTCAGCCGCGGCGCCGAGATAATTGTCCATTTTGACGCTGACGGCCAGCATCAAGCCGAAGAAATAGCGGAATGGATCAAGCCGGTTGCTGCGGGTGAAGTGGAAGTGGTTTTGGGTTCGCGGTTTTTGGGCAAAACAGCGAAGAATTTGCCGCTCAGCAAGAAGATATTTTTTAAGCTGATTATTCCCTGGCACAATCTTTTTACCGGCCTAAAGCTTACTGACCTGCATAATGGCACTAGGGTTTTGTCTCGCCGCGCCGCTGAAAAGATTCGGATCACTCAAGATGAAATGGCGCACAATTCGGAAATCCAAAGCCAGATTGCTAAATTCAGATTGCCTTACCGTGAAGTGCCGGTGGAGATTATTTACAACCGTTACGGCCGGGGAGCGAAGACGGCCATGAAGATTTTAAAGGATTTAATCAAAAAGAGTTTAGTGGGATGATTTAGGACTAAATAATAAATCATAAGTTCAAAATTATAAATAACAAATAAATTATAAATTCAGAAATCTTAAGCAATAAACGGTTCGGATTAGGAGTTTAGAATTTATTGATTTAATGCTTATGATTTATTTGTTATTTATAATTTTGGATTTAGAATTTAAATTTTTATGGCCATCAAAATAATTCTTCTCCTTTTCATCCTCTTCGTGGTTCTGCGGACCGCGGTCCGTTTCTATAAAAAAGAACTCCGCGGGCGGGAGCTGGCGAGTTGGCTGGTGTTTTGGGCACTGGTCAGCGCGGCGGTCGCCTTGCCGCAGGGCGCGGACAAACTGGCGACTTTCGTCGGGGTGGAGCGCGGCGCGGACCTGCTCGTTTATATCTCAGTTTTGGTTTTATTTTATCTGGTGTTTAAGGTGCTGGTGAAACTGGAAAAAGTGGAGGGGGAAATAACCAAGGTAGTGCGAGAAACGGCGCTGAATAATCATGACAATAAAAACATTAAAACATAAAAACATTAAAACCGGATCAAGTTTTGTTTTAATGTTTTAATGTTCTGGTGTTTTAATGTTTTTTATGATCAATCGTGTCGCCGTCATCATCGCCCCAAATTGGCATGATTACGCGGAAAAATATCTCCAAGGTTGCATTGACAGCGTGCGGGCGCAAAAGACCAGCGCGACTTTTAAGGTTTTTCTTACCGATAATGAATCAACTCCGGAGTCGGTGGCATTATTAAAAAGAATCGCGCCCGAGGTTGAAATCACAACTAACAAAACCAACGATGGCTTTGCCAAGGGCAATAACGATTCAATAAAAAAGGCTTTGGCCGAAGGGTTTGAATATTTGGTTTTGTTAAACATGGATACGGAAGTCGAGCCGGATTTTTTGGAAAAACTGCTTCAGGCCGCGGCAACGGCGGAAAATTGGGGGGCGATTCAATCACGAATCATGCTTTATCCGGAAAAAGATAAGATTAATAGTCTAGGAAACAGCCTGCATTATTTAGGCTTTGGTTTTTCGGCCGGCGGCTATCAGGATATTGGAGTATTTAAGGAGCTTCCATTCCGAGAAATCAAAGGATATTTTTCCGGTTCCTCAGTATTACTTCGCAAAGATGTTTTGGAAAAGACGGGATTATTTGATGAAAATTTCTGGATGTATCATGATGACTTAGATCTCAGTTGGAAAATAACTTTGGCCGGCTACAAAGTTTATCTGGCGCCGCGTTCAGTGATTTATCATAAATATCAGTTTGTCAAAAGCATCAAGCAGTATTTCTGGATGGAGCGGAATCGTTTCATTTTTTTGTTTACCGATTTCCACCCGGTAACTTTAATATTAATCGCGCCGATGCTTTTGGCGATGGAACTCGGTTTATTCCTCTTCGCGATCAAGGGCGGATTTTGGAAAGAAAAGCTGCGGGTTTACGCCTGGTTTTTAAAGGGCCAGAGCTGGGATTATCTTAGAGAACGCCGTTGGCGGATCAATAATCTAAGAAAAGTTAAAGACAAAGATTTGGTTAAATATTTAAGCTCAGAAATCCAGTTTCAAGAGATTAATAACCCGCTGCTTAAATATATCGGCAATCCGGTGATGAAAATATATTGGCAAATTGTTAAGAGGTTGATTGTTTGGTAGGTGGGGGCAGCGAATATTAAAATATAAAAACATTAAAACAGTTTCCGGCGCCGTCTCTTTGTTTTAATGTTCTTGTGTTTTAATGTTTTAATGATTTTATGAAGATCGCCCAAGTAGTTTGCACTTTTCCTCCCTATAAAGGCGGTATGGGTAATACCGCTTATCATTATAGTTTGGAGCTCGCTAAACTCGGCCACGCGGTGACGGTTTTTACGCCGCATTTTAAGGATCGGCTGGTTAATTTCCAAAATTTTACCATCCGCGGCGTGGCGCCCTGGTTAAGCTATGGTCTGGGCGCTTGGAGTCCGCGACTGGCCTGGGAACTCAGCGACTTTGATATTATCCAGTTGCACTATCCGTTTTTTGGCGGCGCTTTGCCGCTTTGGTGGCTCAAGAAAATCAAGCCCCGGAAAACCAAACTGGTTTTACTTTATCAGATGGATGTTTTGGGTCAGGGCATTTGGCGCCGGGTTTTTAACTGGCACGCCAAATATCTAATGCCGGGGATTATCCGGGCGGCCGACAAAATCATTATCACTTCGCGCGACTACGCCGCCAGTTCTCGTTTGGCGCCGTGGTTGAGTATTTTTCCTGATAAGTTTGTGGAAATCCCGCTCGGCGTGGATACGGCGGTTTTTCAGCCCACGCCGCCTGACAGCGAATTAATAAAAAAATATCAGTTGAAGCCAGGCGAAAAAGTAATTTTATTTACGGCCGCCTTAGACACCGCGCATTATTTTAAGGGCCTGGATATTCTTCTCGCGGCAACGGCTACACTAAAAAATCCGGCGCGGTTGGTAGTGGTGGGTAAGGGCGACCTCAAAGATTTTTATGAGCGGCGAGCCGAAGAGTTGGGGCTAAAGGATCGAGTGACTTTTGCCGGTTATTTGAGCGACCGGGATTTGGCGCGGCAT
>Ga0172379_10009281_pt1 | contig 12179 bp, 11 predicted proteins | sample GrowelOW334metaG_FD_119756 | JGI IMG/M metagenome (GOLD analysis project Ga0172379, IMG submission 119756) | Groundwater microbial communities from an aquifer near a municipal landfill in Southern Ontario, Canada - Groundwater well OW334 metaG | ecosystem: Environmental > Aquatic > Deep... | reverse complement strand
TAAAAAATTAATATACTCCCGGAAAAAAATATAAAAAAATTTCCCCAAAAATAATTTAAAAAAAAAAAAAAAGTGGGGGGGGAGGGGAAAAATATGTTATCCCTCTATGTTTTAAAGAATAAAAAAGAATTATAAAAATAAAAAATAAAATAAAAAATTAAACTTTAGTCGTCTTCGTCTTCATCAGCCTTCTTCTTTGTATCTTCCTCTTCTTCCTCATCTTCGAAGTCTTCGTCATCGTCATCTTCAACTACTTCATCATCATCTTCATCAACTAACTCATCATCATCTTCATCTTCGAAGTCATCTTCTTCTTCATCTACAACTTTTACCTTTGGCATTTTTAACCTCCTGAATTTAGAATAAAAATCATTCAGCTCAAAAGCTTTTAAACGTTTCTATGAACTAAAAAATAGAAAAAAACACACCTAAACCTTTTTAAACGATTTTAGACAAAAACAAAGTTCTTAAGTAAAATCTATACCTTCAACTTGAACAGGAAAGATATATGTTTGATATAATCTATCTGAGCCAGTAATAGCAAGCATTTTTCCTAACAAAGATTTAACTTCAGGATGCTCGTGATTTCTATTTTCATCAACTTGAACCATAAAAGGATAATTTTCTTTAGTAGGATTATATGAAAATATAAAAAATTGTTGTATATTATGAGACAAATGATTTCTTGTCGCCCACTGTCTCATATTTGGATCAAAACACTCCACCTCAACCAAACTTAATTCCATAGCACATTGTTCGATCAAAGGAAGTCTATCCTTAGAACACCTCTCAAATAAATAACATGGCATTTTACATCTCTTTTATTTCATCTACTCAACAAAAACCGATATAAAAAGTTATCCAAGATAAAATGATAATAAAAAATTTCTTAGAAAATCACGAAGTTAATCTGTCTCTATCTCCTGGAAAAGACAAAACCAGATATATTTAAACTATTCAAAATAAGCAGAACAAATATCTCAAAATCACTAAACAAAGAAAAATAAATATAATTTACCAAAAAAAATTAAGCAAGACTATCATCAAGGCTACCTCCGCACAGAGGACCTCCCATTTCAGAATGTCTGCGATAATCTCTAAACATATCTAAAAGATTAGATAAACCTATAGCCATATTCATATCCTTCTTAGAAACCTCATAAACTTTAATCTCGTAATCATCAATACACTCTCCTGAATCAAGCATACTTTCCAAAACTAATCTTTTGGCACTTTCACCTGTATCGCAATGTTCAATAAAATGCATGTTATAAATAGCAGGAGATTTTGTAAGAGAATCAATCTGAACTTTACCATCAACTAAATGATAAACATCCGCTCGATAAATATGTAAGTTCTGTGGAGAATCTTCATTTAAAACATTACCATCAACCATAACAAAAGAATAAAATCACTTCTATTTAAAGTTAATTATAATCAAAAATATATTTACGGCGTCAACCTATCTCTATCTCTTGGAAATAAAACAGCTTCCCTTATATTTGGAAGATTTAATATTAACATAGTTAATCTTTCTAATCCAATTCCCCAACCAGCATGCGGTGGAGCTCCATATCTGAAACTATCTATATAATGTTCGAAATCTTTTGGATTTAATCCTTTAGCTTTCAATCTTTCAATCAATAATTCTGGAAGATGAATTCTCTGCCCTCCAGAAGTTATTTCCATTCCCTTGTAAATAGCATCAAAACCACAACTCAAATCTTTTCCTTTAGGCATAATATAAAATGGTTTTCCAGATAAAGGCCAATCATGCACAAACACAATTGTTTCTGGATAAAGTTCATCAAGTTTTTTCTCTGCCTCTCCGGATAAATCATCCTTACCCATATGAATATTATTTTTTTTCATAACTTCTGCAACTTCAGAAAATTTCAAAAACTTTACAGCAGGAACTTTAAGAGTAACTCCCAACTCTTTTAATTCCTCTTTATTAACATCCATTACTTTCTTAACAATATACTGCACACATCTTGCCATAATATCCATAACTACAAATTCATCTGCAAATGCCATTTCAAAATCAAATTGTCTTGCTTCATTCAAATGTCTAATAGTATTATGTTTCTCTGCTCTCCAAACAGTAAATACTGCAAATATTTTTTCCATAGAACAAGCAAGCATCTGTTTATACAACTGACAACTCTGACTCAAAAATGCTTTCTTTTCAAAATATTTTGCTTCAAATAATTCTGTTCCACCTTCAGAACTTGAACTAATTACAGAAGGAAAAATACATTCTGTCGCATCTTCTCTAGTCATAAATTCATGATAAGCTTGAAGAATTGTAGATTGCACTTTGAAAATAGCTTGTATTTTAGTTCTATGCAAATCCAAAAATCTATAATCTAATCTTTTAGGTAATTCTGTTTTAGAATAATCTGAAACATCAATTACAGGATCCTCAGCCTTAGCAAAAACATGTATCATATCTGGAATAATTTCTTTTCCACCAGGAGCTTGTTTTGCATCTTGCACCACTCCCCTAATATAAATCGCACTCTCTCTAGGAATTTTATCCATCATTTCAAAAATCTCAGGAGAAATCATACTAGCCACACCAGTTATTTGCACAGTTCCAGAAATATCACGCAACATAATAAATTTTATTTTTCCCAAAGCACGAGAATTTGAAACCCATCCAGCAAGTTCAACTTGTTTCTTGCTTCCAGAAAAAACATCTTTAATATAAGTCCTATTTTTAGAAAATTTACCTAAATCAAAACCTTCAGCTTTCTCAGTCTTTTCAACTTTCTCAGCTTTTACCTGTTTAGCCATATAAAACTATAAGTTAGATGCTTTTTAATAATTTTGGTTTAAAATTTACCTTTCAATTTTTCCAGAAGGATAATAATTTAATTTAAACTCTTTGTAAATTTTAAGTATTTCATAACTTTTAATTATATCACTAAATTTTTCCCTTATATCTGAAAGAATTTCTCTAAGTTGAGCATTATTCTTGACAATAAACTCCAATTCAACATCATTTGTTCCAATAGATTTGCTATAATATAAAATATAAGGATGTAATTGAGCATATTTAATAAATTCTTTTTCTCTTTTCTCGTTCATATCCTTAACTCTAATAAATAATTTATATCTCTCAAAACCAATATTATTCAAATCGACACTTATAGTGAATCCTTCAATTATATTCAGCTTAGTCATTTTATCTATCCTATAACTTGCAGTTTTTGGAGAAAGATTCAATTTTTTACTTATATCTACTAAAGATATTTTTGCATCTTTAGAAAGTAAAGTTAGTATATTTTTATCAGTTTTATCCAATTCAATTACCTTTTTTGGCTGCCCTGCATAGACCATTGCAGGAATATCCTTCTTTTTCCCCAAAAGATAACCACATCTAAAGTGATTAGAAACTGTAACGAGAGCCAAATCTTTTTTTTCAATATATCTCCCATAATGATTATTCAATTCCAAAGAAAATTTCTCGAATTCATCAAAACTCCTTGGAAAAACAACGAAGATGTAATCCCAAACTCCCTCACAACCCACCACCCATGAGACATCAGAGTTATTAATAAGATAATCTCTAAACTCTTCCTCCTTTTTAGGAGGAATATCAATCAATTTTATATAAATTCTAAACGAAAGAAAGCCAATAAGGGAAATATTCAGCACAGAAGGAAAAGAAGTGATTACTCCTTGTTTCAAAAAATTATTTATCTTAACAGTTACCCCCTGTTTAGAAAGATTAGACTTTTTCCCCAATTGGGAAGTAGACTGCCGACTATTAATATCAAGTTCATATAAGAGCTTTTTATCTCTTAGATCCAATTTAACTACCATATGTAGACAAAAGGATATTATTATATAAATATTTCTCTTTTTGACAACTTTTTAAGAAAGAAGATTAATATAGTCTAATTTGCTGAAAACTACTATAAAGTAAAAACAATTTACTGAAAAAATAAAATGAAACAAACTAATAAACCAGAAGATAAGAAAGGACTCTTAGCCAGAGCAGGAGAAGTAATCGGAAGTGCATTCACATCAATAGAAGATAAAATCTCAAACCAACAAAAAGAAAAGGAAAAAGAAGTGCCAGAATTTTTAAATACCAATCTAGCCGAATTAATCAAACAAGCATTGGGATCAAACCCGCATCCACAAGAAGCATTTAGTTATATTAAAGAATTTTACGAGAAATGCCCTTCCGATAAAACAGAAAGTTTAAGAATTTCACTAACAGATAAATTGATTGGGAAAGCAATTACAAATAAGCGTATCCATTCTCCAGAAGATGGTTGCCAAACAGGAAGAGTTGCAGAATTTTTCGGTAAATACAAAGACGCCCTAAAATGTTATCTAGACGTTCAATATACAAAAGAAGCAATTGAGATTATAAAAAATAAGATAGAATCAAAAGATATAGAATGGGCAATTAATAGTCTTCAAACGAGCATAGATTCTCCCACAACTTTAATTAATCTTTGTATAGAAAAAGAACTCTACCAGAAAGCAAAAAATATTGCCGTAAATAATGAGCTTTTAGAAAAATCAGCAGAAATAGCTAATTTAATGGGAGATAAAAAATCCGCAAAAGAATACGAAGAGAAAATTATTAAAAAGAAAAGAAATGCATTAGAGACATATTTTAAGGAAAATAAAGGTCGTTTCATGTATGAATTATATCCTCATGAAGTAAGGGAAGCAATAAATCTAGCTAAAGAATTAGACGAGCAAGAAATAGCACTAAACTTTCTAATATTAGATGGTGACATGTTAGATGAAGTAGAACAAATTGCTAAGATCCTAGGAAAACCAGAGGAGTATTTACATCGTGAATATGAGAGAATAGCAAGAAACCTATTTGAACATGGATATGCTTATGACGCTTTAATGTACGCCAGAAGATTACCCACTCGTGATTTTGAGATAGATTGTATGTTAAAATTTAGTCCAAAAGAAGGCCTAAAATTAGCAGAAAAATATGGAATAGAAACAGCAAAAACTCTGGAAAGAAGAGCTTTAATAGAAGATCAGAAAAAACAACCATGGGTATATGTTGGATTAAGCAAAGAACAATATGAAGCATACCAAGAACTGAATAAACTTCTAAAAAGATAATTATTCTAAAAGAAGTCGATATTTAAATTTAATTATTCCTTATATCTCTCTTGAAATTCTCTCAAAAAATCATCGAATTTATTCTCTTTAATTTTTTCCTTAGCTTTCCTTAACAAATCCTGCATAAAGTATAAATTATGATAAGTTGCAAGACTCTTTCCAATAGGCTCATCATTAATCAATTGATACCTTATGAAAGCTTTTGAGTGGTTTTTACAAACTTTGCAATTACAATTTTCATCTATAGGAGTTTTATCAAATTCATATTGCTTATTTGTTATTCTTAATTTTCCATTCGAAGTAAACAATAAACCCCTACGGGCATTTTGAGTAGGCATTCTTGAATCAAATATATCAATTCCTTTTGAGATAGCCTGAAGAATTTCCACAGGATCTCCTATTCCCATCATGTAAATAGGTTTATTTTCAGGAATTATTTTCTTTAAAAAATCAACCACTTCAAATTCTTCCTCATGAGTTTCTCCAAGACCCAAACCCCCAATAGAATAACCATCAAAATTCATATTAATTAATTCTTTAGCAGATTTTTCACGCAAGTCATTATAAATTCCTCCCTGAATTATTCCAAATAATAATTGTCTTTCATTTTTATTTTTACTTTCCTGTAAATTATCATGATGAATCTTACATCGCCGAGCCCATAAACTTGTTTTTCTAACAGCTTCTTCAATTTCATCCTTAGAATGTTTATACAAAGGCATAGAATCTAAACACATTGCAACATCAGAATTAATTTCTAATTGAATTTCCATATCTTTTTCTGGAGTGATGAACATTTTATCTCCATTCAATGGATTTCTGAAAAAAACTCCCTCATCATTCGATTTAATGTAAATATTTGGAGAATACATTTGAAAACCCCCAGAATCTGTAAAATTTATTCCATTATAATTCATGAATTTCCCAAGCCCTCCAAAAGATTCAGCAATTTTAGAACCATTCCTTAAATAGATAATTAAAGAATTTGAAATTATAGCCTTAGCACCAATTTCATGAAGTTCTTCTGAAGAAATTCCTTTTGTAACCCCACGCGTAGCCACAGGCATAAAAAAAGGAGTTTCAACCTTTCCTTTCTTAGTAGATAAAATACCTATTCTAGCTTTTGTGCCCCCGTCTTGATGAGTTACATTGAAAGTCATACCTTTTTCTTACTTAGAATATTTATAAATACTTCCCAATCAATTCCATCGCTGTCTTCCCATCAACCTTTCCTCTAAGTTCCTTCATTACCAATCCCATATAAGCATTTGCAGATAATCCAGGTTTAGCTTTTATCAATTTCATAATTTGCTCCTCAACATTATCCCCTCCAACATTTTTAGTATTAGAAATTAAATCTTCGTAAGATCCTCCCTTAACAATACTCTCAAAAATATCTTTAACCTGTGACTCCAAAATTTTCCCACTCTTAACTAAATTCAAAACATCTGGAATTCTATCATCAAGCAATTGCTCAACTTTTTTTAATTCCATTTTATTTTTAGAAGCAATTTCCTTAGGAAAGATTAACAAAGTCTTAACAATCAATCCAGGATTTTTAATAATATTCAATAATTCTTTATAAGCCTCAACTTTTCCACTCTCCAAAAGTAATTTTATAAATTCCTGATTTAATCCCTCTTCTTTCAATTCTTCCTCAATTTCGGCCTTAGCCTTAGGTTTATTTTTCTTAACCTCATTTATTATATCTCTAGAAATTTTCAATAAGGGTAAATCTGTTTCGGGGTACATTCTTGAAGCTCCAGGCATAGGCCTCATAAATTCAGAAGTTCCATCTGCTAAAACATTTCTAACTTCAGAAGGAGTTCTCTTTCCACCCTTAACAAGTTCAAGCTGTCTTAATATTTCATTATCTACCGTTTTAATCATTATTTTTGGATCCTGAAATCCTTTTAATTCAACTCTACTAGAATTTTTAATAGAAATATTAATATCCTGTCTTATTGTTCCAATTCCTCTCTTAACTTTGCAAGTTCTCAAAATCTCTCCAATCTTTAAAGCCGTTTCTTTAGCATGCTCTGCATTTTTAATATCTGCATTAGTTGCAATCTCAACCAAAGGAATTCCTAATCTATCTAATTTGTAAACCACTTTTTTTTCATCACGGGATACTGGTCTAGCAGAATCTTCCTCAAGAAAAACATGACTCACTCCAACCTTCCCAAGAGAAGTCTCAACAAATCCATCATAACCAATTAAAACAGTTCTCTGAAATCCAGAAGTATTCGAACCATCCAAAACTGTTTTTCTCATTATCTGACTTATTGAATTTACCTTGCAATTTAGAACAAGAGCTATTTGAATAGCAATTCCAAGTGCTTCATCATTTATTTTTTTAGGAGGTTCCTCATCAATATCAACCAAACAGTCATTATCTTTGTAAAACTGATACACAAATTCCTTATCTAATCCAGCCTCATAAGAAGCTGCCACATCAACCTTTCCACTCTCACCAGCAACTGCATGCAATCTACGATGAAATTCTAAATCAGGGGTATCACTTCTTAAAACCGATGGACAATTACAAAAAAGCTTATGAGAATCAAGCTGCTGATGAATTTCAAGTCCTGCCTTAAATCCAACTTTCAGATAATCAATTTTTTGTTTATCTATAATCTGTTCTTGCATGAAATAAGTAAAAGAAGACGTTTAATAAATTTTTACTTTCTAGCTCTCTTATGCATTTTAGATAACTCTCTTTGATATTCATCTCTTATTTTTAATGCTAAATATCCAAAAAAATCACTTTGTTCCCTCTTCAAAAAAGTTCTCGAAGTTTCCAAGATATTCTTTTCGGCAAGTCTTCTCATACTCAATGGAGAATTTGCATCAAAATAAATTTTTTTTGAATCTAAAAAAGTTGAATCAGCATTTGACTCTTGATCATTATAAGAATAAGTAGCCTTCTCAACTAAATCTAAATATTCTGCTCTCTCATCTCTATTTATAACAATTGGACAATAATCTCCTTTATCCAGAATAATATTTTGAAGTAATCTTGTAGTTCTTCCATTTCCATCAGCAAAGGGGTGTATTCTCACAAAATGTAAATGACTATAAACTGCCTTCTCAATTGGATGCTCTAAAGTGTTAGTAATTAACAAAAAAGTAGTTAATTCTCTATCAAGTTTTTCTGCACCAGGGAGAGTAGATCTTGAACCTGTAACTCTAACATTTGACTTTCTAAAGCCATCAAAGTTAGAAATTGGATCAATTCTTTTTCCAAGTTCTCTTAAATAATCTAAAGAAAGTTCATCTTGATAATTTTTCATCCCCCAATTCAAAGCATCAAGAAGATTATCCTCGCATCTATTTTGCTCTTTAGCCCTAGCACTTCTAGCTTGAGAAATAGTCATTCCTTGAGTATAACCTTCAAGTTCCAAACTAGCTGAATGTTTAAGAGCTTCTACTTGAAGGGACCTTTTTCTTTTCTGACCAACACTCAAAAAATAATCTAAATCCTTCTCTAAAATTTCTTTCTTTCTCTCAATCTCTCTAAGAATACCTTCATCAACAATCCCAAATCTTCTATTTTTCATAAAAAGAATATCTCATAATCCTTTAAAAGTCTTTCTACATGTAATCCCTACAAAGTTACACCATATAATCCCTACTTTTATAAAAACCCCTCCACTTACAGCATAAACTAAAATGAAAAAAGAGGAATTTATCCATATTCATAAACTTCATCCGGTAGCTCGAGCCAAAACAAATACAGGACAAAGAATGGCAGATATCCTAGCTAAATATATAGGAAGTTGGAGATTTGTAATAGCATTCATAGTACTCTTAATATTCTGGATAGCTGTAAATGCATATTTTGTAATAAGCTATGAATTAGGGGATCCTTTTGATCCATATCCATTTGTATTTCTTAATTTAATTCTTTCCTGTCTTGCAGCAATACAAGCTCCAATAATATTAATGTCTCAAAACAGACAAGAAGAAAAAGAAAGAATAAAAATTGATTACGATTATAAAGTTAACAGAAAAGCCGAAAGAGAAATTGAAGAAATCAGAGAACAATTAGATAGAATTGAAAATAAGATAAATAAAAGATAATCCTAAAAAGAAATTATTAATAATAAAACAAATTTTAAAGATATATTGTGCCATATGATTTGCTCATACCGGTTCCATATAATTCTGATAATTGTTCAAAGAATATGTAGCTCAAGCACGTTTAAACCATTGTCTTATTAATAACACGTTGGGCGGGTGAGCTACTTCGCGAAGGACAAAATTAAAGTATAACCAAGCGGGGTGGCAAATAGGGTAGGAATATATAATCAAGTTAATCATTCCCCAAGCCTTTCACTAAATTCTCCAGCAAAATTTTCAAGCATTAATTTTTTCACTTCTTCTCTCTTAGTGGTTTTTCCAAGCACCCAACCAAGCTTAACAAAAGCAGTTTCTGAAAGCATATCTTCAAGATAAATCACTCCAGTTTCCATCAACTCACGACCATTAGAATAAACCAAAGGATCCAATCTACCATTAATAGTTTGAGCCGCAGCACACACAATTAATCCTTTATCTTGCACTTCCTTCAATTTTTTAGTCCAAGGATTTCTAGAAGCCATTGTAGCTACATGTCCAAGTCCAGTCATTTCAATAACAATTCCTTTATATTTATTTTTCAAATAATAATCCAATATATCTGCATCCTGTCCAGGATAAAATTTAACCAATGCAATCTTTTCTTCAAACTTATTATCAACTTTTACTTTTTTTCTATTATCTCTCACATTATGTTTATTTAAAATCTCAATTCTATCTTCAAAAATTTTAGCAAAAGGCTCTCCATTCACAACCTTAAATGCATCTCTTCTTGAGCTATGTAATTTCCTAACCTTTGTTCCAGGCATAGCATAACAATAATTATCATCCGAATTTGCATGACCCACAAGCATGACCTCTGCAATATCAGAAATTGCAGCAAGAGCCGCACATTTCAAATTTAAATTGGCATCACTAGACCCACGATCAATACTTCTCTGAGAATAAGTCAATACAACAGGTTTATTCAAATCTCTCAAAAAGAAACTTAATGCAGCAGAAGTATAATGAAGGGTATCTGTTCCATGAGTTACAATAACTCCTTGTATGTTTGAATCATTTAACATATCAGCAACAACCGAAGCAATCTTTTTCCAATCTTTTGAATCCATATCTTCAGAAGCTTTCATAAATGGTATTTCAAGTTTAGCCACATTAATCTTCTCAAAAATTTCAGGATAAAATTTAAAAAATTCAGCAGGTTCAGTCAACCATTTAACCCCTCCTGTTTTAGGATCTAGTTTCGAAGCAATAGTTCCTCCAGTCATCACAATTGCAATATTAGGTTTCTTAGAATCCTGCTTCATTTCTTTTTTCTCTTCAGAAATTTTGTCGCCAGATTTAATCTTTCTAATCTCAGTTATATCTTTTTTATTCAATCCAATATTATACCCATTATTCAGTTTAATCAAAATAATTCCCTTTTCACTTTCAGGACTTTCAAGCAAAACACCCTCATATATTTTAGTAGGTGTGTGAGCTTCAATATAATCTCCAACAGATGCTTCCGATTTCATGAAATCTGAAGGAATAAAGGGATTAAAAAAGTATCCACGAATAAAGTTATTAATAAAGTATTTAATTTAGAATAAGTTCGAGCCACATTTTCTGCACATATTTTTATTATATTTTATGTAGCACCCAACTAATAACCTCATAAACCCATCAAAATTTTAGTTCATTAACAATTCGTTAAAAGAGGTGATAATTATTTAAACGTCCACTCTCTAACTATTTCATGGTAATGATTGGCCTTGAAATTCATGGTTATCTTGATACAAAAGAGAAATTGTTCTGCAATTGCAAAGTTCAACACAGTTTAAAATTTTTCAAACCAAACACTTCAATATGCCCTATATGCACCGCCCAACCCGGATGCAAACCTATGCTTCCAAATAAAGAGGCAATAAAAAAAATAATTCAAATTGGATTAATATTAAATTGTAAAGTAAATGAAAAATCAACATTACAAAGAAAACATTACAACTGGCCAGACCTACCAAAAGGATTTCAAAACACAGTTTCAGGACCTCATGCTGTTCCAAGCGTTGAAAAAGGAAATTTTTTGGGAATAAAAATTACAGAATGTCATCTCGAAGAAGATCCAGCAGCCTGGAATCCAGATACAGGAGAAATAGACTATAATCGTTCAGGTTCTCCTCTAGTTGAAATTGTAACCGACCCCGATTTTAAATCCTCAGAACAAGTTGTTGAATGGCTTAAACAATTATTCACAACTCTTACTTATATCAAAGCAATCGACAAAGCTTCGGGATTAAAAGCAGATGTTAATATCTCACTCCCAGAAAAGAAAGGGGAAAGGGTTGAAATAAAAAACATAAACTCATTGAAAAATATTGAAAAAGCAATTGAATACGAAATAAAAAGACAAATGGGACATGAAGGTCCAGCAAGAGTGCAAGAAACAAGAAGATATGATGAAAAAAAGAATATCACGGTGAGAATGAGAGGAAAAGAGCAAGCAGCTGATTATAGATTTATTTCAGACCCAGACCTTCCCACAATAAAAATTGACAAAAAACTAATAGAAACTCTCAAATCCAATCTTCCTGAAACCCCTCAACAAAAATTAGAAAAATTAATTAAAAAATTAAAGCTTGAAAAATTAGATGCAGAAATTCTCACAAAAAAACTAGAACTTGTAGAATTCTTTGAAGAAGTCTCAAAAAAAGTTTCCCCAAAAGTAGCCCTTCCATGGGTTACAATAGAGCTTATTGGAGCATTAAATTATGTTAAAAAAGAATTGGATGACCCCGAACTTGATATAAGCCCAATCCACTTCGCTGAACTTCTTGAATTAGTTGAAAAGAAACAAATAACCGAATTAAAAGCAAAGGAAATTTTAAGAAAATTTATTCCAAAATCTTTCTCTCCAAAAGAAATTGCAAAATCGGCAAGTGCAATTTCAGATAAAGATGACATTATGACCTTCGTAAAGCAAGCAATAAAAACAAATCCTCAAGCCG
>Ga0172379_10009280_pt1 | contig 12179 bp, 8 predicted proteins | sample GrowelOW334metaG_FD_119756 | JGI IMG/M metagenome (GOLD analysis project Ga0172379, IMG submission 119756) | Groundwater microbial communities from an aquifer near a municipal landfill in Southern Ontario, Canada - Groundwater well OW334 metaG | ecosystem: Environmental > Aquatic > Deep... | reverse complement strand
TATCAGGAACAACGCGGCTGGTTTTTTGGCGGTTCGGCGAAGGTACGGCAAATCTTTGCTTTATCGGAAGACGAGTTTACCGGAGAAACCCAAGCGAGTAATGTTCACCGAGTAATTCTGTTGCCGCACCACGTGTTACAACAGATCAGTAGTCTGTCGGAGTTTGTTGAAGAATTCGGGTCATTTAGTAAAGTGGCCTACAACCTCGAAGGAGAAATATATGTCGTCTAAGTTGGGGTCGCATTTACCGATTACCGAAAAAGATTTGGCGGTTCAACGAGAAAGCGTTGGAACGCTGATCACCAAAGTGGACTGGACGCCGCGTGTTAACCTTTCCGAAGTGTTGGGGGGAAAGAAAGAATTTCAAAATGGGACAAAAGTTTGGCGTCCTAGTGCCACAACAAGCGCGAAGCCAATTGAGCTTTCGCTTCTGGCTATCGGAAGAAAAATTGGTGGTGACCAGATTCTGTTGTCGGAAGATGTCAACACGGTACTGTTGACGATCCGGCAATCCCTTTGTCTGGGCTTGCACTTGGGTCAGCAGTATTTTAAGGCGGCAGGCGGTTTGGAACTGCTCGCGACTAATGCGGGTAACAGATTAAGTTCCGAACAGCGAACGGAATTTACGCAAAAACAGAATACGGCCGCGGCCGTTACTGTCTTTGCTGCGGCGGCTTACATCGCGTGGAAGTTGGGGTCGTATAAGGAAGAGCAAGTGTCGGCAACGCAGGTACCATTTCAGGGTGTGCCGGAAGTTGACATCACTAACCCAATTTCGGCGGTAAAGTGTTTTCTCTTTTACTTGGCTTATTATCTAGACCCTGAAAGCGCAAGGATTGTGCAGACGGATCTGGCGATGGTCAAGATGGCGTTACTTTTTAGCGACGCGGTTCTTAAGGATGTTAAAACCAGGGAATCGTCGCTTAGGTATACCGAGCCATTCACGCAAGTCAGTTATCAGTTCGAAAAAACGGACTTTGTGGTGGATGGTTTTGAAGAGTTGGCACACACGGTAGCTGCCAGTGTGGAGTTTAAGAAGGTTGAATTTAGTGAAATCGTGGGAAATCAAGCTCCCAAGCACGCCGCGCGTCGGCTTGCTTCACGTTTGGCCTGCTACGATCCACAAAAAAAATCCAACCCATTCAATGAATTAGGTGGATTGCAGTCGGTTGTGATGGGGTTTGGTATCGCCGGGACGGGGAAAACGATGATTATTTCGGCTACTGCCACAGAGATGGAAAGACTCTGTGAAATGGTCGGATTGCCGTTTCTGTTCTGGCCGTTGCCGGATAATATTATTTCGACCTACCAAGGCGGTTCGGCCGAACGGATGATGGATTGGATGCGGCGTTTTGCCGATATCGACAAAATCATCTATGGGCCGATTGATGATGCGGAGAACAATTTTGAAGATCGGACACGGCCGAACATTTCGGCCGGTGTACGGGAGGTAATTGGCGTATATTTACGCGGTACCGAAGGTGCTTCAGCGATCCGGCGTGGCAATTCGTTGATTGCGTATTACACCAATCTTGCCGAGCAGATCGATAAACCCGTTCTGTCGCGCGTGCAAGCGCGTTGGCCGATTGACGGGGCGGTCACGGAACACGACTTCCTCGATCAGGATTATCTGTGGTGGAAAAAGTTGTCTGTCATTGATCCGAAGTTTATCGGGATGAAAGACCCGAAAGATTACGAGTATATGGCGGATCAAGCGCTCTTGCGCAGTCTGTCCGATTGCGCTCAGCCTGTACGCGAACTTGTCGATGATCGCTTACGCGAAGTTTATGATCGCGTTTCGAAAGTTCACAAGACGACGGATCATGCGTTCTATGCGGCACTCTACTTTGGAGTGAAACAAGTTTTTCCAGGGTTCAGTTCGCGGGACGCGCGCAATATTCAACAGGCGGTGCAGGCGCGAGTGATTGATTTCGATTTGCCTGATGTTTGGTTGGAAGATCCTGAGCAATTTTACCGAGAAGATTACGACCGCAAGGTAGAGATGCTCAAAGATTTGATGCGCGAGCAGATGCGGAAAATTTCTTTTGCCGAAATCCGGCACGAGGAGACATTTCGCTACTTGAACGCGATGTCGACCATTCTTAACGCAGACCGAGAAAGAAAAATCGCGCAACTGCTTGAAGAAACGGATATCAGAGAAGAAGCGCTGCGGCGCAAAACCCAAAACGGTCAAAAATGAAAGGGCTGTTATGGAAATGGAACTGCTTAAACAGCATGGATTGTTCGGTGGCGGGTTGGTGGGTGTAAAAAATCCACTGCTCGTTGCTCGGTACAATCAGTGTTTGGAAGGAATTGGTGAAGCGCCAACGGCGCTAAATCAGTTCCAAATTGACGGACGCGGGTGGAGTCCGGAAGTGGCGAAGGAAAAGAAAAACTCCGCCTATCTTTCACACGGTGGTGCGGTGCAATATGCAATTTTGCTAACGCCTGATCAAAAAGGAAAGCCGATTTATCAGCCGCGTTTCTCATTTGAGCGGGCTGTTTTGGCTCAACTCTTTGAACAGACAAGTGAGGCGATTGCCCGTGTCACAAAAAGCACAGGAATCTGGGTGCAGATAGACCCGGGACTTTCCGAACTTAATCAACTTAGTGATATGGCGATGATCAAACAAATCGCCGTCACGCTCGGTGACCCGAAAGGTTTTATCCAGGAAGCGGAAAGTCAGCGTGAGTTGGTAACACAATTTTACGCAAAATCCGATGCCTGGACAGACGAAGATCTTCGTCAAAAACTTGTGGCTTCGGGTCAAAGGTTTGGCGATCTGCGTTTCGCGCTGCCGTTTAAGTCGGTGTATGAATTTGGCGAAACAGCTTGTTTTTTCACAGCGCAAATGGGCGGGGTGTTTGTTCTCCGAAGCAATCTGGAAACAAAAAGCTTGCTCGTTGTCTGTGACGAAGAAGTTGCCACACAAGGAGAAACGGGAGCGGGATTCAAGGTAATTCATGTGCAGAAAAAATCCTTGCTTTCGCGGCTGCTTGCGATGGGCTTGCTTGAGATACCCATCGAGTGGCATCGTAAGAATCTTAAGCAGTTGGAAAAACTGCGGGAACAATTGTTGGTCGCCGCAGCCTCCGACAACATAGACTTCATGAAGTTCAACGACGCGCAGTGGGAACATTGCGCGATGGAAAATCGAAAAAAGTTGCCGCTCGAGTATTCCGCCTTGGAACGTTTGGAACAGCGGCTTTTGCTGGGTGAGCAGATTGACGTGCAACATCTGACGTTGCGGTTGAGGTGGATGCTGGCGCGGCCTTCCGAAGGTCTGCCGGTGTCCGTCGCCAATACGGTTTGGAGATTAATCGCCTTGGTGGCGCCAGTCAGTCTGGCGACACGGTTCGCATACGACAAGCAGGCGTTTTTCGCAGATTTCGGCTCGTGGCCGGAAAACAGGAAACGTTGGGCGGTCGCAACCATCATTTCAGGGGGTTTAGCCCCGAGGAGACACGTATGAATACGACAGCTTTGTCCTGGTTGTTTTTCACTCAGTTGGTTTATGTGGTCGTGGCGTGGATTTTCTATGCCATTGACCGGACGCGGGGGAAGGATCTTTACCGCTGGTGCTACAACTTGACCCACGAAGATGTTTTGTCACAAGAAACAATCCGCGGATTTATCTGCGGTCGTACGGGGAAAGTGCAAGTGCGAGCAGCCCTTGTGTTGTCCATTCTGGTAACTCTTTGTATGGCTTTCTTTGTTCAGAAAGGAGCCGTAATTTGGTTTTTTACGGGGACGCTGGGGTTTCTGACAACAATTGTTGGGTTTATCCTGGGTCCCGTGATCGCGAAACTTTGGGCAAAAAGGGAGACGGTCTATTCGGCAATTGACACAATGGAAGCCGGTGAGACACCCGAAATCGTTAAAGAAGCAAAGAGAAGTTTGATCTCTCGGTTTGCGTCGTTGTGGCCAAAGAGACAACGACCGCCAAGGGCCGATGATCCGGATGTTCGCGAGCCGGCAGTTGAACCGGAAGTTCAAGAACCTGTTAGCGTGTCTGGAGCCAACCCTCAATCCCAAGATGAATTGTCTTGGGAAGAAAAAATCGGTCGTTTTACGGGGGGAGGAAAAAAAGATGGAGAATAGTTCTCACGGCAAGCTCTACTGGGCTTGCCATCACGCCATCATTGGCATGATGGGTGCGTGGCGCAAATGGCGGGGGCAATTCGTCTTGGCGACGATTGCCATCGCCATCTTTTTAGCAATTGCCCGGGCATGGGTACAACCCACTGTTCTGGTTCTGCGGATCTACAGTTTTGAACTGTTTGTCGCTCTTGCGTCGATTGTGACGCTTGTGCGCTGTCGATCAAAGTTGCGATGGCGCAGTTGGACAGCGGTTGTTGTGGTTATTCTCATGATGGGCATGGGTCACTTTTGGTTGCGTCTTGAGCCGCACAACTACTTGACGCTCTATCTCACTTACAAAACTTTGGAAGTGGAAGAACTGGAAAATCTTCCCGAAACCGGCAACGAACGAATTCAACCGTTGAACTCCATTCGCGTGTTGGCCAAAGAAGCCATGAGTGAAGTTCAACAAATGTCGGATCCCTTTTTTGTGAAGGTGGATTCGGAATATCGGTGGACAATGTCGGTGCAACCATCGTTTATCTCTCGTTTGACCGGAGTTGTTAGTGAAGTGGTGAGTGTCTCGGCAACTTCGGCAGCGCCGAACTTTTCCTATGAGAACAGACACGATGTTTGTTTTCCGGTCGGTGAAAAACTGTTGCTTGGGAAAAACGCCCACATTGCCACAATTCGTTCATTTGGGTTATGGAGATTTCTCTCCTATCAACCCGCGGACGTAAAGTACGTCAAGGATGACAGTGGAGATTGGGTGGAACTGATTTCGTTGATCAGATGGCGCGGATTTATTTTTCCGCGACCGGAATTTGGTGGAGTCCAAATAGTGCGTCAAAGTCACGGCGGATTCTTGCGTTGGTTCCGGCTGATGTTTGCCGGTGATGGCGAATGGGTCTCACCTGAAAAAGTGAAAGACTACCAATTTCTTCGTGGACAGAATCTGGTGCCTTATGAAGTTGGTAGGTATGTGGCGCAGAGTTTTCGCTTTCAAAACGGACTCTTCGCGCCATTTCCCGGTTACCACAAGGGGGACACAAGAATTCCTGATTTACCGGGAGACGCCAATGACCAGCCGTTCATTACTTTTTTCCGGTTTTCGGAGAGGCCGGAGGATAGCAAACTCTATCAGTACTTTGCATTGGAACCTTACGAAGAAATTCGAAAGGGACTAAATACCAGTGTTTTGTTTCCGGCGGATGATATTGGGCCAGTTAAGGTTTACTGCCACGCGAAGCGGAAGGAGGCGCTTGTGGGTGTGAGTACTGTTGCCGCGAAGGTAATGGAGAGCAGGAAATACTACGACTGGAACAATAGTCAGCCGGCCGAACAGCGGCCCTACATCCGGAATTTGGAAGGAAAAACGCGATTTATGTGGATGACCACGGTGGTCACTCATGAAAAAACAAAATCGGAAAGTGAGGCGATTGCCGGAAGTATGCCGGAGGTCGCGATAACCGATGCCAAATATCGGAGAGTGGTCTGGATGAAACCGGAAACGACTTCGGTGGCCTGGCCGATGGAACTGGTTAAGGAGCTTGGAACCGCCTGGAAAGCGGACTAAACTCACTGTTTGTTAGATTGTTTGTAAAAATGTGCCTCGAGTAGTACAACTACTCGAGGTTTTTTTGTTTGGATTTGGGTAACAGAATTTTAGATCTTGAGTTAACAAAAGATAATTACTTTTCAACTTAAAATCGCAAACGACGCCCTGATTGCGCGGAAATCATAAAAATGCTCAAATGATTACGTGACACAAACAACAAAAAAAGTTTTTATCTTGGGCGGTGGTTTTGCCGGAATCAGGGTCGCGCAACTCTTGGTCAAGCGGGGCAAAAATTTGGAGATTAATTTAATTGATCGCCATCCCTATCACATTAACGCGCCGGTGCTTTATGAAATTGCCAACGCTTTCGTGCCGTGGGAAAGGGAAGCCGTCGGGCGTGTTTTAACGGAAGCATCCGTTGTTCCCTACAAAAAAATATTTGACGGCACGTTCGTTAATTTTTTGCAGGGGACAGTCAGCAATATCGACTCGCAAACCGGCAAATTTAATCTGATGGACGGCAGAAGTGAAACACCGGATTTTCTGGTGATTTCCCTTGGTTCGCAGACGCAAACCAACGCGATTCCCGGCGCGAACAATTATACTTTTTCGTTACACAGTTTGGATGACGCGATTGCTTTGCGTCAGCATATTATTTCGCAATTTTTGCGCTATCGCCAAGCGGCAACCGCGATTCAACATAAGGCTTTTACTTTTTTGGTGGTGGGCGGTGGACCGATGGGTGTTGAATATGCCGCGGAATTGGCGATGTTTATTAAGAAACTCTGTCGTTTGCACCGCGTCGATCATGAGGTGCCAAAAATTATCGTCTGTGAAGGAACCGATAGTGTTTTGCATTCATGTCCGGTCATGTTGCGTGAAAAGGGACACCAGCGTCTGCGCGACCTTGGAATACAAATGCGTCCGCAAACAAAAATTATCGCGGTGCATCCGGAAAGCGTGGATATCGCCGATGGAATTAATATTCCTACGCAAACCACGGTTTGGCTTGCCGGAACGCGAGTAAATGACGTGCTTTTACGGTCAAATTTTGCGTTAAACACTTTCGGTGGAATTATTACCGATTCGCATCTGGTTGTTAGTGAGAGTAAGAACATCTTTGCGGCCGGTGACTGCACGTATTTTATTGATTCGGTTACGGGACAAATTGCTCCGGACGTGACGTGGGCGGCACTGGAACAAGCGGCAATCGTCGCGGAAAATATTTTGCGTCGCGTGGAAAAAAGACCGCTGATTTCATACTATGCAAATCGTCGACCGCTGCTTGTTACCGTGGGCGGTAAATTTGCTTTAGCGCGTTTGGGTTCATTTCAATTTTCCGGTTTTTGGGCATGGGTGATTAAACAGTTGGTAGAGCTGCGTTATCTTTGGTCAATTTTGCCGAATAGTTTAGCAATTCGTTATTGGCTAAAATCTTTGCGGGTAAAAATAGCGAACGATTAATAAGGAGGACGGTGATAGTGCGGTCTTTGAAGACCCTACAAAGATTCGGTTGATCCGGGTATAATCACTGTATAGATTATTAACGGGGGAGCGTATGTCAAAAGTATTTTCTAAAGGCGGTTGGGGAATGGCGATTGTGCCGATTTTGGTGATTGGCGCGATTTTTACGTATTTTCTGATGCCTGAAGGAGTGAAAAAAGAATTGGGACAAAATCAATCGAATAAACTAGTTGCCAACCTTGCTTTGCAACTGGAAAAGTTGCCAACAAACAACGGTGATCATTACGAAATCTGGGTGCGAAATTTAGACGGCGGCGAACAGCCGGTTGGTTACTTTAAGGTTTTGAGTGGTGGGTCGTTAGTTACTTTGACGGGTGATCCTTTCGCGTCAGTGGCATTAATAGACGTTCCGCGCTCTGGGTCCTCCATGTTTATTACAGTCGAACAGGGTGATGTTGCGGTCGTGAAGCGGAGCGAGCGCGTTGTTTTACAGGGAGTGTTTAAAGAGACAAACATTGCGTTACAGTCGGCGTTGCCGGTGCTTAAGGGTGAACAAGTGGCTTTGCTGGCCAATCCAACACTGACGAAAAGTAAGGGAGTGAACGGTTTGTGGTTTGCTAAGGACGCCAATGGCGCGACGGCGGGTTTGAATTTAGTGAAACTGCCGGACGGTTGGAAATATGGCGCTTTTGTGGTGACGGATAAGAATGGAAATTATTTTCTGGGGATGTTTACGGACGCCAATAAGGCGGATGAAAAGAGCTATTTCGGCGGAAAAAAGGCGGGCTGGGCGGTACCGGGCGAAGATTTTGTCAGTAACGCGCCGAAGGGAGTGAAATTTCCGCTTGAGTTGAATGATGGAAAAACGCAGGCAATCGTCAGTATCGAGCCGGATTATCGCGAGTTTTCTGGGAATGACGTTCAACCGTATTTGCCTATTTTACAGACGCGAATTCCTTACCACCAAGTGACAGGTAAATCATTTGGGCTGGAAGCGGTGAAAACAGAGGCTTTTCCGTCTGGGGCGGGGTCGGTGACGGAGAGGTAGGAAATTATTACCGGTTTCTTGAGGGGCTTCTGAGACTGTCGTTTTTGGTGTAAAATGTAAGGGACATAAACAATGATTTCAGAAGAACAGATAAAAAAAATATTGGTTACCAACGGCCTTGTTGACGTCGCTACTTTTGAGGCGGCCGTTGAACAAGCCAAGCGCTCTCACCGACCATTGGAGGAGTACGTTGTTGATCAAGGTCTTATTGATGATTTGAAGTTGGGCGTTCTGGTTGCCGATTCTTATGGAATTCCGTTCGTCAATTTGCGAGAAAAAATTCTTGATTCCAGCGTGGTACGGAAAATTCCGGAAGCCTTGGCGCGTCACAAGCGGCTTGTTTTGTATGACCTGCGTGAGGGAAAAGGTTATTTGGCCACCGCCGCGCAGCAGGATCCCGAAACAATTAACGCGATTTCGCGAAGTATCGAAATGCCGTTGGAAGTGGCGTTTACGACGGAGCGGGCGATTAGCGAAGCATTGCGTTACTATCAGCGCGGTTTGGATGAGGAGTTCGCGGAAATGTTACGCAAAGATGTTCAGGAGGCCGGTAAAAAAGGTGACAATGTCACGACAGAAGAAGTGCCGATTATTCGTATTGTCGATACGATTATCAAATACGCTTATCAAAGTCAGGCTTCCGATATTCATTTTGAGCCGTTTGACAAGGAAGTGGCGGTGCGTTTTCGCGTCGACGGCGTGTTGCAAGACGTGGTGCCTATTTCCAAGGAAGTATACAAACTGATTGTGGCGCGTGTTAAAGTGTTGGCCAAGCTGCGCACGGACGAGCATTTTGCCGCGCAGGACGGGAAAATTCGTATCGATGTGAGTGAAGAAGAATTGGACGTTCGCGTTAGCGTACTGCCGACTGTCTACGGTGAGAAAATTGTTATGCGTTTGTTGTCGAAAAAAGGCAGTCGTTACACTCTGGAAGATTTGGGCTTTAGTCCCGGTGATTATAAAAGAATGCGTGAGGCGATTATGCGTCCGCATGGCATGATTTTATCTACCGGGCCGACCGGGTCGGGAAAAACCACGACGCTTTATGCCATTCTTAAAACTCTCAATACTCGCGAGGTTAATATTACGACGATTGAAGATCCGGTTGAATATTTGATGGATGGCGTTAATCAGGTACAAATTAATACGCAAACAAACCTCACTTTTGCCGACGGTTTACGTTCAATTTTACGGCAGGATCCGGACATTGTGATGGTTGGTGAAATTCGCGACGATGAGACCGCCGCTATCGCTGTTAACGCGGCCCTTACCGGACATTTGGTTTTGTCGACGTTGCACACAAACGATGCCGCGACGACACTGCCGCGTTTGTTGGATATGGGTGTGGAGTCGTTTTTGGTGGCCAGTTCGGTCAATGTCGCGATTGGTCAGCGTCTTGTGCGACGAGTTTGTCAGCAATGTTTGATTAGTGTTCCTTTTCCGGATAATCAACGCGAACTGATGAGCAAAATGCTGCCTCCGAACAGTGTCATTCAGCAAGAAATAAAGAAACGTTCCCGAGTTTTTCAAGGTAAGGGTTGTCCGGTTTGCGGCGGTTCTGGTTTTAAGGGAAGAGTTGGGGTTTATGAAATTTTAGTAATGGATGAAGAAATTAAAAAGCTCGTGGCAGAAAAAATTTCAGGTGAAGAAATTAAAAAAGTGGCGCGCGCCAAAGGAATGACGACTATGTTGGAAGATGGGGCTGCCAAGGTTTTTCAAGGAATAACCACTTTTGACGAGGTTCTGCGTGTAACGCAAGACTAAATACCAAGCTCTAATGAAACCGATATGATTTTTGACTACACAGCTTCTGACGCCAAAGGCAAAACACTGCACGGAACGATCGAGTCTTTTAGTATGCGGGAGGCGGTTCAACAACTCCGGCTAAAGGGTTTATTGATTACCAATGTAAAGTCTGCCGGCGGAGCGTCTACTTTCTGGTCGCGGTTTAACGGGATGTTCAATCGCGTCAAGTCATTAGATAGGGTGATGCTCACGCGTCATTTGGCGCTTTTATTGCGTTCAGGGGTTACGGTTGATCGGTCGTTAGACATTATTTCACGTCAGGTCACTTCAAAATATCTCAAAAAAGTGATGCAGGAAGTTTTAACTTCCGTACGCAAAGGTGAAGCTCTCGCGGTTGCGATTGGCAAACATCCGGCGGTGTTTCCTAAGCGGTATGTGGCAATGGTGCAGTGGGGTGAGGCCGGTGGCGCTTTAGCGGAAAGCTTGGATCAATTGGCAACACAGCTTGAACACGATCGAAACCTGGTCGCGAAAGTAAAAGCGGCGTTGACGTATCCGGCGCTGATTTTTTCCGTCATGATTGTCGTTGGTATTTTAATGTCCGTGATGGTGTTGCCGCAAATGGTCAGTATCGTCGAATCATTCAATGTGGAGTTACCGCTGCCAACAAAAATTTTTTTGGCGCTTTCGCGGTTTATTACCGCTTATGTGTATATTGTCGTGCCTGCCGCGTTGGTGTTGACTGGCGTATTAACCTTAATTTTGCGCAGCAAATTAATGCGTCCCTATTGGCATTTGTTTATTCTTAGAGTGCCAATTTTTGGTAACATCGTGAAAATGGTTAATTTGGCGCGCATGAATCGCGCGTTAAGTTCGCTGGTGCACTCCGGTATTCCGATTGTCGACGCGCTTACCATTACCTTAGATGTCCTTGGAAACATTCGTTATAAAGAGGCGCTCAAGGTGGCAATCGCGGGGGTAAAACGCGGTGAACAGTTTAGCGGTATTGTTAGACCGTACCGGCGGCTTTTTCCTCCCATGGAAGTTGACATGATTGAAGTGGGGGAAGAGTCGGGTAAGTTGGCGGACGTGTTAATGTATCTCGCGAAGTTTTATGAGAGTGAAGTTAATAAAGCAACAAAAAACATGGCCCAACTGATTGAACCGATTATGTTGGTGACGGTTGGAATTGTCGTTGGGGGGATAGTCTTTGCCGTTTTGATGCCGATTTATCAACTATCACAAGCGATTGTCTGATAAAATACTTGTGTATGAAGTTTACCTTTCGAAAAAATAGCCAAAAAGAGAAAAAAATCCCAAGGCCGCGCGAGTCGGTTTATTATTGGCCGATTAAGCACGCTTTTGGTTTGGATTTTTCCGATGCTTCGATTAAGGCGGTAGAAATAAATCAAAAGGGTAAGAAAAAATTTTTACAGGCGCACAGTCTGATTGATTTGCCACCGAACGTAATCTATCGGGGGGAAGTGAAGGATCCCGTGGCATTAACGAAGGCATTACAGGAATTATTAACGAAAGCGCGTCCGCATCCTATCGCGACAAAATACGTGGTCGCGTCATTTCCGGAGGCGTCCGTTTATTTGCGACCGTTTGAATTTCCCGCCGCTTTATCCAAGAAACAAATTATCGCCACGGTTCCGTTTGAGGCGGAGAGCGAACTGCCAATCAAAATTAACGAAATGTATACCGATATCCGGTTTCATCGGGCGCGGGACAATGGCCACCATATTGTATTTACGGCAGCGCCACGATTAATGGTAGATAGTTATGTTAAAATACTCTCCGATGTGGGTTTAAGACCGATTGCGTTTGAACTGGATTCTTTGGCATTGATTAGGAGTTTGATGGATCCAAGTGATGATCCGATCGCTATTTTGGACATTGGCGCGTGGTCGTCGACGATAACCATTATCGAAAGAGAAATGGTACACGGTTATGTTAGCGTGGGGATTGGTGGGTCGCATATCACCCAAGTAATAGCGGAAAACCTTAAAATTTCGCTTGAAGAAGCGGAAAAAATAAAGTGTGAAAAAGGTATTTTTTCGCCGTTGGGAGAAAATAGAAAAATTTTGGAGGTTAAACTTCATTTGATTATCGAAGAAGTCGCGCAGGCGGCGAAATTTCATGAACAACATACCGGTCGCCCGGTTAAACGGTTGGTTGTCTCCGGTGGAACGGCATTGGCCACTGATTTTATCGACTATTTACACAAGAACACGGGGTATGAGGTCATTCCGGGTAATCCGCTGGCAAACAATAGCCTG
>Ga0172379_10009279_pt1 | contig 12180 bp, 10 predicted proteins | sample GrowelOW334metaG_FD_119756 | JGI IMG/M metagenome (GOLD analysis project Ga0172379, IMG submission 119756) | Groundwater microbial communities from an aquifer near a municipal landfill in Southern Ontario, Canada - Groundwater well OW334 metaG | ecosystem: Environmental > Aquatic > Deep... | reverse complement strand
CATCGGTTCCTTTGAAATATCAACTCCGGTATTTTTATACTGTTCATAAACATCGGGAATAATTTCCAAAATTTTATCTTTGGTCCAATGATCGACATGGAGATAAACGGCTCCGTTTTTTGTTCCAAGCCCTGCGGCCACTTCCTGAAAGATTGAACGACTGACTTCGTCACGTTTGGCCAGTTCCATTTCAACCGGATAATATTTACTCATAAATCTTTCTCCTTTTATATTACGAAGAATCCCCCCATGAGCCCTAGTTTTCTCAGTCACCAATACCCCAAGACTTGAAGGGGTGTTAGCCATGCCGGTTGGATGAAACTGGACCATCTCCATATCTATAAGTTCTGCACCAGCGTCAAGGGCGATCGCGTAACCGTCCCCGGTGTTTGACATAGCGTTAGTCGTCACTTTATACATTCGTCCGGCCCCACCTGAAGCCAAGATCACCGATTTTGTCTGGAAAACAACCGTTTGCGCATTGCGGATATTTATTCCAACTGCACCTACAACCCGACCTTTAACAACCAGCAATTTACTGACAAAAAATTCATCCGTATATTTTATTTTTAACTTTCGAGCTTCATCAACCATTCCTTGCATCATTTCGCGCCCTGTATAATCACCAACACAAACATTAAGGGGAAATTTTTGTTTTGGACCTGCCCAAGTATAAAATTGACCGCTATCGAGTCGGTCAAAAATAACACCGTAACTTTCAAGGTCATGAACACGGGCCGGCATTTCTTCACCAAAAACCTTAACCATTTTATAGTTGTTAATGAAGTAACCGCCTTCAATTGTTATTTGAGCATGAAATTCGGGAGTAGCCGGAGCCACCATTGCCGCATTCATCCCTCCCATTGCCATGCCGGTATGAGCACATCCTAAAACTTCTTTACCCAATAAAAAAACGTCGAGTCCACTTTTTTTGGCTTCAATCGCAGCTCTCAGTCCCGCTCCCCCGGCTCCAATGACAAGAATATCTGTTTTAATGTATTTTATCGAAGGATCTAATGAGGATTTCATTAGATGAAATGATATAAAAAATAATTTTAATTATCAAGGGATTTTATTTTCTAATTATATAAGAGAAGTAACCTAATTGAGTATACCCTTCTTTATTATGAAATTGTGCAGCAGTTTTATAAGCCGCTACTTCGTCTAATTTTGCGGGATCCGCTTTTAAGGCAAATGTATCCTCATTAATAGGCATTGGATTAGGTTGTTCTTTTTTACCATTAAATCCTCTCCACAAACTTTCTCCTTCAATTAAAGAAACTTCCAAATCTCCTCCATGATCCTCTATTAACTTTTTTAATTCTTCTGTAAGCTCAATCTTACCATCTTCACCAATCCTAGAATAAGCAACGCCAACAATTACATCTCCAGGTTGTGCTTTTTCGACAGCTTGTGACGCAAAAGACATTGTCAATGTAAGACCATTAGGACCTCCATCTCTCATTTTTTCCATACTGGCTCCTTTTGCCCTTAACGCAAAAGGTGGATTAGCTATAAATAAAGTATTACCTGGAGAATCCGAATCTGATAAACCGTCTTTTACGATATCTCGTTCTAAAATCGTAGCTCTTTCGCCTAGTCCATTCAATTCCGCATTTGCTCTTGCAAGATTTGTTGCCCTAGGATTTAAGTCGTTTAAGATAACTCTTTCTGTTAAGTCATTTCCAAGCATTGGAACCCCTGAGTGTCCACCACCGCAAAACGGATCAATTGTAACATCAAATTTTTTCCCTCGCTCCGCTACAACACCAGACACTATTTTTGATAATTGAATTCCTTCGTCAAAAAAAGGATATACAGCCATTTCTCCATCTTCAAGTTTGGGTTTTTCTGGATCAGTAAAAAAAGTTAATCCATTCGCTTGTTTTACTTCATACTTTGAAGAGCCGTCTGGCTTAGTAAGTTTAAATTTTTCAGAAAATATTTTTAATAGATCGTAGGCTCTTTCGCGTCCACTTACAAATTTAAGCCAGTTGGCTTGAAATAACGGACTTCGAAAAATTCTACTTTCGGCAATAAATTTTTCAGCATGAGACATAGGTCTTTAATTTTATAAAACTATGGGATTATTGTCAAGTTAATTACGTTGTTAAATCAATCTGAAGAATGATGAAGAAAAAATTCCTGGATTAGTTTTTCTCTACAAATACTCATCCCAACTCTTAATCTTCAAATCTTTTATTTTATATCTATCCAAAGCATTAACAAAAAATCTGGCGGAATTGAGATCGGTAAATAGAGGTATATTATTATCTATTGCCGCGCGTCTTATTAAATACCCGTCGGTGATCACCCGTTTAAACGAGCCCTCGTTATTATAATCTTCACTCAAATTAATAACTAAAGACACTTGGCGTTTTTCAATTAAGTCGATAACGGTCGGACTTTGTTTATCATAAAGTTTATGGACTAATTTTGTTCGAACACCTTTGGTTTTTAAAAACAGATGGGTTTTTTTTGTCGCGTAAAGTTTAAAGCCAAGATTTTTTAACCGCCAGATCGATTCGGCAAAACGAAGCTTAAATTCCGCTCCCCCGATTGTAACCAGAACCGATTTATTTTTCAAAGATAATCCGGTTGAAAGCAAGGATTTTAAATATGCCTCTTCAGCAGTATCTCCAAAACAGGCTACTTCCCCAGTTGACCCCATCTCAACTCCCAGAGCCGGATCAGCCCCTTCCATCCTGGCGAAAGAAAATTGTGGTGCTTTGACGGCCACATAGTTCGGGTATTTAATTTTGTAATCTTTAGCTTTACCAAAAAAACTGTCAACGATCACTTAGGCAAAATTAACTCCAGTTACCTTTGATATAAACGGAAATGTCCGTGACGCTCTTAAATTCATTTCTATCACATAAACTTCGTTGTCTTTAACCATAAACTGGATATTAAAAGGTCCTGAAATATTTAAAGATTGAGATAACTGTTTGGCAATTTCTATCATTCTCTCACCACTGAAGTAGCGAACCCGCTCGGCCGGATAGACAATTGTGGCATCGCCCGAATGAACACCGGCATGCTCAATGTGATTGGAAATGGCAAAGACTTTTACACTGCCTTTTTCAGCTACTCCATCAAATTCAATTTCCCGAGCATTGGTCATATACTTGGAAATGGTCACTGGGTATTTTTTGTTGATATTGGTGGCTTTTTCTATAAAATGTTTTAATTCGATCGGATTGTAACAAAGATTCATCGCCGCCCCGGATAAAACATAAGATGGCCTTACCAATATCGGGTAACCAACGTCAGCTGCAAATTTTAAGGCCGCATCCATATCGGTAAAACTATTCCAGACCGGTTGCTTTATTTCCAAATCATCAAGTAGCTGGGAAAATTTTTTCCGATCCTCTGCCCTGTCAATATCTACGGCAGTTGTTCCCAGTATTTTTATTCCATACTGATTAATTTTTTTAGCTATATTATTTGGAGTTTGTCCCCCAACCGAAACAACGACTGAAGATGAATGTTCAAACTCATAAATATCAGCCACCCGTTCAAAGCTGATTTCTTCAAAATAAAGCCTGTCAGAAATGTCATAGTCAGTAGAGACAGTTTCCGGATTGCAGTTAATAATAATCGATTTTTTTCCGTACTTTTTCAAAAAAAGTGAGCTGTTAACACAGGTCCAATCAAATTCTACTGAACTGCCAATTCGATACGGTCCTGAGCCCAAAACCATTACGCCTTTATCCCCGATCGGCAAAACATCATTATGATTTCCGTTGTAGGTTGTGTATAAATAATTCGTTTTTGCTGGAAACTCTCCGGCTAGGGTATCAATTTGGAAAACTGAAGGTGTAATTTTTAATTTTTTTCTTAATTCCCTTATCTCTAATTCTTTTTTCCCAAGGATTTGCGCAATCTTCTTATCTGAAAAGCCCAATTGTTTTAAATGTAATAATTGTTGTACGGACAGGTCTAGACCTGTCCCTACCTTAATTAATTCTCTTTCCGCCTCGACAATCGCCTTTAAACGATGCAAAAACCACGGATCGATACCTGATAATTCATAAATTTTTTGAACAGAAACCGCTAATTTTAGTGCTTTGGTAATAAAAAATATTCTTTTAGAATTTGCCTGTTTAATATTGGCTAAAACTTCCTCAGGGGTCAAATTAAAATTATTGTCAGTCACTCCTTGCACACCAATATCAAGCATCCTGACACCCTTTTGGATTGCTTCTTCGAATGTCCGGCCGATGGCCATGATTTCCCCGACCGACTTCATAGAAGAGCCGATCTTTTCTGAAGTTCCTTTAAACTTATCCATATCCCAGCGGGGAATCTTTACAACGATATAGTCAAGCGCCGGCTCAAAGAAAGATTGGGTAACTTGGGTCACTTGATTTTTTATCTCCATCAAGCTTTTACCCAGTATTAGTTTTGCTGCAACGTATGCCAGCGGATAGCCGGTGGCTTTAGAAGCCAGAGCTGAAGAACGGGACAATCGGGCGTTTACTTCGATGACATAGTATTCTATTTTATTTTTTGGCTTTGGGTTCAAAGCAAATTGAACATTGCATTCGCCTACTATCCCCAAGCTTTTGACAATCTTTATCGAAAGTTCCCTCAAATAGTGATATTCGAAATTCGTTAGGGTCTGGCTTGGGGCAACAACGATCGATTCACCTGTATGAACGCCTAAAGGATCAAAGTTTTCCATGTTGCAAACTGTTACGCAGTTATCGTGGATATCGCGGACGACTTCATATTCAATTTCTTTGTAATGATGAAGATATTTTTCAACCAATATCTGAGGAGAAAATGACAAAGCCGCTTGAGCGGTGGTTACAAATTCTTTTTCATTATAAACAACTCCGGATTTTTGACCTCCAAGTGAGAAACCGGCCCGGATCATGACAGGATAACCGATTTCATTAGCCTTTTTCAAACCGGTTTCAACCGTCGCTGCCGCATGGCTTATGGGCGTTGCAACATTAATTTTATGAAGATGGTTGGCAAATTTCTCCCGGTCTTCGGTTAGATCAATTGCCGAGACAGGTGTTCCTAAAACTTGAACATTATATTTCTTTAATATCCCTTTTTTATATAGTTCAATTCCGCAATTTAAGGCTGTCTGACCGCCAAAAGAAAGAACAATCGCGTCAGGTTTTTCTTTTTCAATCACTCTCTCGACAAACTCGGTTGATACCGGTAAAAAGTAAACTTTATCCGCTAATTCTTTTGATGTTTGGATTGTAGCAATGTTGGGATTAATTAAAATTGTCTTGATTCCTTCCTCTTTGAAGGCTTTAATGGCCTGACTACCTGAATAGTCAAACTCACCGGCCTGGCCGATTTTAAGGGCTCCTGATCCTAATATTAATATTTTTTTCATATTTTTTTCAAAAAATAATCAAATATCCAACTTGTATCAGTTGGTCCGGGACAAGCCTCCGGATGGAACTGAACTGACATAAATGGTAATTTCTCATGAATAATTCCCTCATTTGTGTCGTCATTAGCATTTACAAACCAAGGTTTAAATCCCGTTGGGATTTTCCTAATCGCAAATCCGTGATTTTGCGTTGTTAAATAACAGCGCTTAGACCCGGCCATTACACAAGGTTGATTTTGTCCGCGATGACCGAATTTCATTTTGTAAGTGTCCCCACCTGCAGCCAGAGCTAATATCTGGTTTCCCAAACAAATCCCAAGCAAAGGAATTTTTTTTGCCATAACTTTCTTTATCGTTTCAATTGTCACATCAGCCATTTTTGGATCACCGGGACCATTTGAAATAAGAACTCCGTCAACTTCCTCTTCTAACGAAAAAATGTCAAAGTTCCAGGGAACAGTGATAACTCTAACCCCGCGGTCTAACAAACTTCGAATAATGTTTCTTTTAACACCGCAATCGATTAAAACGATCGTCTTTTTCCCTTTTCCTTCAATTAAAGGTTTTTTAATTGAAACAGCATCAACCAGATTCTTTAAATTTGGATCGATAAAATTAATGTCTTTCTCAAATAATATTTTTGCCAACTGTGCTCCTCCATCCCTTAATTTTTGAGTTAAATATCGGGTATCGGAAATCACCAAGCCTGGAATTTTTTCTTTTTTTAACCATTCCCCCAAGGTCATTTTGCTTTGAAAGTGGGAAGGAGTATCAATATATTGGGAAACGATCAAACCGGAGACATGAATGCGATCGGACTCCCATTGATCTCTGTCAGGAACTCCATAAGAGCCAATGATTGGATAAGTTGACACAAGAATCTGACCTTCATAGGAAGGATCTGTGAGTGATTCCGGATAACCAACCATCCCGGTTGAAAAAACCAACTCGCCCGATCGGGGTTGTTCGTAGCCAAAGCTTTGGCCCTCAAAAATTTCCCCAACTTTTAAGATTAGTTTTCCTTTCATAATAATATTTAAAAAGCGAAGATATTATCCCGCCTTAGGCGGGATCGGTATCGAGCTTTTACTTTCTTAGAATTAGTTTTAACAACGCCATTCTTACAAACATGCCATTTTTTGCTTCAGTATTCAAATAAACAGCCCGGGGGTCTGAGTCAACCGCCAGTTCAATCTCCCCGACTCTTGGCAACGGATGCATAATCAAAGTATTTTTTCCGGCTTTTTCATCAACTAATTTTTTGGTCAGTATAAAACTTAGTTTTAGTTTTTCATATTCATTCTTATCAGTAAACCGTTCTTTTTGCACCCGGGTCCAATACCAAAAATGGCAATCGGCCGGAATTTCGTCAAAAGATTTAATTTCTATCAATTTTATTTTTCTTTTTTTCGCTTCCTCCAAATCTTTATCACTTAACCGCAACTGCTTTGGGGAAAGTAAATAAAGAGTGTTGTTGGGAAAAATAGAAAGACATTTAATTATTGAATGAACAGTCCGCCCGTTAAGAAGATCTCCAACCATCAAACCCTTTATGTTATCCAGGTGTTTATGTTTTTCAAAAACCGTAAACATGTCAAGGAGGGCCTGAGTAGGATGTTCTCCAATCCCGTCTCCGGCATTAATAACGGGAATATCGGATACTTCCGCAACTTTTCTTAAAGTTCCCGCTATGGGGTGACGCATGACAATAGCATCGGTGTACTGTTCCATCATCTTGGTTGTATCTTCAATTGTTTCACCTTTGACAACCGAAGAAGTTTGCAGCGGATTTTGATATTCGATGGTTTGGCCTCCCAACCTTTTAACGGCGGCTGAATTGGAGCTAAAAGTCCTTGTTGATGGTTCAAAGAACATTAAGCCAACCACTTTTCCCGAAAGAACTGTCAATAATTTTTTAGTAGAAGTTTTTTTAATTTTGGCTGCGGTGGCAAAAACTTTTTCTACTGACTTTCTATCAAACTGATCTAGAGAAACGACGTCTTTCAAAAAAAAATCCCCGTCGATGGGGATTAATGTCTTTTGTTTTTTGGCAAAAAAAATCTCAGAGTTTTTCATATGTATCTGAGAATAATATTATATTCAATTTGGGGAAAAAAGCAAGAGGAAAATGTTATAATATTTGAAAATAATCGGGTGAGTGCTGGAATGGCATACAGGCTAGTCTCAAAAACTAGTGGATTCACTTCCATGAGGGTTCGACTCCCTCCTCACCCACAACGTAAGAAATTTTTATTACTTAAAAATTTCAACGTTGTTGGAACGTTTAAATCGAAGATTTATTACGTTCCACTTAAATTTGCTCCACATCATGCGGCTTTGATTCGATCAACGAACTTTGGGTGATCTGGATAAACTCAGCCTTTTTCCATGTTTCGATGATATTTCGAGCCCCGCAATAAGAAATTCCTGAGCGGACTCCTCCAAGCAATTGATTTATGAATTCAGAAACCTTTCCTCGATAAGGGACAACCGCTTCGACCCCCTCAGCTGCATATTCTTTCAAGTCTTTTTTTACTTTTACATCATTTTTTTGTCGATCGTGGTTGGCCATGAGCGACGCCATTCCTCGGGTCAATTTAAATTTTCGATTGTTTTTAAAAAAAGTCAATGCTGGTGATTCATCGCATCCGGCAAATAATGTTCCGATCATTACAGTTGAAGCGCCCACTGCCAACGCCTTCACCATATCTCCGGAATTTCTGATTCCTCCATCAGCAATAATTGGAACACCATATTTACTGGCAACGGCCGCACATTCAGAAATTGCCGTTAGTTGAGGCACTCCGGCTCCAGCAACAATTCTGGTAATACATAAAGCGCCAGGACCAATCCCAACTTTGATCGCCGACGCGCCATTTTTTATCAACTCTTCGGTAGCTTCAGCTGTAGCAACATTTCCAGCTATTACGTCAACTCTAGGAAATTTTTTCTTTAAATCTTTTAAAACCTTTATCAAAAAAACCGAGTGGCCATGGGCAATATCAATAACAATGACATCAACTCCGGCTTTGACCAGTGCCCCTGCTCTCTCGATATAGTCATCCTTGATTCCAACAGCCGCCCCAACTAATAATTTTTCTTTTTTGACGTTTTTTACCATCTCTGCTTCTCGTTCTATGGTCGCAAATCGGTGGATGATCCCAATTCCTCCTTCACGCGCTAGAGCAATTGCCATCTCAGTTTCCGTCACCGTATCCATGTTGGCGGAAATTACCGGAATTTTTAATTTTATTTTCTTTGTTAATTGAGTCGTCAGATCAACCTCTCCTCTTGAAACTAAGTCGGTCTTCTGGGGAACTAATAAAACGTCATCGAATGTCAAACCGATTGATTTGCGGATATTCATAAGTTAAAAAAATTACTAACTTCTAATTACTAATTGACCTAAATAATAACCAATAACCAAATTCCAAGTATTCCAAACAATAACCAATCATCAATAATCAAACACCATTTGGTTAATTGGTAATTGAATATTGAGATTTGTTTGTTTCTTGGTATTTGGTCATTGGAATTTTTTAGTAATTAGATCAATTAGGTTAATTAGAAATTTATATAAATATACTTGCTTTACGTTCAGGGCTTACTGATACGATTTTAATCTTTACTTCTAAATATTTTTCCACAAACTTAACGTACTTTTGGCAATTTATCGGTAGTTTCTTGAAAGATTTTATTTTAGATATATCTTCTTTCCAGCCGGGAAAACTTTTGTAAACCGGCGTTAATTTTTCCAGCTCCAAATATCCACATTGACTAAATTCTATTCTCTTACCGTTTAGTTTATAACCAATACAAACTTTTATTTGAGAGAGCCCTGATAAAATATCAATTTTAGTGATTGCTATTCTATTAATCGATGATAGTTCACAAGCGAATTTTACCGCAGGTAAATCCAACCAACCAACTCGTCGTGCACGTCCGGTTGTCGTCCCATACTCATATCCTCTTTCTCGAATTCCATCAGCAACTTTATCAAATAATTCAGTTGGGAGCGGTCCTCCACCGACTCTTGAGGTATAGGCCTTAACAATTCCCCAAACTTCATCAATTTTTTTTGAAGAAACCCCTGATCCAATATTAACTCCACCCTCGATAACATTTGATGCTGTCACAAAAGGATAAAGCCCAAAACTGTTGTCGAGCATGACTCCGTGGGCCCCTTCCAAAAGTATGTATTTTTTTTGTTTTGCTGCTTTTTGAAGAGTGGCAAAAGTATCCCCAACCATTGGACGGATTCTTTCGGCCAATTTTTTGAAGGTTGGCAAATAAGTTTCCACTTTTATTGGAGCAACACCAAACGCAACTAAGATTTTATTTTTTATAGCTGCTTGAAATTTAAATTTCTCTACAAACAGTGACCAGTTTAATAGTTCATAAATTCTAATTCCGTTGTAGCTTACTTTATCAGCATAAGTTGGACCGATCCCTCTTTTTGTCGTCCCCAATTTATTCTTACCACGGGCATTTTCATAGGCCTGATCAAGTTCTTTATGATATGGCATGATCAAATGACATCGGGGGGAGATCATCAATTTCTTTTTTAAATTTATCCCCATCTTTTCAAAGATATCCATCTCTTCCATCAAAACATCGGGATCAATAACAACGCCATCGGCAATAATAACAATCGGTTTTTTTTGTAAGATTCCTGAAGGGATCAAATGAAAGGGGAATTTTTTTCCATCAATGACAACCGTGTGACCGGCATTATTTCCGCCATGAAAGCGGACAACAAAATCGGCTTTTGCCGCCATCATATCAACTATTTTACCTTTTCCCTCGTCGCCCCATTGACTACCGATGACAAGTTGAATCATATGGAACTAAAAATAAATTTTTTAACCGTCCTAATATTAACAACAACTGATAGAATTAGTCAAGAGAAAAGAACTAAATTGACCTAATTAACCTAATTTCTAATTGATCTAAATAATCACCAATGATCAAATTGGGATTTGGAATTTTTTTAGGTCAATTAGAATAATTAAAAATTAGAAATTAATTAATGTTAATTTATATTTTAGTAGTAATTCTCATTACAATAATTTTCCTTTTCTCCTCCAAATCCCTCTCCCCAATCCCCTATTTCCCCTCTCAACCGGTCGACATCCCGCTAATTGTTAAAGCTTTAAGTTTAAAAGATAATCAAACTATTATTGATCTTGGAGCCGGCGATGGAATCGTTATTTTTAAGGCAGCCCAGCAATCTTTCATACTAAAATTAAATACAAAATTTGTGGCTGTCGAAATAAATCCCGTATTAATTCTTGTTCTGCACCTCCGCCGACTATTTCACCCGAACAAAGATAATATAACAATTATCCGTGATGATATTTTCAAAATGAACTTTAACTCATTAACCCGTGAACCCGTTAACTCGTTAACTTTTTATTTATATATCTCTCCCTGGTTTCTTGAAAAAACCATTGAAAATTGTAAATTAAAAATTGTAAATTTTAATGTCGTTTCCTACATGTACCCCATTAAAAGTATGAAAAAAGAAGAGAAAATCATTCAAGGAAAGAATAATATTTTTATATACAACTAACAAATTCTGCCAATCTAACATAACCTCCGAGGTTATGTGTCGGTTGGCAGTGACAGGCTAGGATTTAATTATTTTAAAAATTTCATCTGGTTTTTTGACGATATAATCAACACCGGCTTCTTTCAAAGCACCGATTGTGTGCAGGCCCCAGGAAACACCGATCATTTCAATACCGACTTTTTTACAGGCTTCAACATCACGGATTTCGTCACCCACATAGATCACGTCTGATTTTTCCAATTTAAAATCCGTTAAAAATTTTCCTAAATACCCGGACTTTCCAAAAAGATCTGTCTTACCATGAACAAAGTCAAAAATTTCAAGTTCATTAAATTTTATAAATTTATTAATATTCTCCACCCTATTTGAAGAAATTATCGCCAACTTAAAACCTTCTTTTTTTAGGTCAAAAAGAAACTTTTCCACTCCCGGGAAAAATTTAATATTTTCCATTTCTTTTTCAAGTTCCACCTGCATATTTTTTATCATATTAACAACAAAGGGAATTTTGAGCCAGGCTCTTTTGAAGCTACCCTTTAACAGCTCCTGATAGCTTTTTGTTCTTATTTCTTTAATTATTTCCTGATCGCTAAGATCGTCTATTTGCAGCAACCTAGCGATCTCTAAGAATTTTTTAAAACTGAAAGGAAGTGTATCGGCAATTGTTCCGTCGAAATCGAAGATGATGTATTTGATCATTATTTAAGGTCGGACCCTATTCTAGGGTCCGACCTTATTATATAATAAGGAATGTCATATGTCGTAAATTTAGATTTTTTATTAACTAATTTATTATCAACTTTATTTCCCAATAATTCATTTTTTAACTATTTTTTTTCTTTTTTTTCTTTAAAAGGAGTCTTCGTAATAATTTGGGCATTAATTGTTTTATTATTGGTCTTTTTTGAAGAAAAGAAAAATCCCGGGATCAGTAGAAAAGATTTGAAGTTCGTTTTTTTATTTTCAATGTCTTTTTTATTAACTTTCTTCCTTGCTGATATATTATTAAAAAATATTTTTATGCGCCCTCGACCAATACTAGATACTAAATACTTTATACTAAATACTTTTTCCTGTCCTCGAGATTTCTCCTTCCCCTCCGCTCATGCCGCAACCGCTTTTGCCGCCGCAACTATTCTCGCTTATTTTGATAAAAAACGCCGTTGGTTTTATTATATAATTGCTGTCCTGATAAGCTATTCAAGAATTTATCTGGGCTGTCACTATTTTTTGGATGTGGTTGCTG
>Ga0172379_10009278_pt1 | contig 12180 bp, 15 predicted proteins | sample GrowelOW334metaG_FD_119756 | JGI IMG/M metagenome (GOLD analysis project Ga0172379, IMG submission 119756) | Groundwater microbial communities from an aquifer near a municipal landfill in Southern Ontario, Canada - Groundwater well OW334 metaG | ecosystem: Environmental > Aquatic > Deep... | reverse complement strand
CTATCTTCTGGATTTTCGTTTGTCACTATTTTTTCCACTTCTATAAATTCTCCCAATTCCTTTACCTCATCAAGCTCAATCACCATATCTTTATATTTTGTTTTTATTCTTTTTTTATCAACTATTGGTGCTTTTTGATATTTCAAAAGTTTAATGATTTCTATCATCATTTCCCCGTCTTTAATTTCCATTTCTCTTTCGAGCGAATCTTGCCTGCCGGATTGGGAAATTTTTAAAGTAAAAAAATACTTATCATTCTGTTTTCGTACTCGCAAGATAGGCGTGCCGATCGGTGGAGGAAAAAAAAACCTTCTGGAAAATAAACATGGTCAATTTGATGCAACTCCTCGGAGAATTTACACCCAAAATCTCTTAATTTTTTTATAACTGCTTCTCTGTTTTTTAATTTAGCTTTTACTTCAACTTCATACATAAAACATATATTAACACAAAATCCCCTTTCGGGGATTTTGGAAAGTTTTTTTATTCATCTACTCCGAAACGTTTGTAGTCATAGGTTTTACTTTCACCGAACCAATGTTTGATTTCATGTTCAGCTTCCTCAGGAGTTTCGGAGCAATGCGCGATGTTCATTACTGCTCTTTTTTCTTTATTTGCTAACGCAGGACTATCAATAGAAAAATCTCCACGGATAGTTCCAACAGCAGCCCGATAAGGCAAGGTATCCCCTGCAATCTTTCGAACAATATCCACAGCATGAACACCCTGAACAATCATTTTTACAAGAGGGGCAGTCTTCATATAATCTATCAACCACTTTCTTATCTCTGGACCTATTTTTGTCGTATCGATAGTACCAAAATCAGTTAACATGTCATAGCCATATTTTTCGTAAGTAGATTTGGTTTTCTCCCCTAATCTAGTAATCCAAGCATCATCTTTCGGATAATGATCATTGATCTGATCATGTGTGGGCTGGAACATCTCAAGTGCCACAATTTTTAAATCACGCTGTTCAAAACGACGAATAACTTCACCAATAAGACCCTTTCTAACTCCGTCGGGCTTTATCATTACATATGTTAACTCTTCTTTTGGATGTTTCATAATAATCATCTTAGCAGAAAAAAATATTTTCACAACCCCGCTCTTCGAGAAGAGCGGGGCGCAAATTTATTTCTACTCCATACTCGTATACCTAGCCATGATTTCAGTCTCCACTTCCTCTCGATCACGGCCAAATTTTAAATATGAAAGTTCTTTTAAATTGTCCACGATATCAGGATTGCCTTTTTCAGGTGCTAGAGTCTGTAAATTAAATGGCTTCGTCGGCTGGCCTTTTACCAGCATGCTCATATAGGCATTGTAATTATCAAGCTTCGTAATATCTCGCGCAGAAAATTGAGGCTTGAATTTCGGTTCTAAGAAAGTGGCGTCTTCGGTGCCTACTCGAAACACTGCCATCGAGCCGACGTTTCCAAAAACAGCATTTTTTATATTTTCTTCCAACTGGGTGATGTATTGATGCGCAATGTTGAGGGAAAGTCTGTACTTGCGAGCTTCTGACAAAATAGAAGCAATGGAATCAGTGGTAACGTTTTGGAACTCATCTATATACAAATAAAAATCATTCATCGGCTTACCAAACATATCCACCCGGGAAAGCGCCGCCATTTGGATTTTCCCGACAAGCACCAAACCTATCAAATTCGCATTTATATCACCAAGTCTGCCTTTAGAAAGATTCACTAGAAGAATTTTTTTCTCATCCATTATTTTGCGAAAATTAAAAACAGAATTTTGCTGAAGTACTACCGGGCGCATGATGTCGTTGCTGATGAAGTTATCAAATTTAGAAGAAATATATGGCACGAAGTTTGCAAGCGATTGATCCCCTGTAGTTTGCTCTGCAGAAATCCAGAATTGTTTAATAATAGGATTCTTACATTTTGCCAATTTCATATCCCGAAAACTTTTATCACCTAAGACACGAGTAATCTCAAGTAAAGTTGAACCAGATTCCGGATCTTCCATCACTAAAAAAGCACTATTCCTAAAATATTGCTCGAACATTGCTCCGCCACCAACTTTCATATCAAAAAGTTTATTAAAAATTCCCATCATTTCATTCACTACAAAAGTCTTTTGCTCTGGATATCTCGGATCATACTCCAACATATTTAGGCCCATTGGGCGTGCAGTGTAAGCTGGATCAAAATAAATAACATCTTCGATACGTTCTTTTGGAATCCGAGAAAGAATTGTTTGAATGTCAGTACCGTGCGGATCAATATAGCAGCACCCATCTCCATTTTTAATATCCTGGGTAATCATGTTTAGCATGATATTCGTCTTACCAGTACCCGTCTGACCGATAACATAAAAATGTCTCATTCGATCTTCGCGTGCTAGATGAATAGGTGTATCCTTGCCTCTGTAGCTGTTTACCCCTAAAACTATCCCCTCTTCGCCCATCTCTATAGGAGCAGGAGCAATGCCCGCTTTGGCTTCTCTTAATTGTGGTTGACCCCCAATATCAATTGGAAAATGAAATACCGAAGCAAGCTCTTTAAGATTGAGAGGCAATATTTTATTCGCAGAAAATGTACGATAAGAAAAATCATGAAAAAGTTTTTTAAGTTCACTTCCTCTCGCCTGTTCAAAGAAAAAAGAATTGCTAGCCGCCTCAGAAAATTGATTAAAAGAAGATTCTATCTCTTTTAGGATTGCCTCTGCACGCTCCCCCGTTTCCCCTGAAGCGATTACTCGAATATTCGCTTTCATAATGGTGCTTTTTATTTTATTTCCTATCTTTTCTGCTGCACCCTCATCTACCGCGCGCCTGCCTTTCATATATTTTTCTTTTTTATATTCTTCTATTTCTTCTTTGTGGCCGAACAATAAGCCCTTACCTGCTTTCAAAAGAGCTTTATTGAATTTATAATAATTATCATCTGCATGTTTTACAGATGTACCATCTTTTACATCATCTAAAATATGATGAAATTCATTTATAAATTTATCTCCGGCTGGTGCTATCACAAGCTGAATCGCTGCACCTTCTCCAACCGTCGCTAGTTTAGAGAAAACATTTAAGATTGGATTCATTGGATCGTGTTCAATATTGTCATAAGTTTTTATCGGCATGACTGCGCGCTCGGTAAAACTAGCATAAGCACCGACGGAAACACCGTTCTCGCTGAAAACATTATAATCATCAGAAACTTCACTAATTTTTGCATTATGATAAAAAGCTAAAATTTGTTTTTCAAAAAGCAAAAGATATTTATTAGGAATTGCAGCGTATATCACCACTTCATCACTCTTATTTCCAAGAGCTACTTCAAGAGTAAAATAATTTTCTTTCTCATTATACTTGCCTTCTCCAATGGATTGCATACCAGCATAAAATTGCTCCATCGCGCCAATAAATTCTTTGAAACTTTTAGACTTGTCCGCTTCTTCTTCAGGTGGTGGAAGAGTAATAGCAAAAAGGGTCATATTGAGAGCCTTATAAATAGGTGAATCTTCTTTAAAATCTACTTTTGCCATTCCAGTTTTTAAATACTGAATCAGAATTCGATGAAAATCATCATCTACGTGAGGATTATTCATTGCTTCCACTACAGAAAGCGCATTGCGAACACCTTTAGTGATAACAATACCTAGAAGCTCTTCCATCACACTATCGTGAGATTCTGGTTTAAGTTTTAATACAATACCCTCAGCTTCTTTTTCTTTTATTAAATTATCTTTATGAATTAGTTGTTCGGCTGGTATATTTTTATATTCACTGATCACACCAAGAACTGCATTTTCTGTTGCATGTTCTATGTGTCCCGTTTTAATAAGCTCTTCTTCTCGAGCTTTCATATGAGCGCGCAAATAATCAAGCTCCTCTTCGGGATTCTTAAACTTCGGCATTTCTCTAAAGAATGAGGGATTCATTAGTATAAGTATATAACAAAAAAAAATAAACTAAAAACTTATCGCAGGCATATTTTTTAGAAAGCCTTGCGCAGGTCATTCGACTCTGAGAGTCTCAGACTCGAAGAGCTGTCGAGCCGAGAACTTCAGGCCTTCGGCTCTGAGAGCCTCAGGCTCGAAGAGATTTTTCAAGCTTCAAAAAATCCGTACCGGAAAAAGTTTTATTTTAAAAATTTTTTGTCAAAATCTCTGCCTCACCCTCTGTTATCAAAATAGTATGCTCAAAATGTGCGCTGTTTTTACTGTCCGTTGTGCGAAAGGTGTAGCCGTCAGCATCGATAGTTACATTTTTTGTACCGAGATTTATCATTGGCTCTAAGGCCACCACCATTCCTGGAACTAATTTTTCTCCTTTGCCTCTTTTCCCAAAATTCGGGATATAAGGATCTTCATGAACTGCTCGCCCGACACCATGCCCAGCTAAGACTTCTACAATACCATAATTTATATTTTTTTCTTTTCCTATGGAGCGAATAAAATTTTCTATAGCATAACCAATATCCCCTGTCGTATTTCCACCTAATGCCGCGTTGATGCCTACTTGTAAAGCCTGCTCTGTAATCTCCATAAGTTTTTGATTAGATGAATTTATATTCCCCACAGACACAGTGATAGCCATATCAGTAAAAAGACCTTTGTGTTTGAGGCCGAGATCTAATGCCACAATATCCCCTTCTTTTAAAATTCTATTTTTACTAGGAATCCCGTGCACTACTTCATCATTCACAGAAACACACAAAGAGGCAGGATAAGGTTTATCAGCTCCATCTGGCTGATAATTTAAAAATGCAGGAGTATCACCCAGCTCACGGATTAATTTCTCTGCATATAAATCTAAATCCTTCGTAGAAATACCCGGCTTTACTATTTCTTTAACTTTATAAAGCACAGTCGCCAAATGCTTTCCGCCTTCGCGCAGTATTTCTATTTCTTCTGGTGTTTTGATGATTATCATGATAAGGCTTTAGGCTTTAGGCTTTAGGCTTTAGCTAGTTGCCTAGCGCCTAATGCCTAGTGCCTATTTATGAAATTACTGACCCTATAAACTTCTCTCCGTTTAGACAATTAGCCAAATTATCAATTGGCTTGCCATTCATAGTGATCACAGTCATTTTTTCCTCTTCAGCTATCATTGAAGCAATAGGGTCAAAAGGACTATTCATTCTAGGATTCCATTCTTTCGGAATAAGTACTCGATACTCAGCCCAAGAAATATTTTCAATTTTTTTAGCATTCGGGTTTATTTTTGGATCAGAATCATAAACATGGTCTGTATTGGATAAATTGATTATTTTTTTCGCCCCAACTGTTTTTGCTGCTTCGACTGCATCCCAATCAGAACTCTTGCCCGGCTCAAAAGCTGAACCGACGATAATTGATTTTTCAAAAGAAAAACTTTCGGATAAATTCTCAACCACTTTAACATTTGCCCACTCAGCAAACATTACCCTGACCAGCTCAGCGTTCAACTTCAGAGAAGCGATACCTATCCAATCAAGATCTTCATTCGAAGGATCAGCTAGTTTTTTTACAGCTTCATTATATTTTTTATTAGTCTTCCCTCCACCTGTAATAATCAAAAACTTTTTGCCTTTTGACACATGCTCTAAAATAAGATTTTTAAAATCTTTCAAAAACTCTACATCTATCTCTTCAGGCACGATAAGCGACCCTCCTAATGAAATTATTATTGTTTCTTCCATATTTGTTATGTATTAAAAATTAAGTGCTTTGATGATATCCTTATGAACATTATCAATACTCTGTTCACCATTTATTTCAATAAAATTATATCCTTCTTTTCCTTTAAAATATTCCACAGAAGGAACAACGTCCTTTTCATACCAGTCAAGCCTGTTTTGTATTTTTTCGGGTATGTCATCTGCTCTTTTACGCTCCATCATACGAGCATATGACCATTCTTTTGAAACATTCATTAAAATGATGTTAGGTTTTTCTATTTTATAAAAACTAAAAGCAGAATCAAGTGCTACTGACTCTTCAAACCTACGACAAAGCCCATCTAAAACTAGATCTTGTTTACCAGTAAAATTTTTAACTAAAATGTTTGTCCAAATCCAAATAGGTAAAAAAACAGGTATTAACCCACCTTCTTTTAAAATATTTTCAGCAAGTTTACTAGAGTAATTTTCCTCTTGTATAAATTCTCTAAACTGACTTCCAGTCTCAGTATATAAAACTTCTCTCCCTTGAGACTTTAAAAGATCCGCTAAAAGCTTTGCTTGAGTACCCTTACCGCAACCAGAGCGACCAAAAAAAAGAATAGCACGTGAATTCATGGTAAAAGAATACACGATTTTTTCTCAAAAATCAAGGTTTAATTATTCTTCTTTTACTCGCCAATTTATTTCAAAGGAAACAGAATATTTATTAGGTATTTTCCATTTTGAAAATCTAAAACACAAGAATTGAAATTTATTTTCTGAAATTCTCCCGAGTCCAAATCTATTCAAGGTTAATTCTATATCTATGACCATATTTTCATCTAGGTCTTGCCTAGCTATTTTAGTATTCTCGCATGGAGATCTGCGCGTCGACTTTTTTCATTAAGTCTAAGACTACGGAGACGACAATGAGGATAGAGGTACCACCCAAGGCAAAAGAAGTATTGCCAGTGATGAATTGCATAACTAAAGGAAGGATTGCGACGATACCTAGGAATGTAGCTCCTAAAAGAGTGATTCGACTCAAAACTTTTGAAATGTATTCAGCAGTGGAAACACCTGGACGAATACCCGGAATAAATGCACCATTTTTTTGTAAATTAGTAGAAAGTGCATCTGGATCAAAAGTAACGGCTGTATAAAAATAAGTAAAAAGAAATACAAAAATAAAATAAAAAATTGCATATAATACGCTCGTTTGAGTAAATGCCATCAGTACACTAGAAATCTTCGCGAGAATTACATTTGAATATCTTGAAAGAAAAGTACCAATCATTTGCGGAAAAAGCAAAATGGAAAGCGCAAAAATTATTGGAATCACTCCAGCTTGATTGACCCGAAGAGGCAAATAAGTAGAACCACCACCATACATCTTCATCCCTCGGACACGTTTCGCATAAGTCACAGGAATAGGACGTTCAGCTTCGGTGACGAGAACAATACCTGCTAAAATAATAATACCAACTACAAAAAACACTAGATAAAGAGGAATTTGAGAAACATCAAAAGTAAAAATATTCTGACTAACCCAGGAAGGAAAACCAGAAACTATCCCAGCAAAAATTATGAGCGATACTCCATTCCCAATACCAAACTCAGTTACAAGTTCTCCGATCCACATGAGTAACACTGAACCCGCAATAACAATAAGCAAATTTGTAATACGATCAAAGGTTGTTAAATTAACTAAAATATTTTGCTGCTCTAAAATATATAAAAGACTAAATCCTTGGATGGCAGCTAATGGTACAGTGAGCAATCTAGAATATTGAGAAAATCTTTTCCTGCCTGCCTCCCCTTCCTCGTGGTAAATCCTCTTCAAAGAAGGAACCATAATAGTAAGAAGCTGCATGATGATAGAACCAGTGATATAAGGGCCGACACCGAGCATGATGATAGATAAATTGGAAAGTCCACCACCAGAGAAGATGTTCAAAATACCAAAAAATTGGTTATTGGAAAGAAATCTATTTAATTCTACTGTATCAATACCGGGAATAGGAATAGCTGAAAGTAATCTAAATATTATCAATGCAAAAAAAACGAACAATACTTTTTTGCGTAAGCTTATATCTGTCCAAATCAACTTTATTTTATTCCAGAAATTTTGCATAATTGTGTGACGTTAAGCTCGTAGTTTACTTAATCCTTATTTTTTTACCCTTTACTCCTAGACGTTTACGAATCTCAGAAAATTTTTCTCCTTTCGTGACAAGCTTATCTTTTTTCAGTAAAAAAACTCTTTTAATGGATTTAAATTGATAACCACGATTTTTCGGCAACTTCTTAATAATATCACGAAGTTCTGGACGACGTTTATTACCGGCACGTGCTGTCTGACCCTTGCCCCCACGACCAGCCGTCTTCGCATGCTTGCCTCCACGACCGATAAGTCTATCTTTTTTATTTTTATGAGTTCTTTTTAAATTATGTATCTGCATAAAATTATTTTTCTATTTCAACTTCGGGAATAACGACTTCTTTATTTGCAATCACTATACTTTCTGGTGCTATCTTTGTATATCTTGAAGAAATAGGAGAAAACGCTGCCATGACTGCTTTTGCATTATTTAATTTATTTTTACTATTAGACAAAATCTTTCCAGTAACATCTTTTACTCCAGATAATTTTATTATATCTCGAATAACAGAACCAGCCACGAGCCCTCGGCCTTTATTCGGTCTTAATATCACACATGAACTTGAAAATTTAGCAGAAAGTTCATGAGGCAAAGACATTGATTTAGTAAGATTTAATCTCACCATATTTTTCTTTGCATTTCTTAATGCTTTATTGATAGCCAATGCGGTATCTCCAGCTTTTCCTAAACCTAAACCAATACTACCCTTTTTGTCCCCCGCCACTATCGCAACACTAAAAGAAAATCTACGCCCACCAGCCACCACACGAGTAACTCGACGAATGTTTAAAATCTTTTGGTCAAATTCAGGCTTGACTCTATTGAAAGAGCCCCCTCTGCGACCGGTATTTTTTCTATCTCTTATACTTATATTTTCTTTTGGTTTATCTTTATCCATATGATTTTACGAAATCATGTCGCGCAATCGTCCATTAAAGCGCGACGCTTTTAAAATTCTAATCCCGCAGCTCGGGCCTGATCCGCTACTAATTTTATTCGTCCAGTATACTTGAACCCATTACGATCAAAAACAACTTTCTTAATTTTTTCTTTCAAACATACGGCTCCAATTGCCTGCCCTACTTCTTTTGCTCTTTCACTCTTTGTACCTTTGTTCATTTTTACATCACTTGCTTGTGCTAATGTTTTGCCAGCCATGTCGTCTATAACTTGAGCGTAAATAAATTTATTTGAACGAAAAACTGTAAGCCTAGGGCGTGATGCTGTACCTTGGATTTTTACTCTTATTTTTCTTTTTAATCTTGTTCTTTTGTCGTTTTTGTTTTGCATTTTATTTTTTCCCTAGGTTCAACCTAGGATCTTATTATACAGTCTTCTTGCCTTGTTTTCGTCTTATAACTTCACCCTCATAACGCATACCTTTACCTTTATAGGGCTCTGGCTTCTTTAATGCGCGAACAGATGCAGTGAAACTTCCGACGAGTTCTTTATCAATACCAATAATTGTAATATTATTTTTTTCAGCCGTAACAGTGAGACCTTCTGGTATTTTTACAATAACTGGATGAGAGAACCCAAGCGCAAAATGAATTTCTTTTCCTTTGACTTCAGATTTAAAACCAACTCCTTCTAAAATTAATTTCTTTTGATAAGGTGTTTCCACTCCTTTTATCATATTTTTTATGTGTGAAGCATAAGTACCCCAAAGAGATTGAGAAAATTTATCATTCCTTTTTATATTTAAACTAATTGTTTTATCAGCAATTGTAATGATAACATCATCTCTAAAATTCTTAGAGAGTGTTCCTTTCGGACCTACCACAGTAAAAATACCGTTACTCTGTGAAACTTTGACTCCTGCTGGTATTATTATTTCTTGTTTTCCTATTCTTGACATATATTTTTTTATTGAAAATAGTGAACTTGTGAACTACCAAATTTTAAATAATGCTTCACCTCCTACTTGTTCTTTTCTCGCTTCTTTGCCTGACAAAATCCCATTGGGGGTTGAAAGTACCAATAACCCTGTCCCATTTCTGACAGAATGAATATCTTTCATCCCAAAATAAACTCGTCTTGATTGTTTGGAAATTCTTTCCACCTCTACGATTTTTGGTTTATTGTCTACATAAATCAACCCCACTTCTAAGATTGGTTGACCTTTTTTAACTTTTTTTGAAACTTCAGAAATATATCCTGCTTTTTTTAAACATTCACTGATAGCATTTTTCATTTTAGAATATGGAAAAGATACAGACTCTTTGCCTGACAAGCTCCCGTTCTTCATTATTATTATCATGTTTGAAATTGAATCCATGGTGAATATATATTACAAACTACCAACTTGACTTACGAACACCTGGTAGCATTCCCTCATTGGCTAATTCTCTAAAACAAATACGACATAAACCAAAATCCCTCATAAAAGCATTACCTCGACTACAACGAAAACATCGATTTTTAGCTCGAGTGGAAAATTTTGGTTTCTTTTTACTTCTTGCGGTAACTGATGTTTTTGCCATAAATAATTTAGTGGGAGTGCTTCGTTAATATCTTACTTTTTTTCTTTAAGCCTTTACAAATAAAACTTATGCAAAGAATTAAAGGAGAAAAGTAGATTAATCAAAGCTATATTCCCTTACAGAAAATACTAACAAATTATACGTAATTAGTCAAATGAAAAAATTACGGTCCAATACCTACAATATAATTTAAAAATAAATTATCCCATCCACCAAAACCACTTGGGCAACTATGAGGACCAGTTGAAACATTTTCCAAGCGAGTTGCTAAAATATAATTACTTCTTATTCCTGAAGTCTGTTGGTGGGGTGGAGAGCAATTTCCTGTTAATTTAAACTCTGAACAATAATAATATCCATATTGCGTAACAGTATTGAGGGGGTCATTTGGCATAGAATTAATATAAGAGGAGGATAAAAGAGCCGACCATCCGTCTACATAAAGACCGTTAGAAGCTGCGCAACCATTAGGATAAAAACCATTATCATTAAAATAAAGTTCTAGAGCACTTTGAATACTGTGAGTCTCAGCAAGTCTTTTTGCATCTCTTGCTTTTGACCTAGCTATACTTAAGCTCGCTGATACGATAGAAGATAAAAGGCCAATAATAGCAACCACCACCAAGAGTTCTATTAAAGTGAAGCCTTTTTTAAATGATTTTTTAAAAATCATAATCTTATTGGTTGATGATTTCTTGCATTTGTTTCATTTGTTCCAATGCTCTTGGAGAAGGATTTTGTTGTATCAATTTTCCTCTAAAAATAAAAAACAAAGAAATTCCAACACATAACACCACGAACCCTAAAAGCAAATATTCTGCTTGCTTTTGATCTTTTGCTCCGGATAATTTCATAGTTAATTGAACTATTTTGGGAGTATCTGTTTCGTTGTAAAATTTAACCGCTTTGTAGCTATTTTTTTCAGCTTCTGATTTTTCTTCAAATTCCTTCAGAGCTTGGTTGATTTCTGTATTCCCTTCTATTTTTACTTCTTCGTTCATCTATAAATTATACATCAAAACAAAATTGAAACAAAAAAAATTCCCAGGAGGGAATTTTTTAAAATCTTATTTCTTCTTTTTTTCTTCTTCCTTTTTAAAAGGAATTCCTAGGATTTCAAAAAAGGCAGTGCCTTCTTTTTTGTTTTTGGCGGAAGAAACTAAAGTAATAGACATACCAAAAACATCTCGGATATCTTCATCTGCTGTTTCCGGGAAAATAGTGTTTTCTTTGATACCAATGGTCAAATTACCGATACTGTCGACGGCTTTGCGATTAATACCACGGAAATCTTTAGTACGAGGAAGAGCAACATTGATAAGTTTTTCTAAAAAAGCATACATTCTTTTACCACGCAATGTTACCATAATTCCTATAGGATCACCTTTTCTGGTCTTAAAAGATGCAATTGATTGTTTGGAACTTCTTGGGGAAGGCTTTTGTCCAGTTATTTTAGTTAGACGAAGAGAGATAGCTTCATTTTTATTTTTATCTTTTTTCATCGCTGTGCCTGTGCCGACATTTAATACAATCTTTTGCATCTTTGGCGCAGCCATAATATTTTTATAGTGAAAAACACTTTTTGTTTTCTCAAACGCTTGTTCTTCTTTTTCTTTTACAGTTAAATGTTTCATATATTTAATCTAATTTCTTAACATTTGAAGCATGTATTGGCATTTCAATATTTTTCATACTTCCTTTGGTTCCTGACTTAGTAGGACGCTGGTGTTTTTTCATCATATTTGCTCCTTCGACAATTATTTTGTTTTCTTTAACAAAAACATGAACAATCTTACCAGACTTTCCTTTGTCTTTCCCTGTTATAATTTTTACATTGTCCCCTTTTTTTATTTTCATAATTTTATGTGGCGTTAAGCTCGTAGTTATATAACTTCTTGCGCTAAAGAAATAATTTTCTGGAAT
>Ga0172379_10009277_pt1 | contig 12181 bp, 14 predicted proteins | sample GrowelOW334metaG_FD_119756 | JGI IMG/M metagenome (GOLD analysis project Ga0172379, IMG submission 119756) | Groundwater microbial communities from an aquifer near a municipal landfill in Southern Ontario, Canada - Groundwater well OW334 metaG | ecosystem: Environmental > Aquatic > Deep... | reverse complement strand
GAGACCGCCTTCCCGCCTGACTGTGACTTGTTGAACTCTTTCTGGATCCCCTCAAGAGCCTTGAGCACCTTGGCCAATTCAGCCGGTTGGTTCACCGCCCAATCCTTCTGCGGCGCCAAACGGACACGCGCCCCATTCGCCCCGCCACGCTTGTCGGAACCACGAAACGTCGAAGCTGATGCCCAGGCCGTTAAGACCAACTGGGAGATAGACAGCTCCAATCCCAGAATCTTCTCTTTAAGAACGACCACATCCTGTTCATCAATGAGTTTATGTGTAACGGGCGGAACAGCATCCTGCCAGAGAAGCACTTCGGCCGGAACTTCCTTGCCAAGATAGAGAGAGCGCGGCCCCATATCACGATGTGTCAACTTGAACCACGCCCGGGCGAACGCATCCTCAAACTCCCTGGGATTCTGCTGAAACCGCTTCGCGATCGATCCATAAATCGGATCGTAGCGCAACGAAAGATCCGCCGTGGTCATCATAGGACGATGCTTTTTCGACGGATCATGCGCATCCACGATCATGTCTCCCTCAGCCACATCCTTGGCCAGCCACTGCTGTACACCAGCAGGACTTTTGAGCAACTCCCACTCGTATTTGAACAAAATGTTCAAATATCCCATATCCCATTTAATCGGATTCGGTTTCCAGGCGCCTTCGATACCACTGCTAATGGTATCTCCCCCCTTGCCGCTGCCGAACTTATTCTTCCAACCGAAGCCCTGATCCTCAATACCAGCTGCCTCGGGTTCAGGCCCGACATTTGCCGCACTTGCCGCTCCATGACACTTTCCGAACGTATGCCCTCCGGCCACAAGCGCAACCGTCTCCTCGTCGTTCATAGCCATGCGCGCAAAAGTCTCACGCACATCACGGCCAGAGGCCACCGGATCCGGATTGCCGTTTGGACCTTCCGGATTCACATAGATCAACCCCATCTGAACCGCAGCAAGAGGACTTTCAAGGTTCCGCTCCCCGGCATAACGTTTGTCATCAAGCCACTTGGTCTCGGAGCCCCAGTAAATATCCTCTTCCGGCCCCCAGATATCCTTGCGCCCGCCGCCAAAACCAAAGGTTTTCAAGCCCATGGACTCCAATGCACAATTGCCAGCAAGGATCATCAGGTCGGCCCAGGAGATCTTCCTGCCATACTTCTGTTTGACCGGCCAAAGCAAACGGCGCGCCTTATCAAGATTCACATTGTCGGGCCAACTGTTAACAGGAGCAAAGCGCTGATTGCCCGTTCCGGCACCGCCACGTCCGTCACCGGAACGGTATGTTCCAGCGCTATGCCATGCCATGCGGATAAAAAGCGGACCATAATGGCCGTAGTCAGCGGGCCACCACTCTTTTGAATCAGTCATTAACGTGTAAAGATCTTTCTTCAGCGCATCAAGATCCAGGCTCTTGAACTCCTGCGCATAATCAAAATCTTTGCCCATTGGATCGGAAAGATCTGAATGCTGATGCAAAATGCTCAGATCTAACTGATTAGGCCACCAAGTTTTATTGGTAGTCCCCTTGCCTGCCTTGTTTTGTGCCCCATGACCGAACGGACACTTACTTTGATCGCTCATTTTTCCCTCCCATGTTACTGACAACCACTTAAGTTAAAGATTTACTTGAAACACTTCTGACAGATACCCTCTAGAACGACTTTCTTGCTAATGACGGTAAAACCGTTCTGGATGTTTTTTGGAATTGCGATCTTGTCATAATCACTATGATAAAAGTCCACGATTTTATGGCACTTGATACAGCGAAGATGATGATGCAGGTCAAGGTCCGGGTCAAAGCGCCGGTCATCCCCGCAGCCTTCAACCAGACGGATCAGCCCGATATCTGAAAAAGTTAGAAGTGTTCTGTTGACTGTATCAAAGGAAAGGCCAGGAAAACTCTTGCCGACCTTCTTGAATATCTTATCTGCGGAAGGATGTTCTAATGACCTGGAAACTACTTTGTAAATAGCAAGACGCTGTGTCGTTACCTTAACACCATGATCTTTACATTTCTGATAAAAAACATCGAGTTTCATGGAAGATCTCATTGGGTGAAACTATATAGGAATCATTCCTACCTGTCAAGCAACAAATTACTCGTTCCAATCCCTGACTCACCTCACAGAAAATCACAGATCTTTAAGGAATTGTGATTATTCCGCGATGTCATGACTGGTCAAAACCGGCTTTCACTTTCGTCATAAATCTATAACAGACATCAACCTCCAATAATAGAAAAAGGGCTACCCGTTAAGTACAGGTAACCCATGATGAATCAAAGTGGAGGTGCCGGGAGACGAAAGAGTATTTTATGACCTTTCGTCGAGAAACCTATTTACCGACGCTAGAACGCACCATTCTCGATTCTGGTTGTTGCTGAATATTCTGGTTATTACTGGTTGTTTTGAAAATTGCTGGTTACAGTTTAGTAGCATCTATTAACTCCTTTATCATCCCTTCCCTGCCTTCGGGTGTTAGCAAATCTTTTCCTCTGTTCCAGAAATAATCGTGGGCCAACCAATTCCTTCTTTCAACGGCCTCAACGAGTTGACCTGCGCGTCTTGACTTCGTCTCTATACATTATCCAAGTTCTTGTCCCAATCGACTACACCCATAATCTCTGGTAATGAAAGGTCCGTTTTATCTGAGCAGAAAGGGGGGGGATTTATCTGAGCGCTGTCCGTCCAGGAAAAGCCTTGTCTCCCTGATCACTGAATTTCTTCTTCCAGCTATAAAGCTGGTTCTCGTGAATCCCGAGGCTTCTGGCCACCTCTGCGGCCTTGTAGCCACCATCTGTGACCATCTTGACTGCGGACACCTTGAATTCCTGATCAAATCGTTTATTCTTCCGTTTTTCTTCTGCCACTGGACACCTACATGTTTTGAGTTGGCTATCATACCAAACCCAACTCTTCGTTGTGTCCACTTTGACGGGGGAAGATCAGCCCGGCACCGTCAAGGAATTCGCCTTATAATGACGAAACATCTGATCTCCCATTACAGGAAACCAGAGGCTTCGAATATTTCCACAGCTGGAACTACTTCTTAACCTTCTTTTAGAACCGCCTCAGAACTCAAGTCAATAGAACATCCACGCCTTTATTCTCAAACAACTGTAACAGTCGACAATTAGACCCACCTGGCTTCTTCGCACCGATCTCCCATTGCCTGACAGTGCTCTGACTGGCGTTTAACAAGTATGCAAAGACAGCCTGGCTAACATGCATCTTGGTCCTGATCCTGACTACATCCTTACTGGTGTAGTGCTTGGGTGCCGGGAACTTAACTTTATTAAATTCCCTAAGACTGATAGAAGCATCCTTGACTTCATTAATAGCATGAAGTTCTTCTTCGACCATGTTAAGAATCTTTGAATTTCTGGTTTCATTGTTTTTCATATTTTATTTCCTTTAAAGTATTCTTCCCTACCATTGCACTAATTTCAGTGTCTGTTAGCTGATCGTATTCCCTGGATAATATTTCCAAGACCTTTTTATCATCAGGACTTAAGTTGTCCTGATCATTCTTGGTAAACAGCAAACAGAAAATTATATGTGCTTCTTTCTTCCAAAAGAACAGGCTTCTAAAGCCGCCACGTTTACCCTTACCTTCAACCGCTCCTCGGATCTTGTACATCTTGAACCCTAACGGCACTGCCCTGCCCTTGAAAACATCGTCCAAGACTACTTTAATATCCTGGTCGTCCAGTCCATTATCTTTCAAGTCCCTCTGGAATGTTCTATTCTTTAAATATCTCATCCATTCCCTTTAAACCGAAGTATAACACTAGGTGTCATAGTACGCAATAATTGATTTAAAATGATTTTACATGCCTTCCAGAACCCTTGCCACCTTATGCCCGCACTTCCCGCAAAATCCTTTAAGAACGACACCCTTACCTGCCACCACCTGTGCAGAGAAGTCGCAAATGGTCACAGCTGTAGAGCAATCAGGACACCAGACATTATCAAGCAGCAACCTTCTCTTATCAGCCGGAAGATCTGCCCATCGCTTCAAAGCATCATTAGAAGTGCTTGTCATGTAATCTTCAACCCTTGCTTAAAACTTTTAATTTATCATTCCAATATTCAATATAGATCCCATAGGACTTCTGATTAGTTAAGAACCTTATGTGCTGTTCTGGTTTTAGCCTATACGCCTGGATAGTCTTCAATCCCAGCTTCCTAGCCTTTGCCATTCTATGATTGCCGTCTATTAAATTGTGTTTTCCTGGTGCAATCTCAGCCAGTATTACAGGTATCCCTATTTTAATTGCTTCCAGTTTTTCGTCCTCAATATCTGAATACCATGGGATATCCTTTACCTCTACAGTTTCCAACGCAACCTCATCAAGATGTTCTGCAATGTACTTGATCATTTTGGTGATATTAAATTCAAAAATACCATTCGGATAGAATTCATCCCCGTCATCAGCTTCATACGGAATAAAATTCTTATCAGCCTTCAATTTCCTTGCCAATATAATCTTTTTACTGGCGATGGTGGTCCCGGCTTGAACACAAGGCTTCATCGCCTTCTTAATTTCTCTCATGAACACTTTCCCGCAGCACTTCCCTGACGGATTCTTCTCTGCACATTGCCCTGTTATTTTCTTGTCCGTATACTTCCTAACATCGAATATTATGTGACAGCCATTCTTAACAGCGTTCTTTATTTCGCCCCTGGTTAAATCGGAACAGTAACAAATAACAACATCATCAGCATTCTTACCCTTAACTATACTTCTGCCTCTTTAAGAAATCACAGTCTTAATCAAAACAAAGATGAAAGCACCCATAACAACTACCACAAAGATAGCCACAGCCCCAACCAACCAGCCGGGCAACGGTGGCCTCGCTTTCTTCCTAAAGGCAGGCGTTGAATCGCACCCAACCCCAAAGCTGCCCAGTAAGCCTTCGATTACTTCGATCGGCAGCATCCGCTCTTCCTGATCGCCAAGGTGCCCGTTACCATAAAGCTGGGAGCGTTCAACAGCACAATATCCAGAATATTACATTGATTCTGTCAACGTTCTGTCAACACTCGTCAACATTTATCAACGTTTACAGGGCAAAAACCAATGAAAAAGGCACTGCCGTTGCTGACAGTGCCTTACCATAACTTACTGAAATAAAATCATTTATGGGTATTACATAGAAAATGGTGGAGGTGCCGGGAATCGAACCCGGGTCCTTCAGTGTCAAAGACCAAACATCTACATGCGTAGATCGTCTTTAGTTGTCGCGCCGTGCGTTTCAACGAACAAACCCGCGCGGAACCAGCTTTCTCAAAACTCTCGCCTTAAAAACAAAAGCGCTTTTTAAGGCCAGCCTGTTTGGTTCCAGTAATACGGCGACAGACTCCCCGCATTAATGGGCTTAGACTATTTTATTAGACTAAGGCTGGTGCTTCAGCACCGGCTGGCGCATCGCTTGTGGCGAAGGCTAACTCGGCGTCGCTAAACATTAACGTATTATCGTTAGCGTTTATTGTGTGATGGATTTTAACGAGGCCAACCATCATCCTCGGCATGCCGTCTGGACCTGGCTCACTCAAGTCGAGGCCAATCACCCCCAAATTATAAAAGAACAGGATGGATCTGAAAATCAACCAACAGGATTATACCTCTAAAAAGCGCAGAACTCAACCCTATTTTATCTACGCATTTTATCTACGCATCCATAAAAAAACCGTCTGCCTTTAGCGGTAATCCCGTGCAGCCCGCGCCATTTCGCGCTTGGTATCGCGGTCTTTAATGTCAGCGCGTTTATCGAAAAGTTTCTTGCCCTGTGCAAGGGCGATCTCAACTTTTACCAGGCCCCGGGATGTAATATAAATTTTGGTAGGCACACAACTTAACCGTTTCTGAGTAATAATGTCATTGAGACGCTTGATCTCTTTGACGTGCATCAGGAGCTTGCGCTTACGATCAGGATCTTCATTCAAATAGCTGGCCTGCGCATACGGAGCAATATGCAGATTAAAAAGCCACAATTCACCCTCGTCCTGCCGCACGTAGGAATCTTTAAAGTTCACCTCGCCAGCGCGAATGGATTTAACCTCGCCGCCTTTCAACTCGATGCCGCATTCCCACTTATCGGTAAGGAAGTAATTATGATACGCTTTTTTATTTGTTGCTACCGGCTCAGCCATTTTTCACTCCAACCACTTAATTATTTAACATCCGCCCATTGTACTATCAACGCCGATAAAAATAATTTATTTCTTTTCGAAAAAGACCTCCTTCGAAAATCCAACCATTGACAGCGAAATTCAAACCCATTATACTATGCCACTGTTCAGCCGGCGAGCCCGTCTGATCAAACCTTTTTGATCTTTCTGCGGAAGTGGTGAAATTGGCATACACGTAGGTCTCAGAAGCCTATGGCGCAAGCTGTGAGGGTTCAAGTCCCTCCTTCCGCACTATTTTTATATTTTCCCGTCTCAAATACGGCTTTAATACCCAAAATTGCATAGAATTATTGCATAGATTATTCATTTTTTCTTACCCTCGGCATAACCCCTAAAGACAATTCCTGACGCATGTATATAATCGCCTCAGTTCGTGGGTGAGCATAATGCTTCAATGAGTCAGTATCCTTATGCCCCGTTATCTGAATGATTTCTTCATCTGTATAGCGTCCAGAATGCTTTAATTCAGAAGATACAGCGTGCCTAAATTTGTGCGGCGTGATGTGCTTTGTTATCTCCATATCCTTACAAGCCCTTTTTATGGCCTTATAAAGGTTGTTCTTACAAATAACACCGGGTGTTCCAGCCTTCCGCTTACGCGCGATATTAGGAAAAACATGACCAAGAGGGTCATACCTGTCCATTTTCTTTAAGATAAGAATATGCTCTGTCAGAACGATAATGTCCTCGTCACTCAGAGCAAACATTCGCTGATCCTCTTTGGTCCTCAATAATTTTATCAACTTGTTACCAAAATCTATATCAGGCCACCGCAACAACCGTACCTCATCCCTTCGCCATCCATACGTAGCATCAAAGTGCACCCATGCAAAATAATATGGCTCATTGCGGAGCATCCACTTACATATTGCCTTACGCTCATCGGGATTGGGATAATCCTTATAATCCGGCATCCGCCTGTGCTTCTCCTCAGATAATCGCTGAACCTCCTTGCGATCCCATGCTTTCAGAAAACCCTTACGCTTTCCCATCTCAAAGATCAAATTCAAATAGTCCCGATCCCGGTTAAGAGTCTTGGGAGAATATGCAACCTTCCGCCCTTTCGGAATCTGCGTCTTACAGTAATTCAAATATTTAATTACGACCTCCTCATTAACTTCACTCAAATACTGAATGTCACTTTGCTTGAGGAATGGAAGGAGCCGCTGGAACATGGCCTTGTAAGACGGCTTGGACCCCTCGTTTATGTTCCTATTGATCAAATATACATTGTTGTAAAAGTCAATGATGCGCATGTCCCCATTGGCTGAGATCGCACATTCAGCCTCTAGCCGGACAGCCTCTTGGTAGGCTTTCTTGACTGTTGGAAATTCTGACTTTAGCAATTTCCTAAACTGTTGCTTACCAGCAACACTCCAAAAGATACGCCGAGACTTGTCGCTCTTATATGATTCGCAAACACCGGCCATAGACTATCCCTTTTTTAAAGCGTCAAATACTTCCGTTAATCTAAATCTATACTGCCGACCGAAGCCGTAACCCGGAATTTTTCCATTTCTTCGCCAATAATCAACGGTAGATTCCGGCACTCCGATAACTTTAGATATTTCTGTTTTATCAACCAAGGATTCAAAATTACTTGTTTTCTCTGTCATTTCTTCCGCCTCTCGCTAATAATCATTTTCATCATTTCACCTATGAAAATTCATCTCCCCAGGTCAATGCCCTATGCCGGATGTGGAACGTAACTGATTCCTCAAGAATGCTGAACCGTCTGATCTTATATTCCACTGACTCATATGTGCTTCCGTTTATCAACTAACAGTACGTGAGCATTACTCACTCATGAATCTACTGGATCTTCCTGGATTTGTCAACAACTATATGTGAGTATAACTCACTATTGATTATTGCTCACTAATTTGGTATTCTACATCATGCAAAAAATAATAAAAAGAAAGCGAACAGGATCTCAGCGGCTAGGAAAATTAATAAAGGAAAGTCGTCTAAAGATGGGTCTATCTGGCGGGAAACTTGCGGCGCTAGTTGGCATTGATCGCACTCATATATCTAAAATAGAGCACGGCGCACACGCACCGGACTTCACTATTGCGCAGAAGATTTCTGAAGTTCTTTGTGACCCTGAAATTAAAACACTTTTCTTACTTGAACAATATCCAGAGATTGACACTCATTACAAAATCGAACAAGATCTAATGCTTAAATCAATAAAAGAACTTGCCACGAAAGCTCTCGAAGAGTGCCCGGAAGACTCTAAAAGATATTCGGAGGGCCAACTGGCAAAGATCCTCATAAAAGCCACCGAACAATATAATGAAGAATCACACAAGAGGTTAATAAAATCCAAAAAATCCCCCTTATGGCTTTTAAGAACGAACAAATAAAATACCCGCTGTCTAAGAACTTCCGTCTTCAACGAGATTTATTTATGGATCCACCTCCGCCGTAAATTGGTCCATTCCGACCGTCGCCGACATACGAACATATACTCGTTGGTATTTTTAACAGGAGAAATTGTCCCTAGAAAACCTGAAGTTTTTTGTTTGGTCATTGAGAAAGTCGGCTCTAACAAAGCCGCCGGTGGCAACATATACAAACAATCCCAGTGTAGCCAACAAATTTCCGATCTTAATACCATGACGATATCGCTTACTGAGCACCTTACCAACCATATTCCGGGTAATAGCAATATAGTATTCAATCTGAGCATCATCATATTCTTGGATTTCTTTCGCAATATCCCGCTCATGACACTCCCCGTCACGTTTAAGCAATGCCATCATCATGATCGGCTGGTAAATGTGGGACATTCGCATGCCGCTTGTGATGAAAGATTCCAACTCGCTATATCGTTTACTCGACATAATTTCTATTCCTAAGAGAAATATCGATATTTGACTACATATAAAGCATCACAAATACTGCATCAGTATCACTTTATATTGTCAGCAAAGGACTTCTTAACCTCTTCAACAGAAATAGCAAAATTCAACCCTTCGATACCGGCTTTACTATATTTTTGTGAGTTCACCCCTAGGACTTCACCTTTCTGATTTATTAAAGGCCCCCCACTATTGCCGGGATTAATGGCTGCATCCGTTTGAACAAATTGAATCTTCTCGTTAGCATTATAAGGAGCATCCATCATTCTCACCGAACTAACAACACCTCTAGTAACCGTATTCGTCAGAACTCCAAAAACACCCCCCGGTGAGCCCAGTGCGAAAACATTATCACCTGCGTGAGCCTGTTGGATATTCCCCAATACAAGCGATTTGAACCCATTGCCGTTAACTTTTAATAACGCTAAATCTTTGAACTTCACAATGGACACAATATCCGCATGCAAAGTTTTCCCATCTTTCAAAATAACTTGCCTGTCACTACTATCTGCAATTACGTGATAATTAGTTACAATATAACCATCAGGGCTAATAAAAAATCCACTGCCGGTTGCCTCTGGTGTTTTAATTGTGACAACTGCTTCCAAACTAGTGTCGATAAACGCTTCTTGAGGTGGCTCCATCGTTGCAGAATGCTTATCTGAATTCTTAGTTATAATTTGATTTAATTCTTCAGACTTCTTTCTCCGCTCTTGAACTTGATAAAATTTAACAGGATCATACTTGAGGAAAAGTATATCGAGCGCCGGTTTTCCAGTATCTTTTAGCGTGTTCGTAACCAAGTTTGTTACACTTAAATCAACACTTTCACATCCTTTAGGATCCGCCACCCCCATCTCTAAATCTGCAACCTTTAACTCTTTGAGTAGATCACCCGATGAAATCTCAGATCCGATCTTTTGAAATAATAAGAACGTAATGTTCCATGATAAATATTTCTCAAGAGCCTCACCTAAATCATTGTTCTTCGCCGCATCCATGGCTAAATAGTAATCTTTTTGAACTATCTCTTGGCCAATAATAGTATTTGCAAACTTTTGAAATGAATTCTCAGTAAACTTTATCAAAACATCATTTGAGTCATCCGCAATCTTATTCTTTATATAATTACTATCCTGCGGATGTGCCCCCGCGATCCCTTCTGTTTTATGAACCTGATCTTCGGTAAATTCACTGCTCACTAACAGATTCCCCAAGTCGTCAAAGATTTTATATCCACATTTAAAGGACAACTTATACTCAATATTAACCTTTTGATATTGATAATCCTGATACATAGGGACAGAAATTTGACTTGGTGTGTTTGATAACACATTACGTGCTCTATTTAAATTCCCTTGTGCCAGACCAACTACAAATCCACCATACAGATTCCCAGCCTCTTGTTGCTGAGCATTTTGTAAATTCTGCATTGCAGTGTTGTATTGCAACACTGCCCGTTCATAATCCGGATTGGAAATATATTGCTGACCTGATTGATATTTAGAATAGTAAGAGCCACCGCTTGAAGAAGGTTCACTTGATAAATCCCGTAAACTTAAAAGAATACGAACACCATTAATTGGAATGTTTTCGTTCAATTTCTTTATCTGAACAGACTTTATAATCTCCTTACCTGCTTGATTCTCAAGTTTCTGTAAGATTAATTCTGACTGTTTAGAGGAAAACCCATCATTAAACGTAACAGCCAACATTGGGATGTTGAATGATTTCTGCCAGTCTTTAAGTATGGACTCATCCAGACTATATTTAGATCCTATAAGACTGTAAAAAAGTGCTGTGGATTTTCTCCGGTCATTGGGAACAGAGTTATACTTTCTAGAAAGATCATCCGCTTGAACTGAATATTGTCTTAATAATCCTGCCCGTACATCTCCCAATCCTTTGATATCTGGCAGTGTTTTCTGCACATAATCAATCAAACAAATGAATTTACTTTCAGAACCTGGAACCGCTTTCTGTGTAAAATATTCAATCAATTGCTGATTTTCGCTAATAACCCGCTTCTTTAGGCTTTTCACATCATCAAAAAAAGGCTCATATTTAATAATCTCTACGAACTTAACAACTCTCTGAAATGGATCCGGCTCTGACACCGCTGCTTTAGCAATTTGACTCACATGTTCAATATCATTATCTATCTTCTGATTAATCTTTTGAACGTCAGCATTCTCTGGAAACAATTCACAGGTTTTCTTAAGAAAATCTTTCCGTTCAAACAAATTGAAATTATTCTCATTGCTTGCCAAATCAACATAACTCTTTGTCAATTTTATCTTAATATCATCATAGGCTTTCTTCAGATCCTCGTTCTTTGGCTCCTTCTTATACGCTTCTGCTATCGTCGTATAAGCAGAAAGCAAATCACCTTTCTTTTCAGCATCCAATGCTTGGCGATAAAGCGTGGCACAAGAGGAAAATATGATTACACCAGTAAGAAGTCCAACATATCGAATAAATACTTTCATACTCTTGTCCCCTTATTGTTGAACTATTATGATATAGCGTTGTCATTAAGAAATAACTGTGCCCGGTGCCGGATTGGCGCCATTTTCAAACAACTGTCTTGTTACAAGAGCAGATTCATTTCACTTTTCCAAAAGAATCCATGGTTAGAACATCATCGGAGTTAATAAAGATATCTTTAACTATCAATGAATCCGCGCTTATAGACTTAACTCGAATCAATCCGTAACCAGCAAGAATATCGACGCTGAAAGTCTCTGGATAACCATAACAATCAGAATTTCTACCACTTCCTACACCAATATCCAATCTTTGTTTGTCGTTTACAAATACTTTGATACTGCTTCCCCCCAAGGCCCCACAAGGGCCGCTTCCTAAAGGAGCGCCCACCGTAACAACTGTTTTAACCTCCATACCCATTAATGCCTCATGCCTAACAAATGACCTAGATACCCCACCCGGTACGGCAATCGGGAGAAAAATATTCTTATCAGCAAATCGCTGCCATTGCTTATCTATGATATCCATATTATCACCACCGCTGAAAGCATGCGCAGAAATGCTAATTTTACCCAATTCCGGCAAGGCTTCATACCGCACATAATCATTGACCCAATCGGCGTGAGCCATGCT
>Ga0172379_10009276_pt1 | contig 12181 bp, 8 predicted proteins | sample GrowelOW334metaG_FD_119756 | JGI IMG/M metagenome (GOLD analysis project Ga0172379, IMG submission 119756) | Groundwater microbial communities from an aquifer near a municipal landfill in Southern Ontario, Canada - Groundwater well OW334 metaG | ecosystem: Environmental > Aquatic > Deep... | reverse complement strand
TCTTCCTGATCTTTGTGTGCATGGGGTATGGCTTTTCGAGAAATCTGTTCTCCCCCAAGACCGCTTTTTATGTCGCCGGGGTATGCTTCATTGCCGATCAGCTGCTCATGTCGGTGAACATGGCCCGCGCGACCTATCTGAAAAAGATCGCCCGTCACCCCTCGCATATCACCCCGACCCTGACCATGGCGATAACGCTGGATCACATTTTTTCCATTTCGATTGCGCTCATGGGAGGTCTGATCTGGGCAAAATGGGGGTATCAGACAGTCTTCTTGTGTGGTGCGGGCATCGCGGTGCTCAATCTTGTTTCGGCTGCGTTTATCAAAATCCCGGAAAGCAGAAAAGCTAACGAAACTGCTGAACCGGTCATATGAACCGTAAAACAAAAAACTTGTCTTTTCCCCCGAATCATATTTTCTTTTCCTTTTAATTATGAATCGTAACTTTTCGCTCTGTCATTTTTTAAGGGGAGTATATGTCCGCACCTGAAAAAAATAGTGTTACCGAACGTCTCGACGCCCTCTATGAGTTCGACCGTGAACCGGTCACTCAGGACAAGCTCCAGGGTGCGGGAAGCTTTATCGGAATGTATGCGGGAGAGCATGTTGCCGGTACTGAATTTGTCATCGGGCCTTTGTTTGTCGCCCACGGGGTGGCCGCAATCGATCTGTTTCTGGGATTGCTTGTGGGGAATATTCTCGCCGTTTTGAGCTGGGCATTCCTGTGCGCGCCAATCGCGGTCAGGACAAGGCTCACTCTCTACTGGCTTTTGCGCAAGATAACCGGGCCGTATCTGACATTCGTCTACAGTATCGTGAACGCTCTCATGTTCTGCTTCCTTGCAGGAGCGATGATATCGGTCTCGGCTACTGCGATAGGGCTGCCGTTTCATATGCCCATGCCGCAGCTCACCGACCTCTATCCGACCAGTGTAAGCTGGGTGGTGATCGTTCTTGTCATCGGGGCACTTTTCACCTCCCTTGCCATTCTCGGATTCGAAAAACTTGCCCATTTCGCAGCAGTGTGCTCGCCCTGGATGTTCCTCGTGTTTGTCGCGGCGGCGGTAGCGGTTCTTCCGACTCTCGGCTGCAATTCCTTCGGCGATTTCTGGCGGGTGGCGAATGAGAAAATCTGGACTGGAGTGCCTCTGGCCGGGCAGTCGAAATTCACCTTCTGGCATGTTATGTTCTTCGCATGGTTCTGCAATATGGCGATGCACATCGGGATGTCCGATTTATCCGTCCTCCGATACGCGAAAAAATGGCAATATGGTTTCGCGAGCGCATTCGGAATGTTCCTCGGCCACTACACCGCCTGGATCGCTTCGGGAATCCTCTGCGCCGCGGCGCTCGGCTCGGTGGCTCCCGGCCCAATAGCTTATTTGGGCGCCGGTGTTGCCGGAGTAGTGTGCGTGGTGCTTGCCGGCTGGACAACGGCAAACCCGACCCTGTATCGCGCCGGTCTCGCCCTTCAGGTGGCAACTCCCAACTGGAAACGCTGGAAAGTCACTCTCGCCGCCGGAATGGTTACCACCACAGCAGCCCTTTTCCCGGCGCTGGTTATGCGGCTGCTCGATTTCGTGGCGCTCTACGGCCTTCTCCTTATGCCCATGGGTGCGGTCATTTTCGCGGACTACTGGATTTTACCGAAACTGGGATTGAAACGGAACTATGCAGAGTTGGCCGGCCTTCTTTTCAGCTGGCCTGCTGCTGCGGCATGGGGAATTTCACTCCTTGTCGTCTTCATGCTGCCCATTGAGATATTCTTCAAAGGGCTGCCGGGATGGTTCATCTCAGTGTTCCTTTACACCGTACTAAGTTTGTTAATCCAAAAGAAAAGTTCAGTCATTCCGGCATCGGAGGCATAATATGAAAAAGATTCTGATTTTACTTTCTTTCCTGGCGCTGTGTTTGACTATCATTCCGGCTTTTTTTGTGTTTTATGGCGCTGCAAGCTGGAATACCCATTCCACCATAATGTTTGCCGGTATGGTGATATGGTTCGCAACCGCGCCTTTCTGGCTGGGGAAAAAGAAAAACGGGTAAATAAAATATTTTTATTGAAATGCAGCCATCTGAATTCCCCCTAAGGGGGCTTCCATTATTTATAATGACTTAATTAGCGGCGAGTTGTGCCTATATGTGCTAAAATCGATTTCATCGTTCCTGTGAAAAGGAATTCCGTTTATGTCCCCGAAAACTATCATCGTCCCGGTAACGGGCGCTTCCAATATTAAACTCGAAGTCTTTGATTTTGAAAAACTCGAGTGCTTCTATTCTCTGAGTACATCTACACCGTCCCGTCATATAAATAATCTCGAATATAATGCTCCCGGAGAGGAGTTCGCCTGGTTTGACAACACTATTCGTGCTCTTCCGGAGCATTTGAAAAGTTGTAATGTTATCGCTCCGGTGGCAAAGGGAGCATCCGGCGGGCTTGTAGGGCATGATAACACTCTGATCGAAGAACCGGGCGAGGATGTAACATTATCGTACGCCCAACGATTCCCCGAGGCTGTCGAGGACCGATTCCGTAAATTGGCCGGAAACAGCGCCGAATTCTTTCTTGAAACCGGTTCCATTCGCGATTTCCCCGGGAGCCTGACCCTTGTAAAACGCTTTATTTTCGAGGAAATGGAGCGCCCTGAACTTCTGAAAAAAACCGCAGGATTCGGCACTTACGGCGCTTTGATGTCCGGCCATTTTCTGGGGGGAAACTACCTGTCTGCTATAAAAAAAGCAGGCAACGAAAATAGTTACTGGATGTGTCATTCCGGGGCAAGGAACATCCATGAGAGCACCGGAGCCCCAAGCCGCATTGCTGCCAGGCTGTCGTCATTCTCCCGTCTAATCCCCCGTCAGACGTCAGTAGTATACAAACCTCTTGGTTTCATGCCTCCCGATAAGGCATCTCTTTTGGGTTTATCCGGTTTTGCCGCGGTCATTCCCGGCGGGCATGACACCTGTCTTTCCCACATACCTGTCCTCTCCACCTTCTACCAGGCTTTCCCCGAGGGCGCAGGGAATTCCGTCATACAGGTGGAAGCCGGAACCTGGACTCTGGTCGCAAAAATCGGGGGAAATGCGGAACTTCCACCCGACGGCTGGCGTCATGATATCATAGTGCAGGGAACGGTGGATGGAGAACCGGTGATTACCGCACGGTACGGCGGCGGGAATGATTTCCGGTACATGAAAGAACGTGCCGAAGCGAAGGGAACCGGATTCACCGAAGGCGCGGACGACGGTCTGCTTGCCAAAATGGCAGAGGCGGCCGATTGCTTTGTCCTGCCGAACATCAGCCCGCTCAATTACGGAACCGGCCCCTTCCCTGATGTGAAGGGAAAAATGATCAACAGCGAATTCATGTTCCGGGTTCGCGGCGCGGCGTACATGGCAACCACGCTGACTACTGCTCTTGCCGCATCGATCCAGGTCAAGGCGATATCCAGCGACCCGGAAATTCCAATAGTTATAACAGCCGGCGGCGGGAAAGATCCCTTTTACGGAAAGCTTCTGGCTACTTTTACCGGGCAGAGGGTTTACGCCCTGGTGGACAGGAACGGGAATCCGGTTACCGAAACCACTTCGCTTGGCGCCGCGATTGCCGGGAAAGCGGCTATTTTGGGAATTCATCCCTACCATGTGGACACATCCGGCCTTGAACTCAGTTACCGGGAAATCGAGCCCTATGTGGGAGATATGAAACGCAGACTGGCATTATACAGTGAAAGATGGACTAATTCACTTGCAGAATAAAGCGTATTTTTCCGCGTCAGCATTGAGAAATAATGAACGCCCCGCAGCAGAGCTGCGAGGAATTCTTTGATTAAATATAACCTTATTGCATGTTCAAGAAAACGAAAGGAACAATCATGTCGAATACTCTTGGTGCTCAGATCGATAAAGGTCTCGATTATCTGAAAGCCTCGTTCGGGGAAGCGCAGGTTGAGTGGGCAATCGACTCTACCGGTAAGTTCGCGGTCGAAGTACCCGGCTGGCAGGTATGGAACGGTTTCGGAGGCGGCGGAAGATTCGACGCAGGCGGAAGCGGCGGTGTTGCCCGTACTACTCTCGAAATCGCAGAGGATGTCGGTGTCATTCATGCGCTGACCCGTTCGACGCCGCAGATCAGTCAGCATATTCTCTGGTTCCTCTCCCGTGACGGGCACGAAGGAGATTTCGAAACCGCTGTCCGGGTGAAGAAAGAACTGGAAGCAAACGGAGTTTCCATGGGTTCCATCAATCCCACCTATTTTCTTGCCGGGTCGGAGGATGGCAGTTTTACCGCGCAGAATCCCGCAGTTCGAAAGAGATATGTCGATCAGACCGTTTTGAGCGCAAAAATCGCCGCCGAACTGGGCAACGGCATCGTTGCCATCTGGTTTCCGGACGGAACGAATTATCCCGGCCAGCGCCATCTGCAGGATAAAATCTCGCTGATGAAAGAAAGTATTCTGGAATTCTGGAGCCTGGTATCCCCCGCTATCCGGAAAAAACTGGACAGGATTCTTTTCGAGTACAAGGTATTCGAGCCCGGCACCTACAGCACAACCATACCCGACTGGGGAACTGCCTGCGAACTCGCCCGTCTTGTCGGCGATCAGGGCGGCGTTCAGGTGGACATGGGACATCACTCGCTCGGTGTCAATATCGAGCAGATTGTTGGGACGATGATCGTTTTCGGGATACGGGGCGGATTCCATTTCAATACGCGCTATGCCGCCGACGATGATCATTCGGTGCAGGCCGATTACCCGCTGGCCTGTATTTTCAACGAACTTTTCAAAGGTGATGCGGTTTTCAATGCCGACCCCGCGAAAAACTGGTGCTTCGCCCTTGACCAGATGGCGCGTACCGAAAAGCGGATTCCTTCGGTGCTGAAATCGGTGGATGCGCTCAAGCGGTCGGTTGCGAAAGCGGCTCTGGTGGATTATTCTACTCTGGAGTCTCAGCAGCGCAGATGCGATCTCATCGATTCCAATATCGAATTCGAAAAAGCGCTCCTCCATGCGGATACAGCGCCAATAGTCATGGAATCTTACCGCAGAAAAGGCCTTCACCCGATACCCATGGCCGCATATTACGAAAGCGGATACCAGGAAAAAATCGAACGCGAAAGAGCGTGAAGAAAAATCTGAAAGCTTAAAACAGATGCTCCTTCAAAAAGTATTTTTACTGTAAATGCTTAAAACCTCACCCGGCCTTCGGCCGCCCTCTCCTGATTAGGAGAGGGTAATGATATGAACCACCGTGAGATACCCCCTCTCATGAATAGGAGAGGGGGCCAGGGGGTGAGGTTAAAAAACAAGAAATAATGAAAAATATTTTTACCGTATCATGACTATTCACCAAAATAATTTTCTGAACGGCTGATACATTCTTTTCATACGTTTTGCGAGAGGAGAAAAATACTACATGAAACATACCGAAACCATGACATCGCGGGAGAGGATGAAGTCTGCGCTCAATCATAAAAATCCTGACAGGATACCCATCGACATGGGCGGATTCCAGACCGGCATCCACAAACGGGCTTACGAGGATCTTTTGAAATATCTCGGAATTGAAGATACGGTTGCCATTCTCGATCCGGTTCAGCAGCTTGCAAAACCGTGCGAACAGATTCTCGAAAGGTTCAGGATAGACACCCGGTATATAGGCGCCCACGGACCTGACAGCTTCCACGGCGGCATCGAGCAGAATCACCGTAACGGAAAGCTCTGGCACGACCTCCGTGACGAGTTTGGTGTGGTCTGGTCCATGCCGGATGAACAAAAGCTCTATATGGATATTTCCCATCACCCACTCGCCGGGGCGACGCTGAAAGATGTCGAGAAATACCCGTTCCCGAACGGCGGCGATCCAACCCGTTTCACCGGGGTGCGCGATCAGGCGCTCGCACTGCGCTCGCATTCACAGAAAGCTCTCTGTACGGCGATTGGCGGTGTGGTGTATGAAATCTGCTGGTATATGCGCGGTCTCGAGCAGTGGTTTGTCGATACCATCGAGAATCCGTCATTCTGCGAAGCGGCGCTGGACGGAACCCTTCAATACTGGCTCGATTTTTATACGGGATTTCTCGGCGAGATCGGAGATATTGTGGATGTAGTCATGGTCGGCGACGACCTGGCAGGACAGGCAGGCCCGCTCTTCTCGCCGAAGTTCTACCGCTCGGTTGTCAAACCTCGTCAGAAAAAACTCGTCCGTCACATCAAATCGCTGACATCGGCCAAAGTATGGTACCACACCTGCGGTTCCTGTTACGAATATATTCCCGATCTTATCGACAACGGAGTGGACATAATCAATCCGGTGCAGATCGGATTGCCGAACATGGATCCGACACAGTTGAAAAAGGAATTCGGAAACCGGATCGTCTTCTGGGGTGGGAGCATCGATTCTCAGCATATTCTGCCTTTTGCAAGTCCCGATAAGATACGAGAAGAGGTACGAAAAAACATCGATACATTCAAAGCCGGCGGCGGATACGTTTTCAACAGCGTGCATAATATCCAGTATGGAATTCCACCGGAGAATATTGTGGCGCTCTATGATGCGGCCTATGAATTTGGATTTTACGAGTAAAAAAATTAGACAGGATTTACAGGATTTAATTAAATCTTGTAACATCATGTCAATCATGTCAAAAAATAGTATCTCAGGGAGAAAACGTATGAAACGTGCTGCATTCATCATGAAACTGAAACCGGGGTTCGAAAAGGAGTACAAGCGCCGTCATGACGAAATCTGGCCGGAACTTTCCGAAATCCTGAAAAAAGCCGGAATTTCGGATTACTCCATATTCCTCGATGAAGAAACCCTGACTCTCTTTGCTGTGCAGAAACTCTCGGACAACAATTCATCCGACGACCTGCCGGGTTTACCGGTAATGAAACGGTGGTGGAATTACATGTCCGATATCATGGAGACCAATTCCGATAATTCCCCGGTATGTATTCCGATAAAAGAAGTATTTCACATGGACTGAACAAGGAGTATGAACGTGACCGACCCTTCGGCGGCTCTCCGCTATATCGATGACGACGAACTGATACAGGTGACCCACGATCTTGTCGCCATTCCATCCCTGACCCATCACGAAGGGAGAGGAATGGTAGATTATTATGAACGCTGGTTCAAGGACATCGGCATTCCCGTTCGTGTTTACCCCTATGATGGTGAACGGGCAAACTTCTTTGCCGACTATGGGGCTGTGACCGGAGGGGGTCGTTTTCTTTTCAACGGCCATCAGGATGTCAAACCGGTCGAGGGGATGACTGTCGAGCCATTCAAAGGGGTCATCAAAGACGGCAGGATGTACGGCCGGGGAACCTGCGACATGAAAAGCGGGCTGGCGGCGGTGTTATGCGCGTATAAAGCGATTGTCCGCGCAGGAATAAAGCCTCGGGGAGGCATATCTTTTTTCAGCGACATCGAGGAGGAATGGGGCGGAGCGGGAGGATACTACTGGGCGAGGGATAACGGTCTTCTGGCCGGATACGAGGGAATGATATCGGCGGAAGGCACCGGGCTGGAAGTCCAGATCGGCAATCGGGGATGCTATGCAACCTGTTACGAGTTCAGAGGCCGTTCGGCGCATTCCGGTCTCGCGCACAAGGGAGTAAATGCTATCATCCATGCCGCACGGTTTATCACCGAATTTATCGACCTTCCCTACCTTAAAATATCCAATCCCATATTTGGAAATTCAACATGCAATTTCGAAAAAATCGATGGCGGCCTCTATCTTGCGGCTGTTCCCGACCGGTGCATCGTCTGCCTCGACTCGCGTCTGATCCCTGAAACGCCTCCTGAACTGGTTCGGGGACAGATCGATGAACTTATCGAACGCATGAGGAAAGAATATGGCATGGATATCCGTGAGGTCGACGAGCCGAAAGGATGGCGTGACAAATCGGGGAAGATGAAAGCGGAATTCATCGCTGAAAACCATCCTCTCACCCTTCGGGTTTCGGAAGCCTTTCGTCAGGCAACAGGAAAAAAGGCTGTCATAGGGGGCTGCCCGGGAGTCGCTTTTTCCATGGTAATGATAGAGATGGAAATTCCCGCTGTTCTCTGCGGCCCGGGGAATGCCGAACAGGCACATACTGCCGACGAGTGGGTGGAAGTTGATCAGATACTTAAAGCCGCCCGAATCTACACTCTGCTAATGGCAGGGATGTAAACGGCAGGCAATAAAGCAGGCTGAAAGGGCGGTCTCTGATCCGCCCTTTTTGCTTTTAGAACATTTAAAATTAACCACGAACCACACGAAAGTCACGAAAGGGAACTGATCATAAGAAACGAGAAAATAATTTCGTGTATTTCGTGCTTTTCGTGGTTTAATTTAGTCCGCTGATACGCTGATTTCACATATGCCAAAATGGCAGTCCATCGCATAGCAAAAAAGGAAATGCCGCTTAATCCCGTTTTAACCGACTTCATTATGCACGATGAAGTGAAAAAACCGTAATCTCAGATGGCGCTCCTATCCGCAGCGGAGGACCCCAGTATCCTGTACCCCGGCTTACATGGATGAAAGTATTGCCGTGAAGGTGCAGGCCGGAAATATAGGGTTCATGTAAACCGACAAGATATTTATAGGGAAAATACTGGCCGCCGTGGGTATGGCCGGTAATCTGAAGGTCGAAACCTGCTTTTGCCGAGGCAAAGATACTGCCGGGCTGGTGGGCAAGGATAATTTTTACATCGCCGGGAGAATCGCCGGCCAAAGCCGCTTCCGGGCTGGATGTCCATTTTTTGTTGAAATTGCCTGCGCTGTAATCGGTAACTCCCGCAATCAGGATACGTCCGTTTCCGCGCTCGATAACACGGTGTTCGTTGGAAAGAACGGTGAATCCGAGCCGTTTCATTTCCGTTATCCAGGCTTCGGGGCCTGCGTAGTATTCATGATTACCTGTAACGAAGTACTTTCCGAATGGAGCGGAAAGCCCGCCAAGAGGCGCCGCATCCTTTCCCGTCTCCTGCACTGAACCGTCGGCAACGTCTCCGGTAAACGCAATCACATCGGGTTTGAGGGTTTGCACCTGATTGACGACACGCTGAACGAAGCCGCTCTTGACGGTAGGGCCTATATGCAAATCGGTTATCTGAACAATCCGGAATCCTTCAAGGTCGGAGGGAAGATTTTTCACGGGGACAGCGACCTGGACAATACGGGGAGAGCGCCGTGCTCCGTAAAATCCATAGAGGCATAAAACGAAGGTAAGAGAGAGAATGATAACATTCGTAATATTTATCAGGAAATGACGGTGTTCGGGGCTGAATATGCTGCCAGCGGTCAGTGTTTTGATGAAAGGAAAGATATGCTCCACAGGCATGGCTATTATAAGGAATATATCCCTTGCCACCAGGAAAAAGAAGATCAGACTGAAAAACCCCAGGCCCAAATAGGCCACCCAGGCGAATGCATCGCTCCAGAAAGGCTTGAAGCCTGTAAACCGGAATATAATGGAAGCAGGAGGCATGAGCAAAAAAACCGCAAGCACGCCCCAAAGGATCAGTTCGGTGGTTGTACCGAATTGAGCGGGAACGATAATCCGTAATCCGACATATCCATAGACACAGGAAAGAACAATAAGCCCTACAGTAATAAAAATCATACGGAATCCGAATGGAGTGAAAAAATAAATCGCTTATCTAGTTGACTCAGCAAACCTACTCAAATCCCCTTTCCCTCGATCCCTTTCCCCTATAAATGGGCGCAAGGTAAGTTGAGGCGCCACATGCTGTTCCTGCCCTCCGCAAGGGGGGAAGGTGGCCTGAAAGGCCAGAAGGGGGTTATCTTTACTGAATATAAACACACGTAGCGGAGTCATCTCGATAAGCGAAAAGAATAAAAAGTATAGGAAAACCGATTGTTAATTTTAAATATACAAAATCACAATGTGAAAATCCCGTATAAAATGGAGCCTTTTGCAAAAGTCGATATTTTAAGCAGCCCCCTTTCTATCCTTCGGACACCTTCCCCCGGAAGGGGCAGGAAACACCCGGAATATCAAAACTCCCCTTGTCCCAGCGGGGAAAAATGGATTTAGTTCATATGGATTTAGTTCATATTGACAGAAAGGGACTTCAAATAGAATTTATCATTGATTGAAGCCGCTTGGTGGGTGACCGTTCTTGCCTATAAATTCTGACACCATATAAATACCCCCTGCCTGAGGATATCAAACAGGGGGTATGAATGTGCAAATTAGGTATGCTAATCTACCGCATCAATGTCATCTTGTTCGACTGGACAAAATTCCCCGCCTTGATCTGGTAAATGTAGATACCGCTCGAAGCTATATTGCCAGAATCATCCCTACCATTCCAGATGACTGAATGCATGCCAGGGCTTTCAACACGATCTACTAGTGTCTTGACTACTGCGCCGCGCAAATCATATACCTTGAGCGTGACACGGTCAGAAGAGCCGGAGGCAATCTGGTACTCAATGGCTGTGGACGGATTGAACGGGTTGGGTGAGTTCTGTCCTAATTGATAAGGTACCGGCTCTTCTTGAACTGTCTCATCAGCGGCAATCTTACCGACACCACGTTCTTCCTCAATCGAGGATATGATGTGCCTTGCAAAACTGATCAACTCGTCTGCTTGCTTTTGAGTCAGCTTCTTTCCCGACCACGCTTCAACTTGGTTGATGAAGGCGTTGAGAATGTTGATTGCCGTATGCCCAGGGTTATTCTTGCCACTATTGCCCTTTACCTGGTTGCTCGCTGGCACCACCGCTTTACCAAGCATTCCATCCAGTTTTGCGATTGCTGCCTGTAACTTTGCCACCAATGGCTGAGCATCATTTTCAGTCAAGATACCATTGCTCACGAGTGATTCGATATCATCGAGCAATGCAAGCAATAAATCGGTTGGCGAGGTTATAAACGGAAAATTCGCAATATAAATATCATTTGTGCCGCCAGATTGCATGCCAGTAAAAAAGTTATAATCGAGTATATATGCAAACTTAGATCCATCCGGTGAAAAACTACTACACCAGGCAGTGTTAATCAATTCTGGGAATATTTTCTCCGATGTTTTAGTATATGTGTTATACGCCCACAACTCTCTACCTGCACTATTATTTGAAGTAAAATTGGTATAGATAATCCATTCCCCATCAGACGAACTGTCTGGATACCATTGCTTACCAACATGATCTGTCAATTGAATCGGCTGTCCGCCGTTAATGGGAATTAAGAATAGATGCTGTTGTCCTCCTACATTCATCGTTGTTATAACATTTGCATCATCATGTGTAAATGAAACAACACCATATGTGCCGCCGTCACTCGGAGCAATAATGCTTACTTGATGCGTTACGGTGTCCAAAATCGCAAGTTCAGAGGTACTCCTTACTCTATACGCAATATAGCGGCCGTTGTGGCTCCAACATGAATTTGTGCCATTCTCAATGAGAATTGACTCCTGCATGGTTTCTAAATTTACAGAAACGATGTTTGAACTGTTCCCGGAATACTTCGAAAAAGTGACAGCCTTTGAGTCAGGAGTAAACGTCGGAAATATTACGTTATTGCCATAATTTGCCGTAAGGTTGATGTCTTCTCCACCATCAACCGGACTTACCCATATATCACTCCTGAAAACATAGGTAACATATTTACCATCAGGTGACCAATCTACAAACCAGTGTGACCCATTATCATTTGTAAGCTGATTGCCATACTCGGGAGGAGCTACACCGCACCCGAAATACCATCCCGGGGCGAATGAATCTACTGTTTCCGGATGGTTCTCATCATACATCCTCAACTGGCATTGAGGGGAGAATATGCCTGACACATTAAATGAGAAATGCCGGTCCTCCGGATTAACACCCATTCCAACTACCTGCCATGTTGACCCGCCATCAGCTGAAAATTCAAAAGTGAGCGAACCGGTATTGAATGCCAAAAATTCTACATTTATAGCACCGATATACCTATTACCGGCAACGGGTGAAATCAACCGCACATAGGGTTCTGTTGTGTGACCTCTAAAGGTATCAGTATAAATTTCCCGATTATATCTATCATTGTAATTATATGGATTAATGACTGCATAGGCGATACTGTTCCCGTCTGGAGACCAGTCAAGTGTACCAATATCGAACGGACTGCTGTAAATCGGCATATCAACCCCTGTAACTGTATCCAGTG
>Ga0172379_10009275_pt1 | contig 12181 bp, 13 predicted proteins | sample GrowelOW334metaG_FD_119756 | JGI IMG/M metagenome (GOLD analysis project Ga0172379, IMG submission 119756) | Groundwater microbial communities from an aquifer near a municipal landfill in Southern Ontario, Canada - Groundwater well OW334 metaG | ecosystem: Environmental > Aquatic > Deep... | reverse complement strand
TCGGTGCCAATAGTAAATATGTGAAGGGGCCGTTTGTGGTTTCGGGTTTGTTGTATTCGGTCATTTCGTCTCTCCTTGTCATTATTGGGCTTTTCCCACTCACTTATTGGATCGGCAGTATTACGCAGAACTTTTTCTCTGGTCTCAATTTCTTCTCGTATTATCTCTCCAACTTTTTTTCAATCTTCGGAATCCTTTTTGGTTCATCGCTCGTCGTTGGACTTATCGCTAGCCTTATCGCGGTGAGGAAGTATTTGAAACACTAGGGGAGGCTTGAATCATGATTAAAGATTAATGCCTGCCCCGTAGTGAGAAATTCTGATTTCTCTACTACTGGGGATTAATGATTTCCTGTTATTGTGCGATCTGATTTTCCTGAGAGAAACGATTAGAAAATGGTAGTGCCCTTGTGGTGCGAATCCAGGTCGAAAGCAAAACCATTTGCTTCCTCCTCACAATCAAAAAGCCTTCGGTTTTTTGCTGCGGGACTTGGATTCGAACCAAGATGAATCGCTTCAGAGGCGACTATCCTACCATTAGATGATCCCGCAAGATATTTAACTGTTACTTAAACATACTGTAAAAAAGGGTAAAATTCAAGAGATAAATAAAAGAGGTGTTGGCCCGCCCGCGCAGACCAACACCTACAAACCCGAATCACCCCACCAAGTCACACATTGCGGCCAAGCCGGTCAACAGCGTCAGTTGTTGAAGAGGTGAATCGACATTGTGGTAGGTCCATTCACTCCCTTCATTTTCAGGTATTTCGTGAACATAGGGACTCGGATGAATGCCACAGGCGTCGCCAGGAATATCGAGTATCAGATTTCCCGGCAAATTTTGCCAAGCGCGAAACTGATGCTTTTCATAATCGAAGTTACGAGGCTCAGAGTTTTTCGATTGCCACATGTATCGATAAACCCTGATCATCATTTCGTTCACCTTTTCGAACGAGGCGTCTTCGCCATGTGTCTTGAGAAAGTTAACAAAGTAAGGCGAGAACTCACCCCACAATGAGCCACCGTGAGGTCCGCGGTCAACTTGAAGATTGAGGTTAAGAAGCTGTCTTTTCTCTGTGGGTTGTGCCAAGTCAATCTCCTGGGACAACCAAAGCACGTTGGCAAAGAGTGACACACTGGCCGAAAGAGCAAACGCCTGCTCCCAAACAATCATTGATTCCTTGCCTGAACCCGAACAGTAGTGGCATCTCCCATGTTCACCTGTTTTCTTTCCCTTGCACTCCCGACACTTATTGACGGTCAATCGGTGAATGATCGGCAACTCGAGCCGATAGACACTTTGACCATCCTGTGCGGAAACTTTTTTCAGACTGTCGCCGAAACCAAAAGCCCCGGCTTTCGGTTCCTCTTGGAAAGGAAAATCCCTTTCACCCAATCCGAGATTCTTTCTGACAGCCTCGATTATTTTTGGATGGTGGGCACCTGGCCATTTTGTCAGTACTTCGTCAGCCACCACGAGACATGGAAAACCTGTTTCCAAATCGATCGTCAGAGTGAACCAGCGTTGAATATCTTCATGTTGCAGTAGTTTCATTGTCGGACTCCTTTGTTTGTTGATAGAACATTCAGGTTTTCTATTATTTAGATTATACCAATTTTATTCTAGACACAAGTGTGAATTTAGTGTCCACCTGGTTTGCACTTATGTTATAATATTGCTAATTAGTTTTAATATGTAATTTATTTATCATGCCTCAATCCAAACCCAAAATCTTCTTAAACACCGTCCTCTGGGGCCTCGCCCTCTGGTTTTTTGGTTACGTTCTGGGTTTTGTCTTCTTTGCTCTTGTGCCGAAAGATTCAATCGGCTGGTATGTCATGCCCTTTGGTCTCGCGGCGACGCTTTGGGTCTTGATCAAGAAAATTAAAAGGGAAGAGTTTGGTTGCTATGTTGGACTCGGAATAGTTTGGACTGTGTTAGCTATTGCCCTCGACTATGTCTTTCTCGTCAAAATGTTGAGTGCGTTTGATTATTAAAAACTCGATGTTTATATCTATTATGTTTTAACTTTGATTTTGCCGATTGTGGTTGGGTATTACAAAATAATTAGAAATAGATAAGTTAGTAACTTTGATTGAGTCTTTCGGACGAGAATGTTTTGAAACATAATACTGGATCCCCTCCGCCAGCTGGCGGATTCGCGGGGATGACAGATAAGAAAATATATACAAATCAAAACAAACCCCCGAATGGCTTTCGGGGGTTGTGTGGACGGCTTGTGGCCAGAGTCCAGTTGACTTCAAAAAGGTTCTGGCACCAAGTGGGCGATTTCCGGCATGACCGTTGCCAGGAGTTTCATTTCCCGCTCGAAGTCCGCCTGACTACTCGAAGCGTGGATGAAATTGTCGTAGGGGTTTTCCGGATGGTAGCGGTCGTAGAAGAATCCACGCAAGGTGCGAAACGACGCCTGGCTCGAGTCGGTGTCACCGATAGCTTGCCTCACTCTCTGAATGATTTCTTCGCCTTCGAAAATCAAGATCTTTACTCTGCCTGATGCGCAAAAAGTGGCGTGGCGAGTGCAGTCGGGCTCAGGGACATGTTGGTAAAACTCTTTGAAAAAATCGACCGACAGTTGGCGGAGAGGAAAACTCTGAATGGAAAGATACTCGAGTTTCTCCATGAGACGTGTGGCTGTTTCAACCTCAAGATTCTCCACCAGATTCGGCTTGAAGATAACCAAGGTTCTCTCGATCATTTTCTGACTCCTTTTGTGGGTTTGTGGGGTTCAAATCTAACTTTAATATATGCCGAAATCGTGAAATTATCAAGGTTAATTGTTTTCTGATTTTTGCTATACTTAATCCATGAATAAAATCTGTGACCACACTAGCGTCGGAATGTTTGTTTGGAGAGACGACAAACTGCTTTTGATTGAGCGAGCCAGATTTCCTCTTGGCTTTGCGGTGCCGGCGGGACATGTTGATGGCGACAAATCTTTTGAAGAATCGGCAGAAAGGGAATTGCGGGAGGAAGTCGGATTGAAAATGAAAAGTCTGGAATCAATTTTTGAAGGCCGAAAAGAAAACCAGTGTCGACGTGAAGGCGGAAACTGGCATTACTGGAAGCTTTACCGAGTGGAAACAGACGGTGAACTTAAGCGGAGTCAAGATGAGACCAAGAAAGCCAATTGGTATTCAAAAGTCGAGATTGAAAAGTTGGCGCAACGGACGGAACAATATTTACGAAAAGAAATTCTTGAAGCCGACTGGGAAAAGTCTCCTGGTCTGGAACCGGTGATGCTGGAATTTTTTAAGAGTTTAAAAATAATTTAAATGTTGCAAACCCTTCCGCTCGAAATATTTTTCATTTACTTTTCACCCTACACGGCGCATGCCATTGAAATTGATGGAGTGGTGTATCCGACGGTGGAGCAGGCTTATCAGTGTCAACGTTATACCAATAAAGAGATCATTGAAGAAATCCGGTCGGCGCGCAGTCCGGTCAAAGCTTGGGAAGTTTCGACTAAGTATAAACATTTGCAGATTCCGCAGTTTAAGGATCCAAACTACAAACTGGCAGTAATGAAAAAGCTGATGATCTTAAAAGCTGAACAACATGAAGAAATTAGGAAAGCCCTGCTTGATTCCGGCGATTTGAAGATTGTTAAACATCTGGTGACTTATCCGCCCGGGGATGGTTTCTGGGATGACGGTTTGGATGGTAGGGGCTTGAATCATATGGGAAGAATGTGGATGGAAATAAGGGAGGATCTAAGGAAGAAATAAGTGGCAAAGATTACATTTCTTCTGGTCGTTATACTTTTGAAACATAATACTGGATTCCTGCCTCGACCTAATTTTCTTGAGCGGAGCGATTAGAAAATGGAAGTGCCCTTGTGGTGCGCAGGAATGACAGAGAGAAAAACACTGGTATCTTTATATTTTTGTGCTATCGTTTAGTCATTAATAACCTAATTAAACATTTATGTGGTACTCAATTCTCATCATTGTCTTTGTCATCATTGTCGCGAGTGTGCGTCAGATCAATCAATACGAAAAAGGGGTCAGGTTTACCCTTGGGAAATTCACGGGAATCATGGAACCGGGCTGGCGTATTGTCTGGCCGATTTTTCAGCATTTTCAAAAAGTGGATGTCCGCACCAAGGCCGTGGATGTGCCGGATCAAAACGCGATTACGCGCGACAACGTGTCGGTCAAAGTGAATGCCGTCATCTATTACAAAGTAAGCGATGCCAACAAGGCGATCATTGAGGTGGAGGATTTTCGTTATGCCATTTCTCAATATGCTCAGACGACCATGCGCAATATTGTCGGGGAAGTGACTCTGGATGAATTGCTTTCCAGTCGCGACAAGATTGCCGATCGGATCAGAGAAATCGTAGACAAGGAAACGGATGCTTGGGGACTCAAAGTCCAAAATGTGGAATTGAAGGATGTCAGTCTGCCGGCGGAGATGGAGCGCACCATCGGCAAGCAAGCGGAAGCCGAAAGAGAAAAGCGTGCGGTCATTATCAATTCTCAAGGGGAACTCGCGGCGTCAGAAAATATTGCGAAGGCCGCGGAAATGTTGGCTCGGACTCCGGGAGCTCTTCACTTGCGCACCTTGCAGTCAATCAATGATATGTCTTCAGACCAGAGTAATACGGTCGTCTATATGGTGCCAGTGGAAGCGCTGAAAGCCTTGGAAGGGTTTGTGAAGAAATAGGAAAAGTCTATGAAGAAAGAGCCAGTAATTAGTTACTGGTTTTTTCTTGTGTTAAGATAAACCTATGGACTCCAAAAAACTAATCTGGTTGGGAATGACCGTCGGCATGTTTGTGGGTGGAACGATACCAATACTTTGGGGGAGTGGGGAACTGTCATTTTCGGCAATTATTTTATCAACTATCGGCGGTTTGGTCGGAATTTGGTTGGGTCTCAAAATGAGTCATTGATTTTTTTAAAAATAATAAATGTTTGTAAATTGTTTTTACAAAAATTTAATCTTCTTCCGTCTTTGTTGATTTCATCTTTAAATACTGGATCCCCTCCGCCGGTAGGCGGATTCGCGGGGATGACAACAGAAACTAAATTATTTTCAGTCGTCAAAACTCTTTACATTCCCCAAATTAGTTATACTCTTATAGCAGAATCGAAACACTAGTTCTTCGTCACTGGTTACGAAAAAAAACAACGACAGTCAAGAAAAAGGAGAACGACAATGCTCATCGGACTCATGGCGGACGGCCACAAAAACACACTGGCAGTACAGCACATTGTGGCTAAATTCAAAGAGCTCGGGGTAGGGGTGATTTTGTATGCTGGCGATCTGGACCGTGAACATTTGGATGCGAAGCTCTTTGGTGGAATACCAGTCATCGTGGCTTTGGTTGATGGACAGGAAGAGGACGCGGCTTTTGAAGAAAATTGTCCGACCGGCTGGCGCTACACGAGGCATGATCAGCGGGTGGTCAAGGTCAAGATCGGTGAAAATCAATACCTCCTGATCTACCTCGGACATAAGCGCAACACGGACTTTATGTACAAGACCGAAGCCGAGTTCACTGCAAGCTTGAATGAACTGCGTAAAAATTTCGACGGCTTGCGGATTGTGCTTGGTGGCCATTTGCATTTCCGGACCTTTAAGCAAGGGCCACTCGTGAGTTTCATCAATCCGGGTGCGGCTCAAGGCTCGATCTATGGTGGTGGTTTCCAGTACGCGATCTACGACACTGAGACCGGGCGACTGACTTTCAGTTCCATCTCGGCGACCACAGACACCCGCAAGCCATTTCGGCTGGCTGTCATTTCGGATAGCGGTTGTATCTCGTACAAGGACCCAGGCTTTTGGGCTCGTCTGGTGACCGAGTTGGAGAGGGACAAAGTCACGAGAATTATCCACTGCGGTAATCTGGCTTTGACGGACATTGGCCGGCCGGAATTGGAGAAGTTTGTGGTGCACTACGCCATCCGCGAGGATCAGTGGAGCGATCACCGTGACCTTCGAGAAGGCGGTAAAATTCCGTCAAACTGGAAGGCAATTACTGAAGACAACCTGACTGAGGGTGCCATCGTCGACGTGCCGTCGGAGGATTATGTCTACCGCGTCTATGTTCAACTCGACCTCGGGCTCAAACTCAATAGTCAGAGTGAATATGGTATGACGGAATTGGCTACGGAGATCTGCCGGAAGTATCCCAAGACCGAGCTCGTCCTGTGTGGCTTCAATCCCGAAGCGCTCTTGGTCGAGGGACCGAAGTTCCATCTCGTCAACCCTGGTCTGATCGAGACTGAAGGCCGGATTGCGGAATTCGAGTTTCCGAGTCGTGAGGTTACTTTTGCAGTGGTACCCGCCGTGCCGTTGCCGCCACTTTAAGTCGTGACCGTTTAACCAAGGAGTGATAAAGCTATGAAATCGAAGAGGAGGGGACCAACCCCTCCTCTTTTTTGTGAAAAATATTTGCGATTTAACTTTTTTAAGTTATACCCAGGTGGAATATAAGGAAGCGGTCGCTTTCTTATATTCCACCTCGACCATTTTGTTAGAAGCTGGTTTAGTTGGTGTGAAGCTTGCTCCATAGTAAAAAATTCTGATTTCTTTTCTACAAGGATTCGCATTCCTTCCGCGTTTGTTCCGCTTTGCTAATCCGCGTATGTTCCGCATTCTTTTCTAACCCTTGCTATATTTATGAAAATAGTGTAGAATTGTGGAATTAGTATAACAAAATAATCGGCTCGTTTCGGTCTTTCGAAATACAATTTTTAAAGATACTCAACAGTCAAAATATATGGCAAGATTTTCAAGAGATGGCGGTGGTAGCTTCGGTGGCGGTAATCGCGGTGGTAGTTTTGGCGGCAACCGAGGCGGTTTTGGTGGCGCTCGTGGTGGTTCTCGTTTTGGGGATCGCGATCGTGAAGTGACCATGCATGACGCTGTTTGTGCCGAGTGCAAGCAAACTTGCCAAGTGCCTTTCCGTCCAACCAATGAAAGACCGGTTTATTGTAAAGACTGTTTTACCAAAAGAGGCGGACCAGACAATAAGTCCGATTTCAAAAGCGCACCCCGACGTGATTTTGACCGACGCGATGATCGTCGTTCTGATACACGCCCCGCTTTTACACCAAACACTGGTGATGGTGAAGTGAAGAAGCAATTGGAATCTTTGAATTTCAAATTGGATAAATTGATTAAACTTTTTGAAGGTGGCGTCAAGCCTGTTGTGACTGAGGCTAAAATGCCGGTCAAAGAAGTGCTAAAGGCCGTCAAAGAAATGGCTCCCGCTAAGACCAAAAAAGTTAGCAAAGCTAAGAAGACCGCCAAAAAATAATATGGCCAAAAGAATCAGTACGCGCAAGCGCGCCTCACGTTCGCACAAGACCAAAAAGCGTCTCGCGATCAAAAAAGCCCGCTTAGCCGAAAAGAAAAAGAAGTAGGGAAAACTAGTAAACCGCCATCTCGCTCCGCGAGATGGCGGTTTACTAGTTGGGGAAATACCCTTGACCCTTTTTTCTATTTTTGTAGTATAATTTAAGCATTAGGAAAGGTCGTATTTATAATAAAATTTATAAAATATTTATATGACAAAAATTGGTGCTATTGATTGGATTGCTATCGTCTTGGCAATCATCGGCTCCGTCAACTGGGGACTAGTTGCGATTGGCGGTTACTCTTGGGACTTGGTAGCAATGCTACCGGCGACCCTAGCCACCATTGTTTATGCTTTGGTTGGTATTGCCGGTTTGTATTTGATTTACACTGCTACCAAGTTGGGCAAGTGTTGTGGTGGTTCAAACCCAACCGTTTAGTTTCCTTTCTTGTTGCCTAGTCAACAAACAAAGATCGGCGCAAGCCGTTTTTTGTTTACTTACCCTTTATCTTTGGCAGTTTTTAGGTTATAGTAGAAGTTATGAAATTAGTTGATGAATTGCGGATCCATATGAAGGCGGGGCGCGGGGGCAATGGTGTCGTCCGGTGGCTCCATGAGCGCGGTAAGGAATTTTCCGGTCCCTCGGGTGGTGATGGCGGCAACGGTGGTGACATCATTATCAGGGGTGTCCGCGATTTTAATATTCTCGCTAAGTATCGTAATACCAAAGGCTTGGATGCCGCTCTCGGCGAAGCTGGTAGCAAAAACAGTCGGCATGGTAAAAATGGTGCTGATCTGTTTGTGGACTTACCGATGGGCTCCGTGGTCACCAATTTGTCATCCAAGAAAAAATATCAATTACTTCACGACAACCAGGAAATAAGAATTTTGGCGGGTGGGCGCGGGGGCTTTGGTAATGAGCACTTCAAGGGTTCAAAAAATACGCGACCGATCGAGTGGACACCGGGCAAGGAGGGTGAAGAAGCCGACTTTTTCATTGAACTTGAACTCATTGCGGACGCTGGTCTCATTGGACTCCCCAATGCCGGTAAATCGAGTCTCATCAATGCTCTCACCAATGCCAACTCCAAAGTCGGGGCTTATGAATTTACGACGCTCGAACCAGCGCTCGGTAATATGCATGGTTATATTTTGGCGGATATTCCCGGACTGATTGAGGGGGCCTCCGAAGGGCGGGGACTCGGAACTAAATTTTTGCGACATATCAAGCGGACCAAGGTGTTGATTCACTGCTTGTCACTGGAGAATGAAGATCTCACCAAGGCTTATAAAGTCATTCGCAAAGAGTTGGAAAAATTTAATCCGGAACTAGCTACCAGAAAGGAAGTTTTGGTTTTGACCAAGACGGACATGGTGGATCAAAAAGCGATCGAGAAAGCGTTGAAAAAAATGGAGAAAGTCAATTCCGATATTTTTGCTATTACAATTCTTGATGATACGGTGGTAAAAAAGTTTGGTGACAGTTTGACCAAAATCTTGCGCGCCGAAAGCAAACGGTTGGAGGAAGTGGAAAAGAACAAAAAAGATGAGGAATTGGAATTTAATTTTGAATAAAAAACTAAATTAAGATGAGCGAAAAAACTTGTCCCAAAAACGAATATAAGACGACGATTGGTCTCGAAATCCATGCCGAACTCAAAACACGGACCAAAATGTTTTGCGATTGTCTAAATGATCCCGATGAAAAAGAACCGAATGTGAATGTCTGTCCGATTTGTCTCGGTCATCCAGGGACTCTGCCAGTTATCAACCGTGAGGCGGTGAAGAAAGTGCTGGAAGTCGGAGTGGCGATTGGCGCCGAGTTGGCAGATTTTACCGAATGGGATCGCAAGAATTATTTTTATCCGGATATTCCCAAAGGTTATCAGATCAGCCAGTATAAATATCCGCTGGTCATGGGTGGAATGATAAATGGTGTTAAAATTACCCGCATCCACTTGGAAGAAGACACGGCGCGCTCGTCGCATTTTGAATCGGGCAAAGGTGATTATTCTTTGGTTGATTTTAATCGTGCCGGTGTGCCTCTTATGGAGCTCGTGACCGAACCGGTCATTCACTCCGGTAAAGAAGCGGCGGATTTTGCCAAGGAACTACAACTAATTTTACAATATTTGGGCGCCGGCGAGGCGAATATGGAAAAAGGGGAAATGCGGGTCGAGGCGAATATTTCCGTCAGTGCCTGTGAGAAACTCGGCACCAAAGTGGAAGTCAAAAATCTCAACTCTTTCCGAGCGGTGGAACGCGCGGTGGCTTATGAAGTGGAACGTCAGATTAAATTGATCGAAAGTGGTGAGAAAATTGTGCAGGAAACGCGAGGCTGGGATGAGGATAAACAGAAGACTTTTTCCCAACGGGTCAAAGAGGATTCGCACGACTATCGTTATTTTCCGGATCCGGATTTGCCCAAGTTCAAGCTGTCCGAAATTCCGGAATTTGCGGTGGAAGCGCTCAAAAAAGAGTTGCCTGAATTGCCGGCCGAGAAAAGATTACGTTACGAAAAAGATTATGGCATTAAAACGGTTGACGTGGAAATCTTTGTTAAGCCTGGTTTTATTAGTGTTTTTTTTGAAAAAGTTTGTGAAGATTTTGCCGGTGATCGCAACTTAATAAAGTTAGCTTCGAATTACATAATCTCTGACTTACTTGGTCTAATGAAAGGCACGAAAGCTGAGGCTCAGAGTTCGGAAAACTTTTCCGATAGAAACTTTGCGGAATTGATGAAGATGATTGCGGTTGGTAAAATTTCTTCGCGCGGGGCCAAAGATATTTTGAAAATTATGTTTGAACAGGGCGGTGAACCACAAGTGATTGCGGAGAAAGAAAATCTGTTGCAACAGAGTGATACAACTGAACTCAAGAAAGTCATGGAGAAAATTGTGGCTGACAATCCCAAAGTCGTCGCTGATTATAAGGCGGGCAAAGAGAGTGCCGTTCAGTTTTTGGTTGGTCAGGGTATGAAGACAACCAAAGGGGCGGGCAATCCAGCCGTCCTCAAGGAAATTGTTGTCGGTCTGCTTAAATCCTAATTTTCTCGCTCTTCTCAGACCTTTGTTCTCTTGATATAATACAGGGAATAGATTTATGAACAGAGGTTCCTCTAAAAAAATTGACTTGGCTCTCATTATCGGCCTTTTAAGTCTATTTTTTTTGACGCCACTTTTGGTCTTGGCTGGTAATATTGATAGTACGGATAAGATTGCTAGAGGTTTGAATAATGAAGCGATTGGACAAATAAATTTTGGCACGGCGCTCGGTAATGTCACTGTAACTAATACCGCCGTCACTGGTTACGCCTGGGGTGAAAAAGTCGGTTGGATCAATTTGGCGCCGACTAAGGGAGGAGTGACAAATGACACCGGAACGCTCTCTGGTTACGCTTGGGGTGAAAAAGTCGGTTGGATCAATTTTAAAACGTCGCAGACGGGCGTCACGATTGATGCCAATGGTTATTTTACCGGCTATGCTTGGTCAGCACTTTTGGGTTGGATTTCCTTTAATTGTGCCAACGATAATTCTTGTAGTGTCTTGGATTACAAGGTCAGAACCACCTGGCGAGCAAGTAGTGGTGGCACCGGCGGTGGAACGGGTGGGGTGGTTGTCCCCCCGCCTGATACACCACCGGACAAACCACCAATTGTTCCCCCAGAGACCCCACCAGATTTACCACCAACTGTTCCACCAGAGACGCCCCCAGATTTACCCCCAGAGACCCCACCAGATTTACCACCAACTGTTCCACCAGAGACGCCCCCAGATTTACCACCAGTGATTGGTGGGGGCACCACGGTTATCATCAATAATGTTGTTGAGGCGATTATGGGACAAATTAAAGAGAGTTATGTCTTTGCCAAAAAGACAACTCAAAAGGTGGCAACCGAAACGAGAGCGGTGGTCACTTCACCCGTTGGTTCGGTGGCTACTAAAGTGATGGCAACTTCCGGTGTGGTCACCTCCGGGGTGGTCGCGATGTCATCACTTTTCTTGAACCCCCTATCTTTTTCAGAGATTTTTCTGATTCCTTTTCGCCTTTGGAGCTTAGTTCTGAGTTTCTTAGGTATCCGTAAACGCAGTCAACCTTGGGGAACTATTTATGATTCGATCACCAAACAACCTCTCGATCCGGCTTATGTTGTCCTTAAAGATTTAGCCGGTAAAGAAATCAGCACTTCCGTGACGGACCTCGATGGTCGTTATGGTTTTTCGACGAAGTCGGGTGTCTACAAAATCATCGCGAACAAGACCAACTACATTTTTCCGTCAAGACGTCTCGCGGGGCAAGAACATGATGAATTATATTTTAACCTTTACTTTGGAGATTATATTAATGTGGCGAAAGACGGTGATGTTATTGCCAAGAGTATTCCGCTTGATCCGGAAAAATTTGATTGGAATGAAGTGACCAAACGCAATCGTCGTCTGACCAAGTTTTATTCCAAGTATGATTTGTTGTTCAAAAAAATAACCAATTATTTTTTTGGTATTGGCTTAGTCCTTTCGCTTATCGCTTTTTGGGCGGCGCCGTTTGTCTATAACACGATCATGCTGGCCCTGTATGGTCTTATGGTGGTCCTGCGGATCTTTGGTATCAGACCAAAATATTTTGGTTGGATTATTGATAATATGACCGGTTTTCCCATGGCTTTTGCGGTGGTTCGTATTTACTCAGTCGCTTTAGGCCGGGAACTCATGAATAAAATCTGTGACAGTACCGGTCGTTATTATGCTCTGGTGCCGGCCGGTGAATATTATGTCACGATTGAAAAGAAGAATGAGGACGGTAGTTATGCCAAAGTCTTTACTTCACCTATCATCGAAGCCAGAAAAGGTGTTCTG
>Ga0172379_10009274_pt1 | contig 12182 bp, 10 predicted proteins | sample GrowelOW334metaG_FD_119756 | JGI IMG/M metagenome (GOLD analysis project Ga0172379, IMG submission 119756) | Groundwater microbial communities from an aquifer near a municipal landfill in Southern Ontario, Canada - Groundwater well OW334 metaG | ecosystem: Environmental > Aquatic > Deep... | reverse complement strand
GCTTGAACGAGGAGCTTATGCATCAGCTGTTTAAAGCATTTGGAAAAACAATTGTATTGCATTCCTTTTTCACGCATAGCGATAATGAAAACCGGACTTTAAAAAATGCTTCCAACGCCGGAGTAAACCATCTGCTTGAAGGAAGCGTGCAAATCGACGCAGAACGCATTAGGGTTTCAATTCGCCTGGTAGATATCTCAGCAGGTTGTATTGTCTGGTCAGAGCAATTTGATCGAGATGCTTTTTTTGCCATTACGCTTCAGGAAGAACTCGCCTTATCTATTTGTAGTTCATTAAAACGTTTTTTTTGTCACGAGTAACGGTGTCTTCGCGGGCGCCGTATTTCAAGTTACGCCGCCGTATCCCATTTGGCAGCGCCGCATCAGGCTCGCTTGAGCAAGCCGCTCACGCCGAGATGTTACCGTAACACCTGGATATAGTTACTGTAACGATACTTACGTTTGAAATCGATATAGCGTTACTGTTTGGCGCGTGACTTTAACTACTAATTACTGAATACGCTGCCGACGTCTCCCAATAAGTTGTCTTAGACAGTTTGTTGTGTAAGAGGCGCTAACGGCGGCATTGCATTCAGCAGCATAAAAGGATCTTCAAGTTTGGGCGGGATGCCTTTTGTGCTTCAGCGTATTCTGCGCAGATTCATTTCATAAACGTGATGAGCTATAGGAACGAGCATCATGATCTCGATGACAAAAAGGACGGATGATGTCGCCGTTATTCCGGCGGCAGAGGTTCAAGCAGCCCTTGAGCTGATTTTGGCAAGCGGTATGTTTGTTAATGCGCCACGCATGTGCAGGTTGTTGCGCTTTCTCGTCGAGAAGGCGATCGCCGGGTCTGTCCGGGATACCAGCGAATATGCCATCGGCATTGAGGTTTTTGACCGGGATCCTTCCGCTTATAGCGCCAGCGAAGACCCTATTGTCCGGGTTCAGGTCGGTCGCTTGCGCGAAAAGCTTAAAGCTTATTATGGAACCTTGGGTGCAGGTTCCGACATTGAAATATCAATTCCAATAGGCAGTTACATGCCGGTCATTCGGCGCATGAGCATGAGTGTTATGGATGCCGACTTTAAACAGTACTGCATGCTGGCAATCCATCCGTTTAAATGTATTTCGCAGCATGGCGATGGCGTGCCTTTCACACAAGGCTTGAATGAGGAGCTTATGCATCAGCTGTTTAAAGCATTTGGAAAAACAATTGTATTGCATTCCTTTTTCACGCATAACGATAACGAAAGCCGGGTTCTAAAAGATGTTTTCAGCGTTGGAGTAAACCACCTGCTTGAAGGAAGCGTGCAAATCGATGCTGAACGCATTAGAGCCTCAATCCGCCTGGTAGATATATCAGCAGGTTGTATTACCTGGTCAGAACAATTTGACCGAAATGCTTTTTTTGCCATTACGCTTCAGGAAGAAATCGCCTCATCTATTTGCGGTGCATTAAAGCAGTTCTTTTGTTACGAGTAACGGTGTTTTTGCGGATGCTGTATTTCAAACTACGCGGCTGTATCCTATTGGGACAGCAAGGAAAAGCCTGCTTAATCAAGCCGCTGATACCCAATGTTACTGTAACGATACTTATAACTAAATCTTTGGTTGGTTATTGTTTAAACCGAAACCTGGGGGCAGAGCTGACGGTTCGAAAATTTCAGGTTGAACCGTGTTGCTGTTTGAAGGTTTTTTGTAAATCAATCGAGTCTGCCCCCCTTGATTGCCCCCCTTTTTATTTAACAGGAAAATTAAAATGACTACTTTCGATATCAATTTTGACTTCAGCACAACATCTGAGCAACAGCAAATTCTCAGCCAATTACAAGCTGCCGGTTATAGTCTTCTTGGCTACAAAGGCGCTGAAGGTCCGAATCAGCTCACCGTTGGCGTTCCGACATGGTTTTCCGTGCCCTTTGGCAATATGTTTGGTATTGTCGACATTGACTACACACCGACCTATAAAATCTATGTGTACAATAAGAGCGAGATCGCTGCCAATACGACGATTCAGATGCAATCGATTTCAAGCGCTATGCCGCTCGGCAACGCGCTGACATTCCAGCAGGATGGTGCTTTCGTCTCAGGCGGCGTAGATAATGTTCCGGCCGATAGCCTTGCGTTGTTTAACAATCGTCCGGGGACTACATCGAATTTGACGGTAGGCCTTGCTGGTCTTGTCAACTTACCGACTGGTTCCCAGTACCTGCCGTTTTGCGCATTCACGTTGCCTCCTCAGAACTCCATTGTCATGAAGCCGCTGGAAACAATTCTTCTGGTCGCCGCGCAACGCAGTCTTCAGTCCGGCAACGTTCAAGCCAGTGTATCAGCGCCAGGTTGCACGTTTTCATTTTCTGCCAGTGCGCAAACGTATGATCTGCAGATTACTTCAAACACTTACGCAATCACTAATGTGCCAGGTACAACATCTGTCATGCCTGTCAGCTCTGGATCAACGATTGGGACTATCATCAACACTTAGTAATTGATCTGTATTCAGATATTTATGTTTCATCCGTGTCCGCCTAATGGCGGACACGGTTTTTGTCGTTTCCCATTCAGCTATAAATTGTCAATGCCGCTGTCTTTCGTAAGAACTCTATTGGTTGCAATCGTGGCAAGCGGACTGCTCTTCCATCCCTGCAATGCTGCTCAGCTTACGCTGAATATCAATGTGGACATCGAGGGGCGGCAATTTCTAATTACTAATCAACAGAAGGTTGCAATTGCGCTTGCAAGCCCCTTATCAGAAAGTAATACCGCTATCGTCGTTGCCTTTGTTATCGAGCCGTCCGCCGACTCGACACGGATCGTTTTCGATTCTGACGCGATACTCTATGTATCTTACTCGCCTGTGGCAGCATTCGACATTATCAAGATAGCGTATCCAGCCCCAACGCCGGTGGTCTACGGGCAGGCATATAACTTTAATGGCGTGGCGATTGTCGGTGGCGATACCAGGGCCGGGTTGGATGGGTATGTTACTATTTATTTCGACGCACCGCAGAGTTCCACGCTGCCTGTTGAGACGGGGTTGGCTTGGTATATTCATGAAAAAGATACATCTAGCCCCACGTTGCCATTGCCGATCAATTATTATACTCTGTACCCCTACGAGACCCGGGTAATCCCTAAACCCGACCCGGTTGTATGGGTCTTCATCGCTAGCAACGACATCAGTGCAGGCAGCGTGTTGCCAGTTAGTATCATGAAACCGCTATCTAACTCTGTTCAAGCTTTTAACGTCGGAACCGATTCGGTTAAGCAAGCTGCTGTGCCTCAGATAGGAGATTACCTGTCTGTGGATCTGGATGCTCCTGAACAGGCGACCATCCATTTTGAGCTTACGAAAAATGCTTTTGTCTACGGCCCTTAACCTTAATATTGCCTCATTATCCATCTACGAAAAAACACTGTAATCGACGGGACGAATTTCCCGTCGGGTGCTGGTGCCTGACTACTTTGATTCTTGCCGTATCAAGCGGCAATCCGTTCGTACTGCAATGATGCCGTAACATCCAGTGATGGTTACCGTAACGATACTTACATGCAAACCTGTATTTGGTTAATGTTTGATCCGGGATTCGGGTTGGCGATTCGACCAAGATCATTTCAGGTTGATTCGTCGCTGCCCGAAAAAGGTCAGACTTTAGCGCATCCCGCGCACTAGAAAATATCAGCTAGAACAGTAAAAAATGAGCCTAGCCGTTTACCTCTGTTTACTTCGTTAAGAGGTGCATGACTAGAACCAATCCAATTATCCAAAATTATGGAGACGATACAATGCCAAATATTACTTTAGCCACGCTTGCAGGAATCAATGGCCTCAATGTTAATCCAGTTCCACAAATGACCCAGGCACAAGTCAATGGCTGCGGAGCCTATGCTTTGGTAGCCGCTGCCGGCGCTTTTGGCAATCCACCTGTGGCGGTGAATACGAATATCGCTTACAACGGCAATAACCAGCAATTGACAGTAGCCGATACATTTCCCCAACTGGCGGCGAAGGTTTACGCGTTGACAGGGATTCTCAACCCATTATTTCCGCCAATCCCGGCAAACCCGGAACTGGTCGCTAATAACGGCTACAACTCGCCCGCAGCGCTGGCGCAAGTCGCTGTAACATTGGGTAGACATGTTACTGTCAATATTACCCAGGCTGGCAACGCTGCCTTGAGTCCGGTGTATCCCGGCGAGTACGGAAGATGCGTCGCAGTAGTGGGAGGCGGCAATGTGCATGTTGGGACGGCGATGGCTCCTGTTAACTACGCAGCACCCCAGGTTGGCGAAACTCACATTATCTGTGTAGATAACGGCGGCGGTGGTTTACACATGCTGGCTCGGGGTTCCGACGGCAATTATTACGATCCGGGGAACGGCAGCTTGGGCAATAACTGGGGCAATCCGACTTTACCGGGATTTAACGCCGCAAGCGGATACACCTTCGCCGGTTTGTGGCTGGTCTTGAGTTGATCCGTAGGGTGGGCAGCGTCTTTTTGTTTGCCCACCTTTACGATATCGAGATGTTCTCCGTGTTTGTCTATGCCTTTGCACATAGTGGACGTTTCCCCAAAGGCGGACGGGGTATGTCGCCCCTTTCCGCCAAAGGACGGATGATGTGTTTTACAGCACGGATAAATATATCCAGGACTAGGCTGTGGTATGCAGAATGGGTCTATCAGTTAGCGAACGGTTGATGGAGCAAGAGTGGTGGGCTGATCTGTGAGATAGAAAATCTCCCAGATTATAGAATTAATAATGGGCAGCGTCATTTTGCTGCATGAGGTAGTGTTATGAACGTAAAGAAGATTGTGTGGTTGTTGCTTATTTTTTTCGCTCTTTCTGCAAATGCGATGGCGGGGAAAATTCCTTCCTGTAAAAATGGTGTTGTTCCCAGTTCTGAAAAAGATGATCTGCGCAATGCCAGAGTCGAGGCTGTTGCCGGGAGAGGAACTGTTTTCAACAACAATGAAGGCATTTTGCCTGCTCTTTCACTCAACGAAATCTACCGCGAATACGATTTGGGTGTTCCTCGGATAGGTGGACGTGGCGCTCACCGTGCGGTGTTGCTTGTTCTTGGTGGGAGTAAGTTAAAAGTGCTTGCGCAGTATTACACGGATTCCCATTACCGTAGTTTTTGCCAGTTGTAATAATATCGGGAGGCTACTTTTTAATGGCTCGATTTAATCGAGCCATTTTCGGTTGTTCCATCTTCTGATGCCTTGATTCATAGCCGAGGTTTCCCTCGCCTGCGCGGTGTTAAAAACAGCTATTTTTACAGTTTTTTTATAACAACCGCGTTACATTAACCTCTCGGAACACTCATAAAGAGAGGTAATCATGTCCTTTATCTACGGCTTGAGCGGCTTGCTCGCATTTGCATTATTCATTTATCTGCTGGTGGCGTTATTTTACCCGGAGAAATTCTGATGACTGCAAACGGCTTATTGCAAATCACTTTATATTTTGTCGCCCTGTTGCTGCTGGCTAAGCCATTGGGCGTTTATATGGCGGCGGTGTATGAAAATCGCCCGGTATTTCTTAAGCGCATATTGGGGCCTGTGGAAGCAGGGTTTTATCGTTTGAGCGGCGTTAAGCCGGAACAAGAGATGGGTTGGAAAGAATACGCAGCCGCCCTGCTCTGGTTTAATCTGTTCGGCGGGCTGGCGGTATTTGCAATGCAGATGCTGCAAGCCCATTTGCCGCTGAACCCGCAGCAGATGGGCAATGTCACGGCCGATTCGGCATTCAACACGGCGGTCAGTTTTGCCACCAACACCAATTGGCAGGGTTACAGCGGCGAAACGACAATGAGTTATTTGACCCAGATGCTGGGACTGAGTGTGCAAAACTTTGTCTCGGCGGCCACCGGCATGGCGGTTTTGGTCGCCATGATACGCGGCTTCCAGCGCACTCATGCGGAGGGCATCGGCAACTTCTGGGCGGATTTGACCCGAGGCACTTTGTATATCCTTCTGCCGCTGTCGTTTGTGCTGGCGTTGGCGTTGGTGGGACAAGGCGTGGTGCAAACCTTCAAACCTTACCAAGCCGTTCCGTTAGTTGAGCAGGTCAGTACGGCAACGGAAACCGCTACACAAATCCTGGCAGTAGGGCCTGCCGCTTCGCAAATCGCCATCAAACAACTGGGCACCAACGGCGGCGGTTTTTTTAATGCCAATTCGGCGCATCCTTTCGAAAATCCAACTCCGCTGTCCAATTTTCTGGAAATGCTGTTACTGATACTGATCCCGGCAGCGCTGTGCCACACCTTTGGCACGATGGTCGGGGATACACGCCAGGGCTGGGCCATTTTGTCTGCGATGACGCTGGTGCTGGTCAGCCTGCTTTTCGTCACGATTGGTTATGAGCAGGGCGGCAATCCTGCGCTGGCTGCACTTGGCGTTGAACAAAGCGTTAGCGCCGGTCAGTCCGGCGGCAACATGGAAGGCAAGGAAACGCGTTTCGGCATCGTCAATTCTGCGCTGTGGGCGACTGCGACTACTGCTGCGTCCAACGGTTCGGTCAATTCCATGCACGATTCTTATACGCCGCTGGGCGGTTTGGTTCCGATGTGGCTGATTCAGCTCGGTGAAGTCATTTTCGGCGGCGTGGGTTCAGGCCTTTACGGCATGCTGATTTTTGCGCTGATTGCGGTATTTGTCGCAGGTTTAATGATAGGACGCACCCCGGAGTATCTTGGCAAAAAAATTGAATCCTTCGAGATGAAAATGGCGGCTATCGTCATTTTAATCCCGGCCTTCTTTATTCTGGGTGGAACGGCGCTGGCAGTCATGGTGGAAGCAGGGAAATCAGCGGTCGCCAATCCCGGCGCACACGGGTTCAGCGAAATTCTTTATGCATTCTCCTCCGCTGCGGGCAACAACGGCAGCGCTTTTGCCGGTCTTAGCGCCAACGCTCCGTTTTATAACATCGCTTTGGGTATTACGATGCTGTTCGGGCGCTATGGAATCATCGTCCCGGTGCTCGCAATTGCCGGTTCATTGGCTGCAAAAAAGACCGTGCCAACCACCGTCGGCACCTTGCCTACGCATACGCCGTTGTTCGTGATGTTGCTTATCGGCACCGTGCTCTTGGTCGGTGCGTTGACTTTTGTACCCGCATTGGCTTTAGGGCCGGTGGTCGAGCATTTAATCATGACGGCCGTAGCGAAGTAGTCGTAGAGGCGACCGGCCGGTCGCCTCTACCATTTTACGGTGAGTATCAATTTAAGCAAAGTGAGAAACAATCGATGAGCACAAAAAGTCACACACAACAGCTATTTAGCAGCCAGATCCTGTGGGATGCGCTAGGCGATACCTTGCGCAAACTGGCTCCCCAGCAACAATGGAAAAACCCGGTGATGTTCGTGGTCTATATCGGCAGTTTGCTGACCACCGGGCTATGGCTGTGGGAGTTGTTTTCTGGGGACAGCACGCAAACCGGCTTCATGTTGGCCGTGACCTTCTGGCTTTGGTTCACGGTGTTGTTCGCCAACTTCGCGGAAAGCGTCGCCGAAGGCCGCAGTAAGGCGCAGGCGGCATCATTGCGCAGCGCCAAACGCGACATCATGGCGAAGAAACTGGATAAACCGTGCTACAGCACCGATTACGCCAAAGTCGCCAGCACATCATTACGGCGCGGCGACATCATACTGATTGAAGCGGGCGACTTTGTCCCCGCCGACGGCGAAGTCGTCGAAGGCGCCGCCAGTGTGGACGAAAGCGCCATCACCGGCGAAAGCGCGCCGGTCATTCGCGAATCGGGCGGCGATTTCAGTTCGGTGACCGGCGGTACGCGGGTATTGTCCGATTGGCTGGTGGCGCGGGTCGTGGTCAATCCCGGCGAAGCCTTCCTGGACCGCATGATTGCGATGGTGGAAAGCGCGTCGCGGCAAAAAACGCCTAATGAAATCGCCCTGACTATCTTGCTGGTGGCATTGACGCTGATTTTCCTGCTGACCACCGTGACGCTGCTGCCGTTCTCGCTATACGGCGTCGAAATCGCCAAAACCGGTACGCCGGTTTCGATCACCGTGCTGGTGGCGTTGCTGGTTTGCCTGATTCCTACGACCATAGGCGGTTTGCTGTCCGCCATCGGCGTTGCAGGCATCGGTCGGATGATGCAGAAAAACGTCATCGCCACCTCGGGGCGGGCCATTGAAGCGGCGGGCGATGTCGATGTGTTGCTGCTGGACAAGACCGGCACGATTACCCTGGGCAACCGCCAGGCCTCGGCTTTTCTGCCGATCGGCGAGACCACCGAAAAGGAACTGGCTGATGCGGCGCAACTGGCGACGCTGGCTGATGAAACGCCGGAAGGCCGCAGCATCATTATTCTTGCCAAGCAGAAATTCGCCATCCGGGAGCGCAATATTCACGACTTGGGCGCAACCTTTGTTGCTTTTAGTGCGCAAACCCGGATGAGCGGCGTCAATATCGGCGACCGCCAGATTCGCAAAGGCGCTGCCGACGCCATCCGCGGCTATGTGGAAGAGCAACAGGTAAAATTTCCGGAGGAAGCGACACGGATTGCCGATATTGTCGCGCGCCGCGGCAGTACGCCGCTGCTGGTTGCCGACGGCGGGCAGGTGCTGGGCGTTATTGAGCTGAAAGACACGGTCAAGGGCGGCATCAAGGAGCGTTTTGTAGAGCTGCGGAATATGGGCATTAAAACGATCATGATCACCGGCGATAACCGCTTGACCGCAGCGGCGATTGCCGCCGAGGCGGGCGTCGATGACTTTTTGGCCGAGGCGACGCCGGAAGCCAAACTCAAGCTGATCCGAGAACAACAGGCCGAAGGCCGCCTGGTCGCGATGACCGGCGACGGCACCAACGATGCCCCGGCTTTGGCTCAGGCCGATGTGGCGGTGGCGATGAATTCGGGTACGCAGGCGGCCAAGGAAGCCGGTAATATGGTCGATCTCGACTCCAACCCGACCAAGCTGATCGAGATCGTCGAAACCGGCAAACAGATGCTGATGACGCGCGGCGCGTTGACCACGTTCAGTTTGGCTAATGACCTGGCCAAGTATTTCGCCATTGTCCCGGCCGCGTTTGCCAGTACTTATCCGCAACTTGGCGCACTTAATATTATGGGGCTTAGCAGCCCGGACAACGCGATACTTTCGGCGGTTATTTTCAACGCCTTGATTATCGTCGCCTTGATTCCTTTGGCGTTGAAAGGCGTGACTTACCGGCCGCAAAGCGCGGAAGCACTGCTTCGCAATAACTTGCTGGTTTACGGCGGCGGCGGTGTTATCGTGCCGTTCATAGGCATTAAGTTGATCGATCTTGGTTTAACCGCGTTACCGTTCTGACTATTAGGAGGTCATTGTGATTAACCACATCAAACCCGCAATACTCATGCTATTGTTTTTTACCGTGCTGACCGGCATCGCCTATCCCTTGGCGGTCACCGCCATTGCGCAAACAGTGTTCCCCAGCCAGGCAAACGGCAGTTTGCTCGGCAGCAGCGAGCAGCCGCTTGGTTCTGAACTAATCGGCCAAACGTTCAGCCGGCCTGAGTATTTTTGGGGACGGCCTTCCATGACTTCGCCCGCTTCCTATAACGGCGGTGCCTCCAGCGGCTCCAACCAAGGGCCTGCCAATCCTGCACTGATAGATGCCGTTCAGGCGCGCATCAAAGCGTTGCGCGATGCAGACCCCGTCCATTCGGAATCTATACCCGTGGATTTGGTGACGGCTTCTGCCAGCGGGCTTGACCCTCACATCAGCCCTGCCGCCGCTGTCTATCAAATCAGCCGTGTTGCCATAGCCCGGCATTTGCCGCAGGACAGTGTGCGTGAGTTGGTTGAGCGTTATACTGAACCTAGGCAATGGGGTGTGTTGGGCGAACCCCGTGTTAATGTGCTGAAATTAAATTTGGCGCTGGATCAGGAGTTTAAGTGATTAAGTTTAATACTGGCATCGTTCCCCCGCCGGAGCGTGGGAACGATGAAAACGACCGGACGGATGCATGAACGATACACGACCAGACCCTGATGCCCTGCTAGCCCGTGTAGAGCGCGAGGAAATCCAGCGACGGCGCGGACGGCTCAAGGTTTTTTTCGGCGCGGCGGCAGGTGTAGGGAAAACCTATGCGATGCTGTTGGCGGCTCAAGCCAAGCGGGTTGAAGGCGTCGATGTGGTGGTTGGGCTGGTGGAAACGCACGAGCGGCAGGAAACCGTCGCGGTATTGCAAGGCCTGGATGTGCTGCCGCCCAAGCTGGTGAAGCATAGGGGCACGGTGCTGCGCGAGTTTGATTTGGACGGCGCGCTGCAACGCCGCCCGGCCCTGGTCTTGGTGGACGAGTTGGCGCACAGCAACGCTGTCGGCTGCCGTCACCCCAAACGCTGGCAGGATGTAGAAGAATTACTGAGTGCGGGTATTGATGTTTACAGCACACTCAACGTCCAGCATCTGGAAAGTCTCAACGATGATGTAAACCAGGTAACCGGGGTGCAGGTTAAGGAAACCGTGCCGGATACGATATTCGAGCTGGCGGACGAAGTCGAATTGATTGATTTGCCGCCCGATGAATTACTGCTGCGGCTCAAGGAAGGCAAGGTTTATGTGCCGCAACAGGCGGAACGGGCGATGAGCAATTTCTTCCGCAAAGGCAATCTCATTGCCTTGCGAGAGTTATCCTTGCGCCTCACCGCCGACCGGGTCGATGCGCAAATGCAGGACTACAGGGACGACCACGCGATACAGGATGTTTGGCCGGTCGGCGACAGGATATTGGTTTGCATAGGCGCCAATACTATCGCCGAGCGGCTGGTACGCGCCGCCAAGCGACTCGCTACCAGCCTTCATGCGCAATGGATCGTGGCCTACGTGGAAACGCCGGAGCTGCAACGTCTGCCTGCCGAACGCCGCGATGAGGTATTGCGGGTGCTGCGTTTCGCCGAGCAGCTGGGCGCCGAAACGGTGACCTTGTCTGGTCCCGATATGAGCAAGGAAATTCTGGGGTTTGCCAAAAGCCGCAACGTCACCAAAATCGTGCTGGGCAAACCCAGTCGCCGGGGCTGGAGGCGCTGGGTGCTGGGCTCGGTCGTCGATACGCTGATTACCGAAGCGCATAACATCAACGTCTATTTGCTGGGTAGCCCGCGCGGCGAAGACTTAACCGAGCAAAAAAAGCCGAAAGAAATGCCGGGTGCAAAAGTGCTGCGGGCCAGTTATCCCTGGGGGCGCGCCAAGCGGCGCTGGTTAAACTGGGGCTGGGCTGTGGTGATGACCGGTTGCACGAGCTTTGTTGCCTGGTTGATGTCCGGGAAGTTCGAATTGACTAATCTGGTCATGGTTTATTTGCTGGGCGTGGTTTTCATAGCGGCCCGCTTTGGCCGCGAGGCATCCATTCTGACCTCGGTGCTGAGCGTTGCCGCATTCGATTTTTTCTTTGTAAACCCGGTTTATACTTTTGCGGTTGCGGATGCGCAATATTTAGTGACGTTCGTCATTATGCTCCTGGTGGCGTTGATTATCAGCCATCTGACCAGCAATATGCGTTCCCAGGCGAAGGTTGCCTCGCATCGGGAACGGCGCGCCAATGTCCTTTACGCACTGAGTGAAGATCTGGCGGCCAGCCGTACCGTAGCGGAAACCGCCAGAATCGCCGTGCGTCATATTCAGGAGGAATTCGGCGGCGCCAGCGTATTGCTGTTTCCCGTCGATGACGGCCGGATAGTCTGCCCGTTGGACCCGCCCATCCCTGAATCCCTGCGCGATTGCGATCTCGGCGTGGCGCAGTGGGTTTTCGACCACGGTCAGATGGCAGGAGTTGGCACCGATACCTTGCCCGGAGCCAATGCGGTGTTTTTTCCTATGTCCGGCTTTCGCGGCGTCATCGGTGTGCTGGCTTTGCGCGCCGCCAATTTGCGCCGCGTGTTTCTGCCCGAACAACGCCGGCTGCTGGATACTATTATCAGCCAGATTGCCCAAACCATTGAACGGGTGCGTCTCGCCGATGAGGCGCAGCAGACGCAACTGCGCATGGAATCCGAGACCTTGCGCAATTCCTTGCTCAGCGCCATTTCCCACGATTTACGCACGCCGTTGGCATCCATTGTCGGCGCAGCCAGCACCTTGGTGGAAGAGGATGCCCAGCTTGCTCCTGTTGACCGGCAGGAATTGAGCATGACCATCTATGACGAAGCGCTGCGCATGTCG
>Ga0172379_10009273_pt1 | contig 12182 bp, 14 predicted proteins | sample GrowelOW334metaG_FD_119756 | JGI IMG/M metagenome (GOLD analysis project Ga0172379, IMG submission 119756) | Groundwater microbial communities from an aquifer near a municipal landfill in Southern Ontario, Canada - Groundwater well OW334 metaG | ecosystem: Environmental > Aquatic > Deep... | reverse complement strand
GCCAGAGCTTCAATATAAGTAACTGTTTTAATTTTGGAAGTTAAAGCGGCGGCCACCTCGGGGTTGTCTTGATTATAGGCTGTGGAATAAATAATCAAATCGGCATCGGAGGGAATGTTGGCCGCCAGCCAGCCGACTTTGATTTCGGCCTTGATATTGGCCAGCGCCAAACCGGTTGACCAAGACTCCTCCACATCGCTGCCGCTGATAATCTTGCCTTGGGCGGCTAAAAACTGGGCCAGCGTGGTCATACCCTGCCCCTTGATGCCGATAAAATAAATTTTATTTATTTTTGACCAATCCATAATATTAATTTCCAATTTCTAATTTCCAATTCTCAAACAAATCTCAATTTTTTAATTTTCAAACAATTCGGAAATTGGTGCTTGGAAATTGTTTGGAAATTGAGAACTGGAAACTGGAAATTTGACTATTGCGTCAATTCTTTAATTATTTTAACCACCTCTTGCCGACTATCAACCTTAAGGGTCTTGTTTAGGTTCTGCCCCAGCTGTTTCATTTTAGACTCGTCGGCCAATAAATTTTTAATCTGGCGATACAGTTCCAGGGACGACAATCTTTTTTGGTTTAGCACTATCGCCGCATCTGTCTCTTTTAAGGCCGAGGCATTATTCTCTTGGTGTGAATCAGGCATCGGCACGATAATGGCCGGCTTAGCCAAGTAGGCCAATTCCGCTAAAGTCCCCATGCCGGCCCGGCTCACCACCAAATCGGCCAAGTGATAAACCTCGGCCATTTGCGCCTGATTTAAAAAGGCTCTTTGATGATAATTGGAATTATTGGTGACTTTTAGAGCTTTAGCCTCGCCGGTTAAATGAATAATCTGGCAAATCTGTGTGAGATTATAAAGATTGTCGGTAACCAGACGGTTTAAAGCCAGAGCGCCCGTGCCGCCCCCGAGCACCAGCACCACCGGCGACTCTTGATTGAGAGAGAATTTTTTCCTGACAGCTTCCGCGTTCACAGCTTTATTAAACAACTCGGTTCTGACCGGCAAACCCACCCACTTGGCTTTATTGTTATAATCTTTCAAGGACTTGGCGAAACTGACCGTCACAAGCCGCGCCAGACGCGCCATAATTCTATTGGCCAAACCGGCTTGGTAATCAAGCTGATGGACTAAAATCGGCACGCGCTTCAGCCAGCAGGCCAAAGCCACCGGCACGCTGACAAAACTGCCGGCAGTAATCATTAAATCGGGCTGTTCTTGTTTGATAATTTTAAGGCTTTGCCAAAGGCCGGCCAAAATCAGCCCGGGGCTGATGAAATTAGCCAAAGACCAGTAGCGCCGTAATTTCCCGCTGCGGACCTCGTAAAACGGCAGTTTAGCTTCAGCTACGATGGTTTTTTCAATGCCGTTAACCGACCCCACCCAAAAAAATTGAGCCTCGTCTTTGAGGTAATCGCGAATAGCCAAAAGCGGGGTAACCGAACCCAGTGTCCCCCCACCAGTTAGCAGTATTTTTGGCTTACTTTCCATATTTTTATTCAAAATTACAGTAAAACCACTACATCAGGCAAAAAAGACAAATTTAGGCCTTATTTTCCATATCGGCTTATGTTAACTAATATCCCTAAACTTGCCAAGGTGGCGATAACGGCCGTCCCGCCATAGCTAACCAGAGGCAAAGGCACGCCGGTCATGGGCATAAAATTGATGACTCCGCCGATATTAACAATAGCCTGCGCCATAATCCACACCACAATGCCGATAGCCAAACTTCTGCCGAATGGGTCACCGATATGTTTGGCAATAGCTTGGCCGCGGATAAAAATAAAAATATACAAACCGACCAGCAGTCCGGCGAAGACAAACCCAACCTCTTCGGCAATGACCGCGAAAATAAAATCATTTTGCACTTCAGGCAAATATAAAAATTTCTGCCGGCTATTGCCTAATCCCCGCCCGATGATTCCGCCCGAACCCACGGCCAAAAGCGACTGGTTGATTTGGTAGCATTTATCGGCGGCGCTGAAACCGGGATTGATGAAACATTTAAACCTGTCTCTTTGATAGGGCTTAATAGCCAAAAATAAAGATAAGACCAGCGCTCCGACAAGTAAAAAAGTTCCAATTTTTTTCAAATAGCCTCCATTGACAAAATACAGAGCCAAAGCGATGACCGTAATAATAATGAGCGTTCCCAAATCCGGCTGGAGAGCCATTAATATGGCGATGAGTCCATAGGACAAAATAAAGGCCTTGGTTTTGGCGGCAGCCCCGCCTTCGCGAGCAAACAAAGCCGACAAATAAATCAGAAAACCCAGTTTGACGAATTCCGAGGGCTGTAAGGAAAAGCCGAAAATATTTATCCAGCTATGGGCGCGCGAACCGCTGGCCAAGCCGGGAATAAAGACCAAAAGCAAGAGCAAGATGGAGCCGACAAAAATCGGCAGAGCCAAGGACTGCCAGCGGCGGTAATCAACACGCGCCGCCAGCCAAAACAATAAGCCGCCGATAATAAAATGAATTATTTGGTGCTTAAGAAAATAATAGCTGTCCTGATAAGTTTGATAGGCGGTAATGGAAGAAGTGCTCGTCAGCATCACTAAGCCGAAGACCGACAATAACAAAACAGCTAAAACCAGCCAGCGATCGCTCTGTCTGGCCGGTGTTCGTTGGGATTTCCACATCATATTAGTTTATCCAGTAAAAAGATTGATAAGCCCAAGACGGCGCTGACACCGCCAATCACCCAAAAGCGCATAACCACCTTGGCTTCGCTCCAGCCGCTGGCTTCCAAGTGATGATGGATGGGCGCCGATAAAAATACTTTTTTTCCATGGCGAAGTTTCTTGGATAACATTTGGATGATAACCGATAAAGATTCCACCACAAACACCAAGCCGATGATCGGCAAGAGCATGGCGGTGTTGGTTAAGAGCGCAATGACGCCCAGGGTAATACCCAAACTCATGGCTCCGGTGTCGCCCATATAAAAGCGCGCCGGCGTGATATTAAACCACAAGAAGGCCAAAAGAGCTCCAACAATCACGGCGCAAAACACCGCCAAGTCATAGCGGCCCATGACAAAACAAATCACGGCGTAAGCGGAAAAACTGATCAAGAGCGTCCCGCCGGCCAAGCCGTCCAGCCCGTCGGTTTCGTTAACCGAAAAAGCCGTGGCCACAATAATGAAAACGAAAACGATAATATACCACCAGCCCAAATTAAAGCCCCCGAGAAACGGAATATGAAATTGCGTCCACTCTAATTTAAAATAAAACCATAAGGCGCCGACTAAAGCGATTAAAGTATAAATCAGCAAGCGGTGCCTGATTTTCAAACCCCCACCCCCAAAAACTCCCTTGCCGCGCACATCTAGCCAATCGTCTATCAAACCGACTATGGCGCTGGCCACCAAGACGCCCAAAGGAAGCAAAGTTTCGGTCCGGCTTAAAAAATTCAGCTTGCCCAAGAAACCGCCCGGCCAGATTTGCGCCAGATAATAAAAAACCAGGGCTAAAATAAGCGTGCTAACCCAAATTAAAACGCCGCCCATGGTTGGGGTGCCGCTTTTTTTGGCGTGCAGTCTGGAAAAAATCGGCGTCAATCCGCCGTTCCTGATGCGCTTGCCCAGTTTATATTTATACAAGAGGTGCGTCAAAAGCGGCGTCCAGCCGATAGTAAAAACAAAAGCCAGGGTTCCCAAAAATAAAATTTTAATCAAATAAAATTCTATCATAACACAATTAGTTAAAAGTCCTTAAAGTTTGTAAAGTTTATAAAGTCTAACTGCCAAAATAAAAACATCAAAACAATTTGACATAATTTATAAGATAAATGGAGTACAAAGCCAGACCGATAATAATATTGATAAAAATACTTGAAGACAAGAGCAGGTTCAGCAAAAATTTATCTCGCTTATAAAACCACAAAGTGATGATGGCGTTGGCTAAGAATAACAACAGACCCCAAAGCGGCAGCCAATAAAGTTCGCCCGGCGCGCCCAAAGAATCAACGCCGAAAGTGATGTTGTAGTGCAAGATGGCCAAGTCTTGAGGCAGTTGTCTGACCATCAGCCAGGTAAAAGTCCACAAACCCAAATTCAAAAGCAGGGTCACGAACCAAAAAACCCTGATGGTTGAGATGCTGAAATAATCGGCCAAGGTTTTGGACCAGCTTTGTCTCTTAAATAAAAATCTTCCCAGTAATTTGTGGCTAAAGTTAAATAACATAATGAATGCTTAATAATATTATAATATTAGCACATCTTCGCCTTTTAGTCATCAGTATGATTATATGGTATAATTTAAAATTATGAGCGATATTTCCAATAAACCAGTAATTATTAAAGCTGTCAATCGGCTGCTCTTGCAGGCTATGGAGGAGGAGGCTAGGGCTTTGCATTGGGAATTTCCCCGCGACGGCAGTTTGAGCGTCTCGTGGTTGCGCCATGGCCGGCTTGAGGAAGTGGCCGGCTTTGCCGAGCCTATGTCCACGGGCATTAAAGACTATCTGCACCGGCTGATCAAGCAACCCGCGCCAAATATTACTGTCGCTACCCCGGCCGGGAAAATAAATTTACAAATTTCCAGACTGCCGATTAAAGGCGGGGAAAAAATTGTTTTGAATTTAAAACCAACCGACAGCGACATTATTTCTCTTGATTCTCTGGGCTTAAATAATGAACACTTGGCTTTATTAAAACCGGCCATTACCACGAGCGGACTGGTTATTATTACGGGGGCGAGCGGTTCAGGTAAAACCACCACCGCTTATGCGATTCTGTCAGCGCTTAACGCTCATCGCGCGAATGTTTATGCCGTGGAAGAAATGGCGAGCCAAGATTTGCCCGGCATCAACCAATTATCCCGCCCGGCTGGCGTGAGCTGGCCGATGCTCTTTAGGACTTTAGAAAAACAAGACGCCGATATCATTTACTTGGATATTAATAATTCTATTCCACCGGCTCATGATTTAAATCTGCTGGCGACAAGAAGATTGGTTATAGTTAGTTTAGACGCTAATTCTATCGGCGAGTGCTTGGATAAATTAAATTTGGGCTCGGGAGTAAGTAAAATCAATTTAATTATCAATCAGGCCTTGGCGCGCCGACTCTGTCCGCACTGCGCTTTCGCTTATCAGCTGGACCGGCCAACTTTTAACGAATTGGTCAAAGACTTTGGAACTTTAGACGAAGACTTGGTAGGCTTGGAACTCTATCACAACGCCGGTTGTGAGGTTTGTAACCATAGCGGTTATATCGGCCACTTGGGTTTATACGAAATGCTGGCGCCCAGCGCCGAATTGAAACAATTGATTACCAGCGTCGGGCTAACCAATGCCGTCCAAACTAAAATAAACGCCGACATCACTTTGAGCCTCCCCGAAGACGGCTTCATTAAAGCCCTCCAAGGATTTATTACAGTGGAAGAGCTAAAGCACGCAACGCGTAACACATAACGCGCAACAAAAAATACAAAAAAACCGCCAGCAATCAGGTGGCGGTTTTTTAAATAATAAAAAAGTCCTAAGATACAAAGTATCAAAGGACTTAAATGGTTTAATGTGCAAAGAATTAAACGGCAACCCGATCACAAGGACGAAAGTCATAATATTCTCCTTCCAGTTTCTTGTCTAAAAAAACCGGTACCATGTCCGAGCCTTTTATAACCTCGCTGTTCCTGTCGTAAGCAATTTTTCCGACTCTTTTTGTTTTGTAGGTCATGCCCGAAAATTCTACCAGAGTAGCATTGCCAATAAAATATTCATTTTTACCGCATTCCGGATGATTATCATGACTAATATCGTTCATGGCTCAACTCCTAAATTTGTAAAACAACAACTTTTTATTGCAGTTAAATTAATATACTCTACATTTTTTGTCAAATCGGTATTTACTTTATAAACTTTACGGACTTTATGAACTTTTAACTAATAGGCCGGAGCCATATCTCTAAATTTTTTCACAATCCCCGGCAGATGCTCCATTAATTTATCAATATCGGCTTTGGAGTTCTCTTTGCCTAAGGTAAAGCGAATGGCGCCGTGGGTGTCTTCCTGCTTGATGCCCATGGCCAGTAAGACGCGCGAGGCTTTGAGGGTGTGCGAAGCGCAGGCCGAACCGGTGGACACGGCAATCCCCGCTTCCATATCCAGAGCCAATAAAACAGACTCGCCTTCCGCTCCCACAAAGGAAAAATGGGCGTGAGACGGGGTGGCGTTCGCTACATCGGTATTACAGACTACTTGGGGAATTTCTTTATTGATTCGTTCTATTAAATAATCACGGACTTCAGCCACTTGTTTATTGTTAGCGGCGCGATTAGCCACGGCCAGACTGACGGCTTCGCCCAAGCCGACAATGCCCGGCACATTCAAAGTGCCGGAACGGAAATTGCGTTCTTGATGTCCGCCTCTTAAGATAGCCGATATCGGTGTGCCCTCTTTGACAATTAAAGCGCCCACGCCCTTGGGGCCGTAAATTTTATGCCCCGACATTGACAGCATATCAACGTGTAAAGCTTTGATATTACAATCCAAGAAATTAACGGCTTGGGTGGCGTCAGTATGAAAATAAATCCGAGCCGGTTTGGCGCCTCGGTCAGCCACGCGAATAGTTTCCCATTCGGCTAAACGCTTCTCGTTTATTTTTTTAATAATTTTTCCAATCTCCTTAATCGGCTGAATAGCACCCACCTCGCTATTGGCGAACATGACGCTGACCAAAACCGTTTTATCGGTAATTGAGGCTTCCAGTTCGGCTACATCAATGACGCCATTGGGCTTAACGCCCAAATACGTGACTTCGGCCAGCTTGGTTCTGACCAATTCCCGGCAGGGTTCAATAATGGCGTCGTGTTCCACTTGAGTGGTAATGACGTGCATGTCTTTAAGGCCTTGAGTGACCAAACTTTTCAGCAAGCCGTTAACGGCCAGATTATTGGCCTCGGTGGCGCCGGAAGTAAAAATTACTTCTTGGGGTTCGCAAGCAAAGGCGCCGGCGACTTGACGACGAGCCTCATCCACGGCCCCGGCGGCCTTTTGCCCAAAACCATGGATAGAAGAAGCATTGCCGAAATCATCAGAAAAATATGGCAACATCGTTTCCAAAACTTTAGGGTCGACAGGGGTTGTCGCCGAGTGGTCAAAATAAATTTTGTTCATACGATTGTAATTTTGAATTTTGAATTTTTAATTTCGAATAAATTTTGAATGATTGAATTTTTAATTAAGAAATTCTAAATTAGAAATTGTTTCAAAATTCGAAATTCGAAATTCGAAATTTTAGACAGCCTCTACCCCTTTAACCTCTTTTACATCCTCCATTAATTGACTTTCGATACCACCCTTAAGAGTGTACGAGGCCATCGGGCAGCCAACGCAGTGGCCGGTCAAACGAACATTAACCACGCCGGTGGCGTCGTTAAAATCCACCAATTCAACATCACCGCCGTCCATCTGGAGTGAAGGACGGATTTTTTCCAATGAGGCTTGTATTTTGTCCTTAATATTTTCTGACATAATATTTATTGTCGCAAAGCGACACCTTAATTCAAAATTCAAAATTCTAAATTAAAAATTGCTAATCAAAACGCAAAAACTATCCTTTTTCTTTATACGCCTTAATAGCACTATGCAACGCGTCTACTCCTAACATTGAGCAATGGACTTTTACCGCCGGCAAACCGCCCAGATATTCCACGACACTATCTTTATCCATGGCCATAGCCTCGTCTAAAGTTTTGCCTTTAGCCATTTCAGTCAAGGCCGAAGACACGGAAATAGCCGCGGCGCAACCCAAAGTTTCAAATTTAATATCGTCAATGGTGTTATCCTTGATTTTCAAATAAATTTTCATAATATCCCCGCAAACCGGATTGCCTTCTTGGCCGATGGCGTCGGCATTTTCAATTACGCCTTGGTTGCGCGGATTTTTAAAATGGTCCAAAACTTTTTCGCTATACATACAATTAGTCAAAAGTTATAAAGTTGAAAGTCCATAAAGTAAATTCGCATTTCCGGATGTTACTTTATAAACTTTACGGACTTTATAGACTTTATGAACTTGTTTATTAAAAACTTCAAAACTCTTTAAATCATTCAGGCTATTTTATTAATTCTGACAGCTTTATTTTGCCCAAGGTTTTCTTGATTGACTGGTCAACTTTATTCATTACCAGACTGACGCCGCAGGCGCATTGGGGCTGGCAATAAATTTTGCCGTTTTTAGTGGAGCAATGAAAAGCTTTCAGCAATTCGCCGATGGCTTCGCTAATCATTAAAACGGAAATTTGCTTAGGGCTCTTGGCCAGTTGATAACCGCCGCGCGCTCCCTGCACGCTCTTTACCAAACCGGCTTTTTTCAAATCGGCAAAAATCGCCTCCAAATATTTGGCGGACAGTTTTTCCTGCTTGGCAATAGTCGCCAGCGAAACGCTGGTTTTTTCGGCTTGAGCCAGGCACAGCAAAGCTCGCAAAGCATAAGTGATTTTAGTGGAGAATCTCATATCCTACTGTTTAGATAGGAGTTAGTATAGCACCTCCAAAAAATCTGTCAACAAAATAGTTCCCCGCCGGCTGGTTGGTCTCCATAAATAAAAACAGGCTGAATAATCAACCTGTTGTGTTTAAAGTTTTGAGCAAAAACATCTAATTACTGTCGTCTTGAGAGTTTATCATTGGTAAATGATATCCCTTGATACGATAATAGACCCAGTAACATAAAGCAGGAAACCAAAATACGGCGAGCCCAAGAGGCGGAAAAATATTCGCTCTCGTAAAAATCTTCGGACGTGCTGTTGAAAACTGTCTTTGATTTTTGCTGTCAACAACCATAAACCACGCGCAAGAAACAACAAAGACTAAAACCGCTACGCTAAGGTAACCCGATAAGCACCACCAGTACCATGTCATGTTCATACGATCCTCGCCAATAAAATTACAAAGAACAATTAAAATTATCCTATTTTTAACATAGAACAACAGGGCTGTCAATATTGCTTTTCGCTTCCGGCTCGGGCAAAATGAAGGCATGTCAGAGTCCATCCAAGCCAAGCTATCCCCGCAAAATCTGGAAGCCGAACAAACCATTCTCGGCTCTCTTTTAATTGACAAAAACACCATCATTAAAGTGGCGGACATTGTCTCGCCCGAAGATTTTTATAAAGACGCCCACGGCATTATTTTTGAAGCCATGCTGGACCTCTACGCCAAGCACGAACCGATTGATATTTTAAGCCTGACCGGCAAGCTGGAAGAAAGGGACAAACTAACCCTGGTCGGCGGACGCGCCTATCTGGCCAGTCTGGCCAATATGGTCGGCACCGCTTCCAACGTGGAATATTACGCCACCCTCATTCAAAGAAAAGCCACTCTGCGCCGTCTGATTACCGCGGCTAGCGATATCGCGGAAATGGGCTATAATGAAGAGGAAGAAATTGACGCGGTGCTGGACAGCGCCGAACAAAAATTATTCGCCGTTTCCCAAAAATTTCTCAAGCAAGGTTTTACGCCGATTGATACTTTATTGACCAGCGCCTTTGACCGCATTGACGAACTGCACAAGCAAAGCGGGAAACTGCGCGGGCTGACTACCGGTTTCAAAGATTTGGACCGCGTGCTGGCCGGTTTGCAAAAATCCGATCTGATTATTTTAGCCGCCCGCCCTTCGGTCGGCAAGACCTCTTTGGCTATGGACATCGCCCGGCAAGCGGCGGTGACCAACAAAGTGCCAGTCGGCATCTTTTCTCTGGAAATGAGCAAAGAGCAATTGGTGGACAGAATGCTGTGCGCCCAAGCCGGAGTTAGCTTGTGGAAAATGCGCACCGGCCAATTATCCGAAAGCGAAACCGATGATGATTTTTCCAAAATCGGCCAAGCCATGGGCGAGCTGGCCGAAGCCCCGATTTTTATTGACGATTCGGCCGGCCTGAATATTATGGAAATTCGCACCAAAGCGCGCCGTCTGCAGATGGAGCACGGCCTGGGCTTGATTGTCATTGACTATATGCAATTGATGGAAGGCCGAGGCCGTTATAGCGACAACCGCGTCCAGGAAGTCTCGGAAATCTCCCGCTCCCTGAAAATTATCGCCCGCGAACTAGATATCCCGGTGCTGGTCTTGTCGCAGTTGAATCGCGCCGTGGAATTAACCAAGCCGGCCATCCCCAAACTGGCGCACTTGCGCGAGTCCGGTTCCATTGAACAGGATGCCGACGTGGTCATGTTTATTTATCGCCGCAAAGCCGACCGCAACTACCGCGAAGACGAACTGACCGACGATGAAAAAACTTCGGCGGAACTTCATATCGCCAAACACCGCAACGGCCCGATCGGCATGGTTAAACTGCGCTTTAATGAAACCACGGTCAGTTTCGCCAGCGATGCCGGCCAACAAGGCTTTGAAGCCCCACCGGAATTCTAGTCATGTAAATTAAAAATGTAAATCTCAAAATGTAAAATTTAGGAGTCGCTAACGCGACAAATTTTAATTAATAAATTATGAGCGAAGCGAATACCATAATTTTTCATTTTGATTTTTTAATTTTAAACTTTTATGTTTAACAAACTCAAGCAAATAAAAGATTTGCGCCATCAGGCCAAAACTTTGCAAGGCGCTTTAAGCCAGGAAAAAGTGGTGGTGGATAAAAAAGGCATCCATCTGGCTTTCAACGGCAATTTGGAGCTGACGGACATCACTATCAGCGAAGAAGCCAAGAGCAATCTGGAAAACAATCTCAAAGATTGCCTCAACGACGGCATCAAGCAGGTGCAAAAAGTCATGGCCAAAAAAATGCAGGATATGGGAGGCATGCCGGAGCTTAATAATTTATTCAAAAAATAAATTATTAAAAGATAAAAATGTAAATATCAAAATGCAAAATTATTGTGTGCGCTACGCGTACTTTAATTAATCGTCCCGATGTTCATCGGGACACCTAAATTTTAAATTTTGATTTTTAAATTTTAAATTTTTGTGAATTATCCCCCGGCTATCAAAAAACTCATCAACCTGCTTGGTTATCTGCCGAGCGTCGGCCCGAAAACCGCCGAACGCTACGCTTTATTTTTATTAAAGCAATCTCCGGAATTTTTAACGGAGCTGACCGCGGTCGTGGCCGAATTGCAAGCCAGCGTGGTTTATTGTTCCGAGTGTTTCTGCCTAAGCGCTTCCGACCCCTGCCCGATTTGCGCCGATGCCGGACGCTACCACAATGTCATCTGCGTGGTGGCCGAAACCAAGGATATGCTGGCCATTGAATCCAGCCAGGCTTATTCGGGCGTTTATCATGTCTTGGGCGGAACGCTTAGCGCCATCAATAATCGCGGGCCCCAGCATTTACAAATCAATCCTCTGCTGGCTAAAGCCAATAGTGGCCAAATTCAAGAAATAGTTTTAGCTCTCAACCCGGATTTGGAAGGAGAAAGCACTTGTATTTATTTAAAAAATTTACTGGCCAACTCCGGAGTAAAAATCAGCCGTTTGGCGCGGGGCCTGCCATCGGGCGCCAGTTTGGACTATGCCGACGAGCAGACTATCGCCCACGCTTTAAAATTTAGAAATAAAATAAATTAGCTTTTAGGTGTTAGGTAGTAGGTATTAGTTAAATAAAAAAAACAACTTTCCATCATACAGTATACTAGTATACTGAATTATGGAAATATTAAAAATAGTAAGACAAAAGACACTTCAGTATACTGAAGTGTCTTTTGTCTTTTTGTTGCGTGTTACGCGTTGCGTGTTACGCGACCTTAAGCGATGCCGGTAATTTCCAGTTTGGTGAAAGGTTGGCGATGGCCGACATTTTTCTGATAGCGGACTTTGTTTTTGAATTTAACCACGCTGACTTTGTCGCCTTTGCCGTGCTCCAAGACTTTGGCTTCCACGCGTTCCCCTAAGGATGGCGCGCCCCAGTCAATATTTTTGGCGTCGGCATCAGCCACCATTAAAGTTTCCAATTTAACCTTAGCGCCGAGTTCTTGGTTTAATTTTTCCACACTCAAGGCCTGGCCTTCAGTCACCTTGTATTGCTTGCCGCCGGTTTTGATTACTGCAATTTTACTCATACTTTTTCGCACAACTCATAACCCATAACGCACAACGGGGTGCAATTATTACGTTTGGTGTGCCTAATTATAAATTAATTAACACGACGCTTTACCAACAAACAATAAAAACTTCAAAATTTTAAACTGGTTCGTTATGCGTTGCGTG
>Ga0172379_10009272_pt1 | contig 12183 bp, 11 predicted proteins | sample GrowelOW334metaG_FD_119756 | JGI IMG/M metagenome (GOLD analysis project Ga0172379, IMG submission 119756) | Groundwater microbial communities from an aquifer near a municipal landfill in Southern Ontario, Canada - Groundwater well OW334 metaG | ecosystem: Environmental > Aquatic > Deep... | reverse complement strand
TGGCAATTCCAAGCCCATCTCGCCAAAGTTATCCTCATCCACCAAATCCTCAAAAGCTCCGAGCGGCATCACGACCAAAGGATCTTTTCCATCAGGGTCTGTGACGATTACTGGCGACCCCAAACGGCGCGCGGTTTTAAAAATTCTTTTCCATGACATAATGACTAAAGTTCATCATACGAACAGAAGGATTGCAACCTAAAAAGAAGCGGCTATTGGGTTGAGCGTATTTGCGCTGGATCCGGACGTACGACATCGACGATTGGCGAATACCTGCCACACCTTCTATCAAGACAGTCTATTCTGACATTCGGCTTATGTTTTATATCCCCTGTAAAAATCCTAGCCTTACCAGGTTGACCATCGACCCAGCCTAAAAAGACAGATGAATGCTTACCGTCACATTCTGAATTGGCAGTATACGTAATCAACCAATCACCCGGCTGCAATGCATCGGTGACATTTTTTGGATAACCGGGATTCTTTCCTTCGATAATACCTCTGACGGCATTCACCGCTTCCGTCGCGCTCAGTTTACAGACTGCACTGCTCTTAAAATACGATTCATAGTTTCTTCGAGTCGTGTCGGAGTTGCTCGTATTAGCAGCCTTTTTTAAACAATCATTTCCCGCAGAGCAAAGCAGCCCGTAATAATCACTCGGTGCAATGTTAATTTTTACCGGAAAAGAGGTTGTATAAGGTTGAAACATGGATGCTTTGCTCCAACAAAAATCAACCGAGTAACCGCCGTTGCTTTTGGGAGTTTTTTTAGGATTAAGCAGACAATCGGTTGTACCAACGCCCGCCAGAGCCATGGCGCCGTTAGTAACCATATTGCATGAGCCTAAATTAATTTTACATTCTGACAGCAGTTGCGCAACTTGGTTGATGCGTGAAGCGTAATCCCCTCCCGTAATCTGCGACAAAATAAAAGCATCAAGCTTTGTTTTATCGATCGCCATCAAGGAAGTGCATTTACCGCTTACCAACGGATTTACCGTTTCTATTTCCGGATCCGGCGGAATATCCGGAGACATGGTCGAATTAGTTGTATTATTATTCATCTCTTGAATCAAAAAAGTCTGTGACTGCACGACCGGAATCTCAAGATTCCCAAGAGTCGTTGTCTGCGGATTTATATTGGCGAGTATGACGTAAGATCCCAAAATAATCACAAGCCCGATTACTGCATCAATCATTTTCTTTTTTGCATCGGCAGTTTGCAAACCGGTTGCTCCATAGACATAAAGCATCCCTCCCCAGACAAACATTATAGCGGTCGCTATCAGGCCGACGCCTATAATTACTTTAAAAAAAGCTTGTATGTAAACTGCGAAAAATGGAATTATTATTGCGCTGCCGTCTACAAAAATAGGATGATCCCTGAAATCCAAACCCGGGATAGGAACGTTTAGCTGCGGAACGGAATAAGTTGTTGTTACCGCATAAACCGTCGAGGGCATGAAAGACAAAAGACAGAAAAAGAAAGTCAAAAGACAGACGCCAGAAAAGCGAAAAAAATATTTAAATGATATTTTTTTATCCATAAATCATCAGTCTATTATTTCCACATCTCCCGTAGAATTGTCCGGAGTAGAGATCTCAGTCGCCCCTGTTGCATCCTCATTTAAGCCCATGCAACATCTAAAACCATTTTCATAACCGCGCCAACCTAAATTATGGCCGCTTCCAAAAGTTCGCAGACAAGAGGGAAGCGTGCCAACGGCACTATTGTTTACGCCCAAATGCGCCACTGGAGACCAATCAAAACTCATCCAAACATACGGTCTGTCTGATCCGGTCGGAATAAAACTAGCATCATAATTTTCCAAATCTTCGATATTTTTTTTCTCAGCTCCTCTGCCTAAAACGATCTCCGCCACGTTTCCAACCATATCGTAGACACCCTCCTCCGTTACACAGCTAGTGCGAGTGCCGCTTTTTTCCGCCAAACTGACACCGGAAAGAAATGCTATAGCCGCCGTATAAGCCGCATTATACCCCTGATCCTGCAAAGAGGTGTTCTGGTTTATCGGCGTTAACACGCTCCCGTCTGCCTGCGAAGGATAATATCTATCATAAGCTCCTAGTATCTTGTCTCGTTTGGATAACAACGACAGAACTTCGGAAGTTGATTGAGAATCATAATTGCATTTAGCCTTCTTCTTGGTTGATGAATAACCGTTGAAACGAGCGAGCCCTGGATCAAAATCGCCGACATAGCCATATGTGTTTTGCCTTCAGGACCAAGGCATGCCCTTTGCCATTCATCAATGGTGCACAATCGTTCACCGTGCTGTTCACACCACCACGCCGCCTCTATGCCAAGCACTCCATTATATGGTTTAACGCCGCCCCTGTTCGGAGCTTCATATTTATCGATACAGAACGAAGAAACATCGACTGTATTTTTTGAGCCGGATGGTTTGTAATCCCCGCTATGTTTTATTGCGATCATCCACGCAGGACATGCGCCCTGCGCCACGGGCCGACCCTCCGCATCGCGCGCAACGCCGCCCTCTCCGGAATTCTTCTTAGCGGTAGAAGATTGACCCGTTACATAATTAACCCACGACGCGCCGGTACTCATCGGAATCGTAGCCGCTTGTTCAACCAATCTTTTTGCCTCCGCAGGATCCTCGGGCGTCCCCCTTTTAACATTCGGAACTTGAATGGCGCCAAAAGTTGTAGTGTTCGGATTGATGTTGGCAAGTATCACATACGCTCCCAAGATAATTCCCAAACCGATTAAAGCATCTTGGATCAAACCCTTTGCATCCCTGACTTTTGCGCCCGTGCCTGACAAAATGTATAAAAGTCCTCCATAAACCAGCATCAAGGCTGCGGCAACCAAGGAGATGCCGAACAAATACTTTTGAAAAGCAGTGATATAAATCGCCAAATACGGAACTTGAATGGAATTATTGTAAATTTCGAGCTTGGACGGAAAACTTACCCCCGGAATAGGCACGCCCAACGTCATCGCGACGCTGGTTGTATATGCCACATCTGACTTTCCGGCGGCAAAATAATCTTTATTGAATTTATCAAACGACGCAGGTTCATTACCGCATTGCGCCGAACTGTCCGATCCGACTTTTGTGCAACCCGACGTCAACTCCGAACACGTGACCTGGAATTTACTGTCCGTCTGATTATTGATCTTGTCAGCCGCGACGGAACAATTCGTGCCGTTTGGCGTCAATGCGCAGAATTCTTTAGACGGCGCGTCGGATTTGCATTTGCAACAAACAAAAGGATCGGCCGCCAAAGCCGCGCCGGCAATAAATCCGTTAACGACAAAAATCGTGAGAAGGCTCACCGCAAACATCCCCACTACGCCGTTAAGGCTGCGAGGGATTATAAATAAAGAACATTTCCTCCTTGGCATTTAGGACATTATAGCATCTTGAAGTTGGAATTTCGAATTTGGAATTTTGCATTTAAAAAGAACCGGCACGATGTCGATCCTTTTTTGTTTTATTTTCTGGATTCTCGCATCCGCAAGAATGACAAAAGAAGTTATTTCTTCGCTCTACCTTCAACGATTGTCTGTTGAACGATATTGGGCACGGGGGCGTAATGGTCGAATTCCATCGAATACGAACCGCGACCTTGAGTCATCGAGCGGAGAGATGTGGCGTAGCCGAACATCTCGGCAAGCGGAACTTCTGCTTGAATGACTTTGACGTCATTGCGATCTTCCATGGAATTGATTTGACCGCGTTTGGAGTTTAAGTCGCCGATAACATCTCCCATGTAAGTTTCCGGAACGACAACTTCCACACGTTCGATCGGTTCCAAGATGGCAACGCCGGCTTTTTCACAAGCTGCGCGGAAGGCCATAGAGGCTGCAATTTTAAATGCGGCTTCGGAGGAGTCAACTTCGTGATACGAACCATCGAAGACAGTGGCTTTGACATCGAGTATCGGATAACCGGCAGCAACGCCGCGCTGCATGGCTTCTTGGATACCCTTGTTGATCGGTTGAACATATTCTTTGGGTACGACACCACCTTTGATTTCATTGACGAATTCATAACCTTTACCGCGTTCCTGCGGTTCGATGCGTAACCAGCAATGGCCGTATTGTCCGCGACCGCCCGACTGGCGAATGAATTTGCCTTCGGCTTCCGCCATACCTTTAATGGCTTCTTTGTACGCGACTTGCGGTTTGCCGACGTTAGCTTCCACATTAAATTCGCGTTTCATGCGATCAACAATAATTTCCAAATGCAACTCGCCCATACCGGAAAGAATCGTCTGCAAAGTTTCTTCATCGGTTCTGACATGGAACGAGGGATCTTCTTCCGCCAACTTTTGCAATGCGACGCCCATCTTTTCCTGATCGGCTTTTGTCTTGGGTTCAATGGCCAAATCGATAACCGGTTCCGGGATGGTGATGTTTTCCAAAATCAAAGGATGCTCTTCCATACACAAAGTATGCCCTGTAAAAGTTTCCTTTAAACCGACGGCCGCGGCGATTTCACCCGAATAAACCTCTTGCACTTCCTCGCGGCTGTTGGCATGCATGCGAACTATACGACCAATGCGTTCGCGTTTGCCGTTGGTTGCATTATAAACGTACGAGCCGGCGGCCAAAGTTCCGGAATAAACGCGGAAGAAAACCAGTTTGCCCACGAACGGATCTGACATGACTTTAAAAGCCAACGCGGCGAACGGCGCGCTGTCATCAGGTTTACATTCAATCAATTTTTCGTGATCATTCGGATCCATGCCCGTAATCGGAGGAACATCCAAGGGAGACGGCAGATAATAATTTACTGCATCCAACATAAACTGCACGCCTTTGTTTTTAAGCGCAGAACCGCAAAGAATCGGAAACAAATCCATGTGAATGACAGCCTTGCGCAAAGCTGCACGAATTTCATCAACAGACAATTCCTCGCCAGCCAGATATTTGTTCATCAAAGCCTCGTCCGTCTCGGACAGCGCTTCCAAAAATTCGTTGCGCCACTTTTTGGCTTCGTCCATCATCTCCGCAGGAACTTCGGCCTCGACAATATCTTTGCCCATTTCATCCATATACATCTCCGCTTTCATTGTAATGAGGTCGATGATGCCTTTAAATCCGCCTTCCGCGCCGATAGGAAGTTGGATCGGATAAGCGCGCTTGGCGAGACGAGTTCTGATGGAAACAATATCTTTAAAGAAATCCGCTCCGGTGCGATCCAATTTATTCACAAAGCACATGCGAGGCACTTTGTATTTATCAGCCTGGCGCCAAACAGTTTCCGATTGTGCTTCCACGCCGGCCACGCCGTCGAACACGGTAACCGCACCATCCAAAACGCGCAACGAACGCTGCACCTCGATGGTAAAATCAATGTGTCCCGGGGTATCAATCAAATTCAAACGGCAGCCTTTCCAAAAGCAAGTTGTAGCGGCGGACGTAATCGTGATGCCGCGCTCCTGCTCTTGCTCCATCCAGTCCATAGTAGCCTCACCCTCGTGCACCTCGCCGATTTTGTGCTTTTTTCCGGTATAAAACAAAACACGCTCCGACACGGTTGTTTTACCAGCGTCGATGTGAGCGATGATCCCGAAGTTTCGGGTATCTTTGAGCGAATATTCTCTTGGCATATTATTCAATTACGAATTCAAAATTACGAATTACGATAAAATCAAAAGACCGGTCACTTGGATCAGTCCTTTCAAACATTTCTGGATTCCCGCCTTCGCAGGAATGACAAAGGTGGGAACAGAAATCGCGCGGTCGGGGTCGCCCATAAGAATTAGCGAGCTAAATGGGCGAAGGCGCGGTTGGCCTCGGCCATGCGCTGAACGTCCTGCTTCTTCTTAACTGCATCACCCTGATTTTCGGCAGCAGACAAAATTTCGTTGGCTAATTTTTCCGCCATCGGCTTGCCCTTTTTGGCGCGTGCTGCGGTTATCAACCAGCGAAAAGCCAACTGTTGGCGGCGTTCGGCTCGAACCTGAAGAGGAATTTGATAGTTAGCACCACCAACGCGGCGAGACTTAACCTCGAGCATCGGAGAGACGTTTTTAAGAGCCTCATCAAAAACTTCCATGGCGGGTTTTTTGGTCTTGGCTTCGATTTTATCAAAAGCCTGGTACACGATCTTTTGGGATGTGGACTTTTTACCGCGTTCCATGACGTAGTTAATCAACTTGGCCACGACGGTCGAGGTATATTTCGGATCGGGCAAAATCGATCTTTTGGGTGCTTGCTTTCCACGCTTAACTTTCGAACTGAATTATGAATTCTGAATTAAGAATTATGAATTGCTTTTATCCCGACATTCTTAATTCTTAATTCTTAATTCTTAATTTTTAATTATTTATCATTTGCCGGCTTTGGGTTTTTTGTTGCCGTAGAGCGAACGACTGCGGCGACGATTGGAAACACCCTGTGTATCAAAGACGCCGCGCACAATGTGATAGCGCACGCCCGGAAGATCTTTAACGCGGCCGCCGCGGATCATCACAATCGAGTGCTCTTGCAGGTTGTGGCCTTCGCCCGGAATGTAAGCCGAAACTTCTTGTCCGTTGGATAGACGGATACGAGCAATTTTACGCAAAGCCGAGTTAGGCTTTTTTGGCGTCATGGTCGTCACTTTGGTGCACACTCCGCGCTTAAACGGGCTGCCCTTAGGAAGTTCTGTGCGCACGCGATGCAAGGTATCACGCGTAAACTGGAGAGCCGGACTCTTGGATTTTACCTTTGCCGTGCGGCGTGAATGCCGGACGAGTTGATTATAAGTAGGCATGTTAGATATTAGTTTAGCCAAAACAGTGGCTGTAATGTGGGCGAAATATATCAAACGACTCAACAACCGTCAAGCGCACCCATAGGACGCGCATGAGAGTCCATAAAGTCCTTAAAGCCTATAAAGTCCATAAAGTCCTTAATAAGGTGTTAATTTAACACTTTATTGTCTATCGACTTTGTGGACATTGCGGGCTAGAGAGGCAGCATCCGCGGATTGAGCCAGCGCGGCAACCAAAAGGCAAAAATCAGGACAACTGCGAGATAGATCATGATTATTTGCGGCAACCATCGGCTGAATTCGCCTTTGACTTTATACCAGATGTGACCCAAAGCGATGCAAAGCAGGGCTACCGCTCCCGGCAAAAAAGTGCCGAGGGTATAAGAAACGAGCAGACCGGATATTAACCAAAGGACGGCGGTAATCAACCAAGAGTGACGGCGGCCGCGGACAAAGGCTGCAGCAATGCCGACAAGAACCACTGATCCTAAGGCGAGAAGTTTTACCATCATGTCGTCAGAGACAACTTGAGCGCCGCGGATGAAAGCAAGTGAGGCGTCTGCGAGAGAAAGCCACAAGACAGCTGACAGAACACCCTGCGACCAAATCGGACGACGCAAAAAGAATTGGAATAAATTATTTTCATTGGATCCCCGGGTCTCGCGTAGAGCGACGTTGTCGCCACGCGACTTAACGTCGTCGGACTCGCCCGAGGATGACAAATGGGCACGCAACCAAAGCGCAATAAGGCCGAGCAACATCGGCAAAAGGACAGGCCAGCCGAGAAGGATCGAGGAAAAAATCAGAAGGACGATTTGTGGCACGTGGCTTGCGGACTTGGGTGAGCTCAGTCGAACCGCACGTGGCGCGTCGGACAATGCTGAACCCTTTGTCACCAAATGCCAGAGAACCAACATCAAGACAAAAACCAAATCCGCGGCAAGATCAAGATCTGAACCGCGCATTCTCCCCCATCCGACAGAAAGACCGACGACTGCAGCGGAAATCATCAACAGAAAATTCCATAGACTTTCTTTTTGATCACGCAGTAGTTGAATGAAATTTTTCGGGCGCCAGAAGACAATTAGCAATGAACAAATAACAATTAACAATGTCCAAGACGCGGTGAAGAGAGTGATCATGTTTGGCAGTTCGCCGCCGAAGCCGGTGAACCAGCGCGTTAGCTGCGCGTTGCTCCAGAACGTATTCAAGTTCGTGCGCGAAAAAGCCCCGATCAAATCCGCGCCTGTTGTCTGCAATAATCCGTTGCCCGAAAAAGCAGCTGTCAAAGCGACAACAATCGAAGGCAACACAAGAGCGAACGATCCGAACAGCCAAGTGCCGATACCGCCTGCGACAGCGCGCAAATCGTTCCGATGCGCTTTAAAGTCACTCCAAAAAACATACAGCGCGAAACCCAAAACAAAACCTCGCAATAACGCGATAGGCCCTGCAATCAAAGGCCAAAAGCCCAGCGTAAAAAAATAAGCCGGGATCTGGTTAAATGTTAACGGCAAGCTGCCGGAGCTTTGCGGCCACAGTCCAGCCAATCCAAACAGCAAAGAACCTGCCAAAGCTGCCGGCAAATTAACCCTCAGAAGAGACCAAGCCGACTCGGCGTTTGCCTTATACCAAACCTTAAACCAAATACCAATGAATGCCATTGCGGCCAGGATCATTATCGGCTGCCACAAAAACAAATCCAAGGGCAACATGTTCTTAGGATGTACAACCCATGTAACAATTCCAACCAAAAGCAAAGAAAAAATAAATCTCCAAACTTCGTTTGAATTTGCAGACGCAGGAGTCTGCACAATCGGACGCATTTGTGGAAGTTTTCCGGAGTTATTTACTACCGTCGGATCCCCGACGTCGATCCTTGCTTGAGCGGTAACGATCTTTTGATCGTCAGTCACCACCTTTGAGCGAATCATAAGCCGAGCAAACTATTAAGGCCAAAGACGCTTGCAACCCAATGATAAGGCCCGCCCAACACAGCGCTTATCAAACCAACGCCTAAAAAGACATCCAACAAAATAAAAGCCATCAAAATCCACGGACCTTGCGTTTCTATAACTCGACGCAGATTGTTCCACTTTGGACCGTGTAAGAGAGCAAGAACTATTTTTGATCCATCTAGAGGTGGCAGCGGGATGAGGTTAAAAAGCATCAACGCCGTATTGATCAAGAACGCTAAACTCAAAAAAATTATCAGCAGATTTTGTGAGCCTAGTCCAGGAACCAATAATCGAAGCAAAAGACCGCACACAGTCAGCAACAACAAATTGCTGATTGGCCCGGCAATACCAATATAAAACGGCCCCCATTTTTGATCTTTGAGTTGATATGGATTAAACGGCACCGGCTTGCCCCAGCCGAAACTGACAAAAACCAGCGCAAACAAGCCAAACCAATCGATATGGGCCAACGGATTCAATGACAGTCGCCCCATGCGTTTTGCCGTTGGATCGCCCAGCCAAGTCGCGACGAGTGCATGCGAAAACTCGTGCACTGTAAGCGCAATCAGCACGGCGACTATCCAAAGCACAAATAGAATAGGATCGGAAAATAGTGTTGTAAAATTCATAGATACTTGCCAATCATACCGCAAACGTCTATACTTGTGCCAATCATATGTCACGAATCTGTATATTGACCGGAAAAAGGGCCAATGTTGCCAACAACCGCAGTCACTCAAACCGCGCAACCAAGCGCCTTCAGGGCGTCAACTTGCAATCCCGCCGCATTGGCGGCGTTAAGATCGTTTTGTCTACTGAAGCCATAAAAACGATAAAAAAGCTGGATGCCATCCACAAGGGCGAGATAAAAACAAAAAAGCAAAAGAAAATCGCCAAGACTTTGGCACGCAAAGCCGTGGTTAAAAAATAAATTTAATTGTCGATTTTTCGTAGAGACGCCCTCCGAGGGCGTCTCTATTTGTTTTTTTGTTTTAAGTTGGACGGATTGTTTTAAGTTAGAAAAATGTTTTAATTTAGACGCAAGATTTTGCGTCTCTACAGTAATTTATAATTCTCGTTCCTTGCTTTTACGAATTATCTCAAATGCCTCTTTCGGGGTGTCGACGATGCGAACTATTTCTATATCAGATTGGCTGATAAATGAATTTTCTTGCATCAGCGTCGTCTTCATCCAATCATAGAACGGCGTCCAAAAAGCTTTGCCGTAAAAGATACAAGGAATGTTGCGCGGCATTTTTCCGGTTTCGATGAGAGTGATCATTTCAGACGCTTCATCCAACGTGCCAAAACCTCCGGGGAAAAATACATAAGCCTGCGCCGAAGCAGAAAGCATGACTTTGCGTGTGAAAAAATAATGAAACCCGATAGCACGAGTCACGTACTCGTTGCGCCGCTGTTCAGTCGGAAGTTCGATGTCCAATCCGATCGATTCACCGCCAGCATTAAAAGCACCTTTGTTTGCAGCTTCCATAATGCCCGGTCCGCCGCCGGTAATGACCGTCAGACCTGCCTTGCCGCACATTCTTGCAAGTTCTTCCGCAGCTTTGTAATAACGAGTTCCGCGAGCCGCGCGAGCGCTGCCAAAAAACGTCACCTCGTGATTGAGTTTGGATAAGAACTCAAAGCCCTCGATAAATTCCGCGATAATGCGAAAGATGCGCCAATAAAGATTTTCAGTAAAAGGGACATTTTGCGCGGGCGTGCACTGATTTTGCGGCGAACAAACCCAATGCATAAAACGCTTGCCTCCCTCCGGTTCCTGCTCATGATACGAACCATTGCTTACAAAATTCGAACTTTTGTAAAAGGGCCTTTGCGGTTTTGAACGAACGGTAACCGTTCGTTTTGACGAAGCAACTTTATGTTTTTTTGAAGGACTGGATTTTTTCATATAATTTATTCTTCATTTTCTACTTGTTCGTATCCGTTGAATTCTTCCAATGTTGTGCCAACAGTCCGAATAAAGGCGGAAAGATCTGAGCGGCGCCAACACGGACCCAAACCTATCTGCGACGGACGTCCTTCGTGATTTTCTACTTCCAAAAGAAAAAAATCTCCGCTCAAGCTCCAGCCAAGAGCGGTTAAACGCAGAGTAGCGATTTCGTTCAAGTTAAAACGCTGGACACGCCCCAAAACGGCCTTAAACTCCAGCATCTCATTTTCGAGTTTTAACTTTTCTGAAAAACGATTTACCAAATACAGCCAGCAAGCCCCTGTTAAAATTGCGATGATAGCAAGTTGCAAGCCATCAATCGCCGGCAGCATTAAAGAAAACAACAAAAAAGGCGTTACGCTGATTGTAATCGCCAATATGAGCGCACCGCCCAAGGTCATAAAATCCGCCTTAATCTCCGAAATCGGCTTTAGATCTTCTGGTTTAATCTGCTTCGCCGAACGAATTTCGGCCAAAACTTGTGGCATGAAAACATTATAACACACGAAACGTGCATCACGTGCATAGCGTACATCACGTACAACGCTATGTACGCTTGGTACGTTAATCGAGGACCGGCGAGGCTTTCGGCTAAGTCCAATCGAGCCAACTCGACAAGCCGAGTTTAGATCGACGAATCGAGCACATTGTCATGCCGAATCGTGTTTGGCAGATTGCTCCGCCATAACGATTAACATGATTGAACGCTGCAGAGGCCCAATTCCGTCTTCCACGGAAAACGGAACGCCAGCCTCAACACACCGAATATCCCGAAACCTCAAACCGATCCTCGTCTTTATCGTCTCGCGGCGGATAATTGGAGTCAAGAGAATAAAAAAGCGGGGCGAGTTAGGCCACCGCTGCTTGAGGCTGATTATCGTTGGCAGAAGGAGTCTCCGGACCGGTCCAGAGTTGCCTGACAACATGTGTCCAAAGAACACCCCGCAAATTCGCATCCATCCAGTCTTTGTTGTAGTAACAAGTCGGCCAGATGAACGGAAACGCAGTGTCGATGAGTGTAAGGAACTTATACACGAGATGCGCGCGCCGGTCGCGGCAGATCTTTGATTCTATGTAGGTTACAAGATCCAGTATCTGCAACTCGTGCGTGATGCCGCCCCAACGGAAGAGATATGTCTCTCCCCTTCTGTCGACGGAAGAATGTGGATTGCCGGGATCAACAGCACCGGCGCGAGCGGCGTTGGATTTTTGCGCCCACACCTGCCCCGGGTTTGTCACCAACTTTGCACGCAGACGATTTGCTAGCAGCTCAACTTCGGGGCCGTTGGAAAGACAAACCAGAATCACGCCCGAGTGATCGGTGATGTTCTCCGGCAAGCGCTTGAGCTTGCGCATAAGCTTGGCAAAGATCATCTCCTTGATCCTGCTGTCAAAATAAACCAAGACTTGTGGAGCTCCATCACCATCTCCGGTCTTCACGACCCTGACATCAAGATGCTCCACATAACGCGTCGCGGTAGTGGGCAGGTGCGCCTCTGGCTGATCTTCGTCATAAACG
>Ga0172379_10009271_pt1 | contig 12183 bp, 9 predicted proteins | sample GrowelOW334metaG_FD_119756 | JGI IMG/M metagenome (GOLD analysis project Ga0172379, IMG submission 119756) | Groundwater microbial communities from an aquifer near a municipal landfill in Southern Ontario, Canada - Groundwater well OW334 metaG | ecosystem: Environmental > Aquatic > Deep... | reverse complement strand
GTCATCAGCGTACAAGGGTATGATGAGCATTGCAATCAAGCCCTAACGTGTGAGAAAGAATTAGCGACCGACTGGCCATGAGTTTGATGGTTTGTTTACAACCCGGCGACAATACTTAGTCGTCCCTGAAAAAGAATTTAACATTTTTAGAAATAAGTACTTGCAAAATAAAATGGTCTCGCTAAATGTAATGTCCGTAACTTTACGGCCAACCGGTGCGACTAGCAAAGGCTGGCGTGTTCAGAGAGAGTCAGTCTCTCAGGGGTAAAAGCCAACGCCCCATAGCTTGAATGGCAGGAAGGCGGGAAACCAAATAACCTGAAGCCCGGATTCATTTATTTTGATCAAGATACCTCCAATTAAATCACAAACGCATTATTCACTTTTTAAAGAACTCGACAAGATGTGGTTGGCCTTAAAGTTACTTTGCGGAGCAACCGCGAGACGGAGGGTCAGCGGTGATACGGCCTTCGGCCGTCAATAGATAATTTTGCAGACGATATTATACTGTTGGCATTTGTGTAAAAGATGTCTTCAATCTCAGCAGGGGTTAGCTTGGCGGCGAGTGCGGCGCGTTTAAAAGCGGCGATTTCTTCATAAAGGAAAAAAGTGATTTTATCGGCTTCCGCATCGCTTGCTTCTCGCATATTCTTATCGCCGGAAACATCGCCATAGAGGCCTTTGGGAACAATATTTATGTAGGCGTTATTTTCAGTGACTCGGCGGGCTCTCATTTGGAGGATTGGCAGGTCGGATCCAAAGAGAATGCGTTTTGGCCCAACAGTTTCGATAAGGCGATGAAAAACATACTCATTGCTATTGGCGCTGATGTCAAAAAGCATATTTTTAGTTTTTGAGAGTATATCAAAGGCATTTCCAATATCTTCATTGCAATAAGCACGGCCAACGTGGGCGATAATTAGTTTGATATTGGGATACTTTTCTTCGATTTCAAGCAATTGGGCAAGGTTGACAGTATCTTTGAGGCGATTTGGGCGGGGGATGTGGAGCATGAGAATGCCGCCTAAATCGTTAAGTACCTTTAATTGGTGGATAGGCGCAAAATCAAATATCCGAATTTCGTTTCCGGGAATATAAGTCGGTGCAAGCGACAAATAAACCTTTGCGCCAATGAAGCCGCCCTCAAGTATTTTGTTTTTGAATTCGTCGGTATCCCAGTTCGGCGAGGCAAAAATAAGTGCCTGAAAGCCACTTTTCTGCGAGCTTTGAGTTACGTAATTATTCAGGATGTCCAGATCGTCACCGCTTTCGGCCATCGAGAACATCAGAGCAGAAACCTTTTTATCCGGAAATAGAAGATCGTAAGTTTCCTTGAGATCCTCGATGCTGTTATCTTTGGCTACTCTTGAAGGCCACGTTGCAAGTCGGGCTTCGGATGCATGAGTTGTCTTTCGGTATTTATCAAGCCAAACGTGAGTGTGAATGTCAATGATACGTTCCGGCAAAAAAGCACGCAGATTTTGCTGATAAAACTCAATATCAAACGACCTGATATGAATCATGGACTCTTTTTCCTTATTTATTATGACAATTTTTGTCCAATATCGTGATGTTTTCTTTTCGTTATCAGAGCAGTTTCGGCTGATATTGCAACACTTTCGCATATTCCGACATATTTTACCGCTTTATGTTCAATTGTTTATGCATTCAAGATTTTGCAGATTTCAATGAAGGCAAGGATGTTTTGCATGGGCACATCTTTTTGTACTATTATGCCTGGAGATAGAATGTAGCCGCCGTCGTGGCCTAACTTGTGGACGAGAGTTTGTACTTCTTCCCGCACGTCCGCAGGTGATCCGAATGGCATGGTGCGCTGGGTACTCATTCCACCGATGAATGTGATGTGGCGACCGTATTTTTTCTTGAGAGCATAGATATCCATGGCTTCAGGCTGGGTTGGGTCGATGGCATCAATGCCCATATCAATGATGTCGGGGAGAATATCTGATATATTGCCATCCGAATGCAGCATTATATGAGTGTTTGAGCGGCTTCTGATAAATTCGCAGAGTGTGGATATTCGGGGTTTTATGAGTTTTCGCCAGTTGTCTATGCCAATGAAAATACCTCGCTGGTCACCCCAATCATCATTTATCCTAATCGCATCAATGTCAAAGTTGAGCAACTGTCGCGCCAATTTGAGGTCGTAATCAAGAATTTGGTCGAGGAGTTCTGATACAAAATTGGGGTGATCGTAGATATCCATCAAAAACTCTTGAGTGCCACGCAAGTTAAATGCCCTTTCGAGCAGGGTATGGTTTTCGATGCTGACGTAGAAATAGTTGTCGTGATACTTAGAAATAGATTCATTTAAGCCCGCAACTCGGTCAGGGTCGCTACCGTCAGGAAATATGTAGTTCTTTAACGAAGGCTCTTTAAGGGGATGTCCCTTGACCTGCCCGACATCTTCGTCAGTGCCTTGCCAAAGACAACCGAACTCATCGTAATACATTTTGCCGGGCAGCACCGGGACGGAGAAATCAGAGGCGTGTCGAACTCGAAAGGAAGACAAATAGCTTCCAATAACGGATTCCAGATTACTGGTATGAAAATACAATTGAAGTTTTACCAAGACAGAGGGCTGAAATTTCATATAGTATGGGACGTAATCGGTGTGTCGATGTGCAATGGCGTGCTTGACTATTTGTTTGTGGTTCACAGTTATGGTCTCAAACTTGCCAAATATAAGCTCTATTGAAGAATTTCATTTAGATCACTGATTTTACGCTTGATTGTTATTATACCATATGTTAAAGTATGTGCAATAATGTTTTTTTATAACATAAGGTATTTATGCTTTTTTGCGGCATTGATATAGGTACGACCAATACCAAGGCGATCCTTGTGGACATCTGCGGTCTTGTTGTAGACCGAATGGCGATTGGACAACAGCCACGGGCGGATATGCATAGAATCGATGCGCAGGTTTGGTATCAGCATTTTTGCGAGGTGATGGAAAAATTTTGTCCTTACTTTGTAAATGAATCGGTTTATGTGTCATTGACAACGCAGGGGGGCAGTTTTGCCGTTCTTGACAAAAATTTCAAGGCGGCTGCTCCGGCATGGGTTTGGACAGGTCAGGCAAAATCTGAAACGGTCAATTTGCTGGAATCAGATTTTGGTGTAAAGGGGTACTATACTATTACCGGCTGGCAGCCGCTTGGGTTTCTTATGCCCTGTAAGCTTCGGGAGTATTATGAAAGCCAGGCGAATCAAAACAAAAGCCATCGCCACATTGTAACAACGCCTGATTATATTACCTCGCAGCTTGCGCAGAAGCCGGTTACGGATGTTACCAATGCCCAGATGACAGGACTTTTTGATATTCAATCCGGGGTTTGGCGCAAAGACATTTGCGAGTGGGCGCACTGCGAAGTTGATGCCATGTCGTCTGTTGTGAGCGATAATAAAGTTATATTTGAAAAAATTAAAACACCGTGGGGGAAAATTAATCTAACCACCAGTTCGCATGACCAGTATGCGACGATGGAAGCGGCAGGCATTGATAATGGTTCTGCTATGCTTGGTTGCGGAACTGCCTGGGTAGTCAATGGCAAGTCTGATAAGCCTGTTTATGACAGCAATGCCTACATTGTGCATCCTGGGCGTGATTTACAAAGCGGTTATGGTTTTATCGCCACGCTTGGAGCGGTTGGGCAGGTTTTTGAGCGACTGTTAAAAAAACATAGCATCAGTTATGAAACGCTTGGAAGACTTGAAAAAGGTTTTGATTTAAAATGTATTCCAAATGATTTTATCGATGTACAAGTTTTTGATAACTGTCCCGATGCGGCGGCGGCCATACTATGTTATATGCAGGCAATCGCGGCACAAGTATTGTTCTGTATGGAAGAGCTTGGCATTAAAAACAATCTTCATAAGTTGATCATGATTGGCGGGGCAGCGAACAGTTCCGTATGGCCGCAAATTCTGGCGGACGTTTGCGGGATTCCGGTAGAGACAGTTGAGTTTCAGGAATTCACAGCGTTGGGCGCGGCCTTATTCGCCAAATACGCGGCAACCGGCGATCGCTCAGGATTCGAGTTGCTGCCGATATCAAGGAAACTTTGCCATCCGTCCGGTAAGAATCTTTACAGTGATTGGTATGTTAATATACAACGGCCATGTCTCAAAAAGGCAGGAATGGAGTTGCTAAGTTGAAAGGTATTTTATGAGTTCTAAAAAATTTAGAATAGGTTTTCTTCCGGTTATGGCGGATTTGTATAATCGGTTGGTACCGGATTTGAGACAGAACTTAAGTGAATTCGGTGAGCAGCTAAAACTTGATCTGCAAAATGAAGCATTTGAATTTATAACTGCCGCTGTGTCTTGTACGGAACAAGAGATCAGGACAGCTTGTAATGAACTCGAGCGTCAGCAGATCGATCTGCTGGTGCTGGGTATGGTGAGTTATGCTCCAAGCGGACAGATACTTCCTGCGCTGCTTGCGACAAAACTGCCGCTTATTGTGTGGCCTGCGCAGCCGATGCTGGAATTAGTTCCCGAAAAGTATGATTTCAGTGTTGTTCTGATGAATCATGGGGTGCATGGAGCACAAGATTTGGCGAACATGCTGCGGCGAAAAGAACGGGCGTATGGGACGCTGTACGGCCATCATAAGCAGAATGGACTTGCAAAAGAACTATTAGAATGGTCGCGTGCGGGGAGGTTTTTGCAGTCGATGCGTTCGTGTAATCCATGTTTTATAGGCGGGCATTTTGAGGATATGCTGGATTTGCAGCTGGAAAATGAAAAGTTCATTGCGGAATTGGGCGTTGTTCCAAAAGCAATCGATATCCGGCAATTTATTGAGACATCGCAGAAGATTTCAGAAAAGCAGGTAGACGGCGCGATTCGTAATTATCGTGAAAAATATAATAGCGATAAATCACTATCAGACGCTCTGCTGGAAAAGGCTGTGCGGCATGAATTGGCGTTAAGAGAATTGCTTGAGCAGCAGGGCTCAACTGCGGTTGGCATTAATTTTATGTCGCTGTGCAATAATGTCGGAGTTGCGGATGCTCTTCATTTAGCCGCCTGTTCGCTTATGGCTGACGGCATTGGCTATGCGGGTGAGGGTGATTGGGTTACCGCGATGCTTTTAAGAGGAATGTTGAGTACGCAATTCAACGCCAGTTTCAGCGAGCAGTTTTCGGTTGGCTACAAAGATAATCGGCTGGTATTACGGCATTGGGGCGAGGGTAATCCTCGATTAGCGAGGTCTAAGCCACTGCTCAAGGCAAGCACGTTCAGCGATCAGCGGAAGGCTGATTTTGTCGTTATGGATTTTGAATTCAGACCCGGCATAGTAACACTAGTTAATCTTAATACTACAGTTGAGGGCAACGGCCAGATAGTTTCAATTCCCGGCAGTATCGAAGAAACCCATCTTCCGGCCGTTGATGGGCCTCGAGCAGTGTTTAAGCCGAGGGCAGGAGATGTGCGAGAATTGCTTGACCGATATACCGCGGTCGGCGGCAGTCATCATATAGTATTGGTCGAGGGCGATTGCACAGGCACTCTGAATAAAGCCGTCAGGTTGGCGGGGTGGTCATATCTGAATCTGGAATAATTATGGCACGAACAAGCGGCAATATAAGTCAGGTTCAGAGACTTGATGTAATTCGACAGCAGTTATCGTCTAACGGCGAAGTATTCATCGCAAAATTGGCGAAGCATTTTGGCGTGAGCGAAATGACGGTTCGCCGCGATATTGATATGCTTGAGTCGCAGGGTGAAGTTATACGCACGCACGGCGGAGCCGCGATGGCAAAGCGGCTCATATTTGAGTTCACTTTCAGAGCGAATCAGCAGAAGAACCTTGATGCCAAGCGAGCGATTGCCGCCGCGGCTCTCAAGCATATTTCGGATGGTCAGGTGGTACTGCTTGATACCGGAACTACGACGCTTGAATTGGCCAGACTTATAGCCGCAAAACGAAAAATAACAGTCATAACAACGTCTCTGGCGATTGTTTCCGAATTGCAGTTTGTTAACGACATCGAGACGATTTTGCTTGGCGGATTTTTGCGAAAAGGCTCGCCCGATATTCATGGTTCGCTTACCGAGCAGAATCTTGCTCAATTTAAGTGTGATATCGCATTTGTGGGCGCCGATGCCGTGGACAGCAACGGCACGACTTATACCGATGATCTGCGTGTATTAAATCTTGACCGTCAAATGGCACAATGCGCCACAAAAGTTGTAGTTTTGGCTGACAGCAGCAAATTTGGCAAGCGCGGTATGTGCCGCGTTTTTATCCCAAAAGAATATCATGTTTTAATTACTGATTCCGGTCTTGATACTCGTTTGATAAAAGCATTTGGTAAAACCGGGATCACTTGTGAAATAGCATAAAGGAACTTTTATGTCGTACAAAAATCTGTTCTTATCACGTTTCTTCAGTACCGGCCCGGCCATCATAGTTGCATTTGATCACGGGATGTTTGATGGTCCAATTCCAGGTGTGGATAATGTACCGTCAATTCCGCCGAGGATACATCCGGAGATTGACGGCGTACTGCTTTCGCCCGGTATGCTTAGAGATATCGGCCCGGCATTATGCGGCCATCGCCATTCGCCGATGCCAATAGTGCGCATCAACTGGTCGACGATATACTGCTTCGATTGGAATTATCATTCCGGCGATACTGTGCCGGTATTTTCCCCTGTTGAAGCCTTAAGAACCGGCGCACAGATGGTTCTGATTTCGCTTTCGCTTCAGACCGGCAGTCAGGAACGCGATGCGAAAAATATTGAAGTGTTCAGGAAACTTTGCGGTCAGGCTCACGAAATGGGTCTGCCTGTTATCGGTGAATACTTCCCCGTGAATGATGAGCAGCTTTCTCCGGAACAGATGCATTCTGAAGTGAAAATCGGCTGCCGTATTTTATATGAACTTGGTGCCGATGTAATAAAAACATTTTACACTCATAAGTTCCATGAGGTTGTTGCAGGTTGTCCGACTCCGATTTTGGCTCTTGGCGGCAAGCGTCTGCCGACAGATGTTCAGGCTCTTGAATTTGCTCAGGAGGAGATTAAGTCTGGCGCTGCGGGTATTGTTTTTGGCAGAAACGTGATCCAGTCTTCAAAGCCGATCGAATTGCAGAAAGCGCTAATAGACGTGCTAAAGAACAATATGTCTATTGAGGAAGCCTCAGCGAAATACAAGCTTAATGCTTGTAAATAACTGATGCATCGAACGCAATAAAACATTGAAAAGGAGTATTTACAAATGAACGGATATCGAAGAGCGCTAGCGACACTAAGAAGAGAAACAACAGATTCTGTCGCAACTTGGGCGGGCTGGATTGTCAGTGACAAATTTTTTGAGTATGTAACAGGGAAATATTTTTGGGACAACCCCCGCAGAGTAGCGTTTGAGGCATATCGAAAACTTGAAGTTGATATTGTTCTTCAGACGTTATTCCTGCCTGCCAGCCCCGACGAATATCGGGAATTTACCGATGATTCAGTTGTAGCACAAGACAAATTCCAAAATCCTGAAGCTATTGTACAATATATTGATACACTGCTTAAACCAGAACAGATAGAAAAGGAGTTCAACTGGGAAGAACAGGTTAAAGCCCACCGGCAAGAATATGAGAAATTTCAAAATGAGTTAGGTAATGAAATTTTTGCTATGCCCAAGTGTAAATGTGCTCGTTTCATATGGTATCTTAACTTTGGATACGAAAACTACCTGCAGGCGATGGCTCTTTATCCCGATGCTATTACCAAGCTGTACAGATGCAATGCCACGGAGATGCGACTATTGAACCAGGTTCGCGTTGAACTGGTTAAACAAAAAGTAATGCCGCCTTACTTTTTTTGTGGTCACGATATTTGCGGACAAACAGGACCGATCGCATCGCCACAAATGTTGCGTAATTTATACTTTCCATGGCTGAAGTATTCGCTGGAGCCGCTTGTGCAGATTGGTGCGGAAATCGTATGGCACTGTGATGGCTATATTCCACCAATCCTGAACGACCTGGCAGAGGCTGGGGTAAGCGGTTTTCAGGGCTTTCAAGAAGAAACTGGTTTCGACATAAAATATGTCGCGCAGCAAAAGGTACGCAATGGAAAAACACCACTGTTATGGGCAGGGTTATCTGTTGCTCGTACCCTTCCAAAAGGTACCGTAGAGCAGGTGAAGCAGGAAGTAAAGCGAATCATAGATTCAGTGGCATCCAATGGTGGTTTAGCGATAGGAACGGCCAATACTGCTGGGCCAGATTGTCCTTCTGAAAATCTTGAGGCAATGTACAAATATGTTCACGAATACCATTCCCATGCTTTCTAAGCAAATTCACAAGAAAAAGCGACAGAATATGAAAACAATATGGATAAAAGAAAAGCAGGCTTCGGCGGCTTGTGTGGTATAATAATGCCATTGATCGATGTGTTCAATGGCAATGTTTTGGCTGAAAAGGCAGCAAGGAAATATGAACTATTATGAATATATAATTGTTTTTCATGGAGGTGTAACAAAATGCAGACACCATGGATAAAAGAAGGGCAATTGGCCAAGGCCTGCCTACGTAACGAGGCCTTCTGGAAAAACGAGATTGAAGAATATCCGCTGATGTGGATAACTGCACCAGATACAAATGGAACAGTCCCTAAATTGTCTGATTCGTCAGATATCAACGAAAAGTGGACTAATGTGGATTTGGCCATAGCGCACGCCGAGAATGATCTGGCGCGCACATATTTTGCCGGTGACGCTTTGCCTGTTTTTAACCCCTGGTTTGGTCCCGATCAGTTTGCTGCATGGCTTGGTTGCGAGATGGAACTGCGTGTCGCCCAGTTGACGTCGTGGGTGAAGCCTTTTGTGGCCGACTGGTCCAAGTATCAGCAATTTAAGATAGACAGCAGCAATAAATGGTGGCGGTTATACCTGGAGATTGTGAAGGCTTCGGTTGAAGCCGGTAGACACAAATGGGTAACGGCATATCCTGATCTGCATTGTGGTATAGATGGCTTGGCGGCAATACGCGGACCTGAAAATCTGCTCATGGACATGCTCACAGAGCCGGAGATGCTTATTGCGCCGATGCAGGAAATGACGCGATTGTTCAAATATGTTTTCGACCGTGTTTCAGAGAGTATCCTTCCTGCCGGGCAGGGTACATCAAATTGGACCATGGGCTGGAGCGATCGACGGTTCATGTGCATTGGCCATAACGATGTAACATGCATGGTTTCGCAGGAACTATTTGATAAGTTCTGCAAAGAGGATACACGAAAATGCATCGAATATACTGATTTGAGCATATACCATCTTGATGGTCCCGGCCAGATACGCCATCTTGACAGGCTGCTTGAGATTCCGAAGCTTAACTGCATACAGTGGATACAGGGGGCGGGTAGTCCGCCGCCGTCACAATGGTTAGATTTGCTTTGTCGGATACAGGCTGCAGGAAAATCTGTACAGGTGTACTATGGGCATGGTGACAACGCAAATTTGCATAAAGAGATCGAGGCATTATGCAGTAGACTCGATCCCTGCGGGCTATTCATTTGGGCGTCGGTTCACAGTATTGAGGAAGCTGATACGTTAGTACAGTATACAAAGGATATTTGCAAGGCGAAACGGTGAGGGCGTATGTTTGTTCAAAAACCATTGCATTATTTGAGATAATTCAAAATTTGGAAAGGATGCAGATGAACCTTACCTTGTTGGACAAAGGCATATTCGCGGTATATATTGTTGTTATAATAGCAGTGGGAATATGTGCGTCCCGGAGGGTTGGTGGCACTCGTCGAGACTATTTTCTTGCCGGCGATAAGTTGCCATGGTGGATGGTGGGCGGCAGCATTGTAGCTGCCAATATTAGCAGCCATCATCTCATAGGAGTGATGGGAACCGCATATGCTCGCGGCTTTGTAGCGATGACTATTGAATGGGGAGCGATATTAATTGGATTCAACGCATTGTTGTGGATATTTTTACCTTATTACCTGCGTAACGGCTTTTATACTATGCCTGAATTTCTCGAACGACGCTATGGATCTGCCGCTCGAACGATATTTGCTGCACTGATAATGGTAACCTATGTATTTGTTGAGATAAGCGCGGTCTTGTTTTTGGGGGCGGTCGCAATCAACTCTTTGCTCGGTATAAATTTGTGGGTAAGCATAATTGGTCTCGCCGTTACCACGGGACTCTATACCATTCTTGGTGGGCTTACGGCAGTGGTCTGGACGGAAATGATCCAACTGGGAGTTCTGTTAATGGGCGGGATATCGCTGTCGATTGCGGCGATCCATACCGCAGGCGGCATCTCGGCGGTGATGGCCGACTCGCATAATTGGAAGCTAATTTTGCCCGCGACAGATCCAGACTTTCCATGGACAATGTACGTTGGCGGTTTGACATGCATCAGTGTATTTTATTGTGCGGCAAACCAGTTTATTGTGCAACGCACATTGGCGGCGAAAAACGAATGGCACGCGAGAATGGGTATTGTTTTTGCCGACTATCTTAAATTTCTTATGCCGCTGATAATTATCGTACCAGGACTGCTTGCACCGAAAATGTTTCCAAACTTAGAGAGGCCCGATATGGTATTTCCAACGCTGGTGAAGACTCTGCTCCCGACCGGTCTGGTGGGGCTTGTTATGGCGGCACTTATCGCGGCTGTGATGTCGCATGTTTCGGGAGCGATTAATTCTTGCACGACTATTTTTACGCTCGATTTCTATATACCCTATGTGAATAAAAACGCGACTGAGCAACAGGCGGTGCGAGCAGGAAAGATTGCTGGGGTCGTAATTATGATCCTTGGCATTATATGGGCGGGAATGCTCTTGTCTCATTCGGAAAAGCCGATTTTTATATACCTGTTAAACGCTTACGGCTATGTTACACCTGGCATAGCCACGATGTTTCTTTTGGGCATTTTTTGGCGAAGAATGACCTATGCAGGCGCTATGGTCGCAGGCACCTTGACAATACCGCTTACGATCTTAATGGAATATCTAACACCATGTTTGCCACAAAAGGTTGCGGTTTATTTTCAGCCATTTTTCAATCGCACCGGTGTGGTATTCTGGTTTTGTATTCTGGCGGCATTTGTTGTCAGCCTTATGACCAAGCCGGTGGAAGAAAGTAAACTGGTAGGCCTCATCTGGACAAGACAAAGCCTACGCATGCCCGCTAATATCAAACCACAATTCGGACTACTTGCGAGCCCGTTTTTCTGGTGGTCACTGGTAACTGCAGCAGTCTTATATATGTATATCCGATATTGGTAATTTACTAAAGCCAATTGATATTAATTTATGGGGGGTATGTACTTGACTCCAGTACATACCATCGGTAGTATTTGAGGTAATGGAAGATTACCCAGGGACATTGATGGAGTTAGAACAGCGGTTTTCATCGGAAGCAGCTTGTCAGGAATACTTGGAAACTCTTCGGTGGTCACAAGGTTTTATTTGCCCGCGATGCAAAGCTCGTGAATATTGGACGGGCAGCCGCAGCCGTAAAATTTGTATTGGCTGGTAAGGTCTCGGGCAAACTTTCAATTACCCACAACTTGCAGTTTATATTGTACTAATTTGGTTGGCATTGCCGATGTAGTTTATGGGCTTGTAGTTCATAAAATATCAGCCCCTTGGCAAAGGAGCTGGTTTTATGAATGCATGGATTGAAAAAGAGTTAAAAGGTTGCGGGTTTCCTGATGTGCGTTTGGGGAAACGGTTTAAAACAGTGATAGAGCAATTAGCTACAGGAATTGGCAGAAGCCTGCCGTTTGCCTGTCAGGATTGGGCGAACACAAAGGCGGCCTATCGTTTTCTTGATAACCAGCGTATCAGTGAAGCAGAAATACTCAAAGGGCACTTTCAGGCAACACATGAACGTTTTAAGGCATCATCCGGAACCGTGCTTGTATTGCATGATACAACAGAATTTACTTTTCGAAGAGAACATACTGAAGCTATTGGTAAAACCCATAAGACAATTGGCGGTGACAAAACAAGGGAGGGAAGACCAAGATTACATACAGTCTGTGGGCTTCTGATGCATAGCAGCCTGGTAGTTACCACAGAAGGTCTGCCCTTGGGATTGGCAAACGTTAAGTTCTGGACGCGCAAAAAGTTCAAAGGTAGTCGTGCTCTGGGGCGTAAAGTTAATGCAACCCGAATTCCTAT
>Ga0172379_10009270_pt1 | contig 12183 bp, 14 predicted proteins | sample GrowelOW334metaG_FD_119756 | JGI IMG/M metagenome (GOLD analysis project Ga0172379, IMG submission 119756) | Groundwater microbial communities from an aquifer near a municipal landfill in Southern Ontario, Canada - Groundwater well OW334 metaG | ecosystem: Environmental > Aquatic > Deep... | reverse complement strand
CTTCCCCTTGTTTTACTAAACCCCTTCTACCCCGTTATATTCGCGGCGTAGCGCAATGCATAGCGTGAAATATTGGCGCAGCAGCGCAAGGGTTGCCTGGCTTAATCTGGTTCCCGAGGCGCCATGCCTGGGCACGGCCGGCACAACCTTCCAGGAGCCATTGCCAGCCCTGGGTGGGCGGGAGTTCACATTCAGCATTCTCATCAGCCGGAGCAGTTCGTCTTTCTTTATTTTTTCTTCGCGCGTATATTTATTTATACCCTTAACTTCCAGTGTTTTAGTCATATTATTATCCTTATCAGCTGGCTTGTACGACTCCGGGCATACAGGCAGGTTTCTCTTGGGCAGGACCTCTCACCCGGCCATGTGTACACGATACTTTTCCCGTGTATTTGCCCACAATATGGATTTATACCCGCAACTATCGGTAATATTACCGAAGGGCCCGCTTACACGTTTCTTCCGGCTGTCTCCAGGCATTGGCAGCCGCACAGGAAGCAAATGCGTTTTCATAAATGACAAAGGCTGGCACAGGCGGGCTTTCCTGCGTTAAAGATAACACTGCCGGCATAATTAGCTGCCGGCAGTGTTAGTCCCACGAAGTTTAATCAATTCAAGACCTGGCAACGGCCCGGGTGATATATTTTGAATAATGCAGATCCGTGCCGTTTTTGTAGCCGGCAGAATAGCTTCTCGCGATCATGTCCACAAGCGGGTCGGTGACGCCGTTCAGGAAGGTGTAGCTTACGTTGTCTTCGAGATGATGTTTGGCATGGCGTCGTTTCGGCAATAACAGGCCCGCGAACGCCAGGAAACCCACGGCCGGGGAATTGGAGTTGTGGGCCAGGTAATGAGAGACTTCCGCTACGGAGGAAAGTATTCCCGTATATACGAGCGTGTAAAGCAATATGGGGCTGAACCCCGACAGATACGATAAAACAACTATTGCGCAAAGATAAGGGACCAGCCAGACTTTTGAGCCGGTCTCCATGAAATACATTACCGCAAGATTATTGTCCCTGTACCGGGGAATTTTATGGTGCAGGTGGAAATTGGCGATTAGGGGCCCCGCCGCCGACTCATAAGCGTCATTTTTGTCCATATATAAATGGACCAGGCCGTTAATGAAGTCCGTTGCCAGGTAAGCGGCGGCGATGGCGGTCAGCTGCCATGCCCACCCTATTGAAAGACTAAGCACCCGCACCAGCAGAAAAGCCTGCAGTGAGATATTCACGAACGCGACGAACTTGCCGAACAATTTATAGACACCTTTGTTCTCATACAATTCCATCGCCGAATTGAATTGTTTCTGCTTCAGCTCTATATCCACTTAATTTCCTTTAGCTACTGCCAGGCTTCCTTCAGAGCGACCTTGCTTTTAGTGAGTTTATTTTCCGCCAGGTACTTATAGGCGGAAAGGGCCGCCAGCGCCCCCTGCCCCACCGCTATGGAGATCTGCTTCTCTTCGGTGTCGGTAACGTCGCCGGCCGCGAACAGGCCTCTCTCCGATGTGTTCTGGTTCCGGTCCACCGGAACTTCCCCTACCGGATTCAATTGTATGAAGTTTTTCAGCGGCGCGCTGTTAGGAGTAAGGCCTATTTCCAGGAAGACTCCGTCCACCGCCAGGTCCAGTTTATTTTTTCCGTCCGGAGATTCGAGCCGTATCCCCGTAAGCTTGTCCGCACCAAGGTACTCCTGCACTTCCATCGGAATGTGGAGGGTCACATTCGGCGCCTTGAGTATTTCCTGCACCAGCGCGGCGTCGGCCCTAAAATCCGACCGGCGGTGTACCAGGTGTATTTCGGCGGCGAAACCGAGCAGGTCCCTGGCCGAGGTGAACGCGGAATTCCCGCCGCCCACCACAGCCACCCGCTTTCCCCGGTAAAGAGGGGCGTCGCAGGTGGCGCAGAAAGCTATGCCTTTTCCCATGAAACGCTCTTCGCCCGGCACTTCGAGCCGCCGGTATTCCTTGCCCGCGCAGTAAACCACGGACAGCCCCTTGAATTGTTTGCCGTCTTCGGTGAACAAAACGAATTCCTGTCCGTTCTTTTCTATTTTGGTCACGCGCGACCCCACGGCCTCGGCGACAGGGTGGCGTTCCATGTGGGTACGGAACGCTTCGGACATTTCAGCGCCGCTTACTTTCGCGAGGCCGAGGTAATTTTCTATGCCGGCGGTATAGTTTATCTGCCCGCCGATTTTTTTAGCGATCAGGGCTACGTCCAGGCCTTTGCGCGCGGCATAAACAGCCGCCGACATGGCCGCCGGGCCGCCTCCGACTATGACCAGTTCATACACATGCCCCGCTTCGGCTTGTTCTATTTTCCCGGCCTCCTGCGCCTCGCGCACCTTTTCCATAAGGATATCGTATTGCCCGGGGTCGACGGCTTTGATGATTTCCAGGTAGGCCGCCGGCGCCGGCAGCGCTCCCTCGAAGGAGTGTGTTCCGTTTATAATGGTCTTGGGCACTCCCGTAACCTGGTGTTTCCTGGACAGCTCCGGGAACTCCGCCGCCTCCACCATGTCCGCGCGGATATGCTCATTAATGAAGGCGAATTCGTGCGCCACATGCACCATCGCGGGGCAATACTGGCAGGTCAGCGTGGTCATAACCTGCAGGTGGACCGGTTTTTCTATCTTTTTCACCAGCTCCTCCAGCTGCGGGTCCAGGTTGGTCTGCCCGGTGGAAACCATAATTATGGCTTCCAGCAGGGAGGTGAACTCGTAACCTCCGGTAAATCCGTAGAACCTTATGCCGTAATCCCGCGCGCCCACTACCGCTGTGGCCGGCATCTTGTCTATTTTGTAGTTCAGGGCGGTATCACCGTCGAGCACCAGGTCGTGCGCTTCCAGTTTCAGCATATCCGTAAGCGCGCATAATTCGCGCAGCAGCCCCTCCTGTCTGTCGCAGGTCGGGCAGGCGCTTTTCTGTTTGAAGAACAGCAGGCGCACCTGTGCCTTCAGTTTCGACAGGATAAGCTTCAGCTCCGCTTTAACTTTTTCATCTATCATATTCGCCATACTGTATTCCTTTAATACCTGTTTCGCTAGCGGAAATCCGCAAGGGCCTGGCTTATGTCTATATTGTTAATGTCCGCGCCCGCCAGCGGCGGCATGCCGTCCAGGCCGCTGAGTTCTTCGTAAGAGGGCTTCGCGCTGCTGTATAGCACGCCTATGGGCAGGCGTTCCCGCTGGGCCGCCAGCGCCAGGGCCGCCGCCTTATTGCCCATGTCGTGCTCCGGCCCCACCTTATAGACCCGCTTCGAATACCAGTCGAAAGTATTCAATTTATTAAAGGAGATGCAGGGCTGAAAAACGTCTATCAGTGAAAAGCCTTTATGCTTTATGCCGGCCAGGATAAGCTCCGCCAGATGTTCCTTTTCAGCAGCGTAACCGCGCGCCACAAAACCGCAGCCCAGCGCCAGCGCCGTCTCCAGCGGCGGGAACGGGGCCAGTATAACCCCGCCGGGCTGGATCTTTGTCTTCATGCCGGGCTCCGAAGTGGGAGAGGCCTGCCCTTTGGTCAGCCCGTAGATCTGGTTGTCATGCACTATCACCGTCATGTCCACATTGCGCCGGATATTGTGGAGGAAGTGGTTGCCGCCCTCGCCATAGCAGTCGCCGTCGCCCGTGGTCACTATCACGGTAAGTTCGCGGTTGGCGATCTTCGCCGCCGCGGCCGCGGGCAAGGCCCTGCCGTGCAGACCGTTGAAGAAGTTAGCGTTGATATAATGCGGCATTTTGGCCGCCTGCCCTATACCCGAGACCAACAGTAGTTCTTGCGGCTTTTTGCCGAGACGCGCCAGCGCCGTTTTGAGAGCCGCCTGCATGCCGAAGTTGCCGCAGCCCGGGCACCAGGCCACGGGGTCCGAAGAATCAAAGTCTTTTATTTCCATATCAGTTCCCCCCTTCCAGAGCTGAAGCCACTTCATCCAGCGTGAATGGGCGCCCGTCGTATTTAAGTATCGACCCGGACGCTTTCAGCCCGGTTTCCCGCCGTATAAGCCGGGCCAGCTGCCCGGTGGCGTTGTTTTCCACGGTCAGCACGCGCAGCGCGCCCTCCAGCGCGGCCAGCGTAGCGGCCTCGGGGAAAGGCCAGACTTGCGGGAAATGGAGGAATCCCGCTTCAGGCGCGGCGGCACAGGCCTCCCGCATAACGCCCAGCGTAGAACCGAAGCCGCAGAGCATTGTTTTAGCCCCGGGATTAAACACGGTGGGCGGCAGTATTTCTTTAGCAAGCCCGGCCAGTTTAAGGTGCAGGCGCTTGCGCGTCATTTTCACGCGCACTTCCGCTAATTCGGTTATGTGGCCTTCGGGTCCGTGCTCGTCGCTGTCGGCAACCGCCAGCGCCTCGGACCGCCCGGGTATTATGCGCGGCGTCACGCCATCCGCAGAATAGGCGTAGCGGCCCTGCTCCGGGTCAACGCCGCTTTTAAAGACGCGCCCCCTGACCGGCGACTCTCCGGAAGCGTCGGGAAATTCAATATTCGTAAATGACTCCGCCAGGTACTGGTCCGAGAGTATCAGCGCCGGGACCTGGAAGCGTTCGGCGGTGTTAAACGCGCGCTTTGCGGCCAGGAAGCATTCCTCCGGGGAGCCCGGTGTGTAGACGGCGCGGGCGAACTCCCCGTGCCCGGCGTGCAGCACGAACTCAAGGTCTTCCTGTGCGGTGCGGGTAGGAAAACCAGTGGCGGGGCCCGGGCGCATCACTACGGCTATCACCAGCGGGGTTTCCGTTATTGCCGCCAGGCTCACGCCCTCGCACATCAGCGCGAAACCGCCCCCGGAGCTGGCCGTCATGGCCCTGACTCCCGCAAATGAGGCACCTACCGCCATGTTAACGGCCGCAATCTCGTCCTCAGCCTGTTCCACTATTATCCCGTACTTGCCGGCGTAGTCGGCCACCGTGTTCATTATGCCCGTGGAAGGCGACATGGGATAGGCCGTGTAAAATTTACAGCCGGCCGAGATCACCCCCAGCGCCAGCGCCTCGTTGCCGGCTATCAGGAGGTTGCTCGTGTGCGACGCGCCGGTAAGCCTGAACCCGCGGCCTTTAATATTTTCGGCGACGTAATCGTAGCCCTGGCGGGCGGCCTGCAGGTTCTTCGCGACTACCTCGCCGCCCTTAGCGGAGAACTCCCGCTCCACAGCTTTGCCGGCATTATAAAAATTTTCACAGGTGAGCGCGGCTATTATGCCCAGCGCGACGGAGTTAGCGTATACCGGCCCGCCGGCCGTCTGCGCCAGCGCGAAGACGGGCGCGTTAACCCAGCCTTTCCCCAGTTCCTTTATCCCGAACTTTTCAGCGTCAAGCACTAACACGCCGCCCGGCGCCAGCGCGGCTTTATTGGCCTCCACAGCCGCTTTATCGAGAGCGATAATGATGTCGGCTTTTTCCCGGGGCGAGTAAACCGGGCGGGCAGCCGCGCGCACCTGGAAGAAATTATTGCCGCCGCGTATGCGGGACATATAGTCCTGTATAGAAAAGACGTACAAGCCGCTGTCCTTGTAAATGTGTGCCAGCATCATCCCCGCGGCAACGATACCATGCCCGGCTTCGCCCGTGATCCTTACGCTTATTTCTTCGTTCATGTTGCCCTCAGGCCGTATTGAATATGAAAATCAATTTCCAGTATACCAGAATAGCGGGACGTAGAGCATGCGTATATTTACCAACAATACAGGGGATCTTTACCGATTGACCAGCATAGCCGGATATTGTAATTTATGCTAGAGCCATTTTAAGGCCGGGGAAACATAAGGAGACAACCATGAAAATTCTTGTCGTTTATTATTCCATGTACGGGCATATTTACCACATGATGCTGGCGGCCATTGAGGGAGCAAAATCCGTCAAAGGCGCGGAAGTCACGCTTAAGCGCGTTCCTGAAACGCTGCCTAAGGAAGTTATTGCACAAATGGGCGCGGCAGACGCGCAGAAAGCGCAGGAGAAAGTGGAAATCTGCACGGTGGAAGACCTGGCCGCCGCCGACGCGGTAATCTTCGGCACGCCCACGCGCTTTGGGAATATGTGCGGGCAGATGCGGCAGTTCCTCGATTCCACGGGAGGGCTTTGGATGAAAGGTTCCATGGTAGGCAAAGTCGGCAGCGTAATCGCCAGCTCCGCCACTCAGCACGGCGGGCAGGAATCCACGATACTCTCTTTCCATACCACGCTGCTTCACCACGGCATGGTCATAGCCGGGCTGCCCTATTCCTTTAAGGGTCAGATGGATATTACGGAAATGACCGGCTGCTCCCCCTACGGCGCCACTACCATAGCCGGTGGCCAGGGCGAGCGCCTGCCCGGCAAGAATGAACTGGAAGGCGCGAAGTTCCAGGGCAGGTACGTGGCCCAACTGGCGGAAAAGCTTACCGGCATAAAACTGTGCTGACCACAGGAGTCAGCAACAGAAATTTATCTGGCGGCTAAAACGGCATAGCCTATCACAAGGAATTGTCTTAACAGTCTGCTGAAAAAGCCCCCGCAAGAAGAGTTTCATACTGCCAAATTCTGCCGGAGCAAAATTTGGCGGGGTCGACGGGATTTGAACCCGCGGTCTTCGCCTTGACAGGGCGACGTGTTAAACCAGGCTACACCACGACCCCGTGGCTTAGACTAGGATAGCAAAATATAAAAACATTTTCCATCCTTTGGCGTTTTGGAACTGTAATATTAATTTTTGCGCCGCTAACGTCCCAGGCAGTTCATGCGGAGAGCCTTGCGGGCAGTATTTCCAGCCAGTAACCGTCCGGATCCTCGATAAAATACAAACCCATGGCCTCGTTCTCATAGCAGACGCAGCCCATTTTCTTATGCAGTTCATGGGCGGCCTTATAATCCTCCGCCGTAAAGGCAAGGTGAACCTCGTTGTCGCCAAGATTATATTTTCCCTTCCTGTCGCGCAGGCAGGTCAACTCCAGTTTATGCGGGGTTGCGCCGTCGCCAAGGAACACCAGCGTGAAGCTGCCGTCCGGAGCTTTAATCCGACGGGTCTCGGCGAGGCCCAGCGCCTCTTTATAAAATGCAAGGCTTTTCTCCAGGTCGAGCACGTTAAGATTATTATGCGAGAAAGTGAAGTTCATTGTTCCCTCCGTCCTACTTTGCCCATTTATATTACAAAATCTTGCGGAACCTCGCTCCCACAGTTATAATAGAGAGATGACAGAGTTTATCGGCTACGCGGCGTCGGCGCTGGTAGCAGTTTCGCTGCTTACCAGCAATGTGCTGCGCCTGCGGGTGCTGAATCTGGCGGGGGCGGTGGTGTTCGTGCTCTACGCGGCCATCACCCGGGCCTGGCCGGTGTTGGCGGTGAACCTGTTCGTGGCGTGTATCGACCTGTGGCATATAGTAAGCCTAAAATCCAAGAAAGACATTTTCAAACTGATGCGGGTGAACATGGACAATCCTCTGCTGCCGAATTTCCTGGCCTACCACGCCCGAGGCATCTGGCAGTTCTTTCCGGATTTCGACATAGCAAAGCTTGAAAACCCGCGCTGCATCTTCATACTGCGCAATCTTTTGCCGGTGGGGCTTTTTATCTATACCGAAGAGCGCCCCGACCTCCGCGTGCACCTGGACTATGTGGCGGAAGATTACCGCGACCTGAAGAGCGCGCGCTATCTTTTCAGCAGGCCGCAGAACACCGAGACTTTCGAAGGATTTTCCCATTTCGCAGCCCTGAGCGGCTCCGCGAAACACGCGGACTACCTGCGGCGGGTGGGTTTCGAGGAAGACGCCGGCCGCAAGGGCTTGTTCCGGAAAAATATTTAGGCCGCGCGCCGCCACCCGCAAGCCCGGAATCGGATAAAACGGCGGCAGGCGGAATTATTTGGTATCATTCTTCTGGTTAGCGCCCCGGAAAGCCGGGAACAGTATTTTTGGAGGCATGATGAAAAAATCCAACAAGATGATGGGAGCGGGCATACTGCTGGGCGCCATCGCCGCGGCGGGAACATATTTCCTGGCGGGCAAGCGCGGCGAAAAGAACCGTGAAAAGATCGCCGCCTGGACGCTTAAGATGAAAGGCGAAGTGCTGGAGAAGATGAAAGACCTCAAAGAGATGAACAAAGAAAATTATGAGGCTCTGGTAGACGAGATAGCGGTGCGCTACGAGCGGGCGGAGCGCGTGGGCGCCGCCGAAATGAAGCATCTGAAATCGGAAGTTAAAAGCGCCTGGGCGCACATCAGCAAGCAGATCAAGAAAAACGCCTGAACCGGCGCGTAACATAAGCAGGCGGGGCCGGACACGCGCGCAGCGGTCCGGCCCTGTTATTCTTCCATGAAAAACCTTGCCGCTATTTACGACCAGGCCTTCTTCAGTGAATGGGGGCCGTCTAACAAGGCTTATGTAGGCTCGGCTGAAATTATCACCGAAACCATTTTCGCGCAGTTCCGGCCGCACCGCCTGGCTGACCTGGGTTGCGGCTGCGGCATATACAGCAGCTTGTTCGCGGCCAGGGGCGCCAAAGTATTGGCCCTGGACGGGGTTAAGCCGCCGGCTGAACACAGTTTCCCGGTCGGGGTGCAGGTGAGGGACCTCACCGAACCTTTCGAGAACACCTGGGGCAGCTTTGACCTGGCGCTGTGCCTGGAGGTGGCGGAACATATACCTGAAGACCTGCTGCCGGCGTTCCTAAAAAACATAACCTCTTTCAGCGACACACTGCTAATGTCGGCCGCCCCCCCTAACCAGGGCGGGCACCACCACGTGAACGAGCGCCCGCGCCGCTACTGGGTGCGTAGACTACGGGACCACGGCTTCGCCTACGACCGGGGCGCCACGGGCCTGCTGTGCGAAAAGCTGAAAGCGCACGGCCTGCCGAACATGTGGATGGGGCTGCACATCTGCGTGTACCACCGGGCGAAAGACTCGCGCGCCTTAAACCACGGGCTGCCTTTCGACGCCAGCCTGGAAGACTGATCCGGGGGTTTTTTTGCTAGAATTTAGCAGGCTTGGGAGAGGGGACCATGAAAAAGATCGCTATTACCGATACCGAAACGGTTCAGTTCACTAAGATTGTAAAAAAAATAAAGCTTTTCGCCGCCATGAACATGGGGCTACTGGAAAAGATCCTGAACCGCATCTACTATTACCAGTATGAGAAAGGCGAGAAGGTCTGCCGGCAGGGCGACCCGGGCGACGCTTTTTACGTGGTCAACGAAGGAAGGCTGCTGGTAAGCGTGCGCGAGGCGTTCCTTTTTTCCAGGACGCTGGCCCACCTGGTCCCCGGTGACTGCTTCGGGGAAATGGCGCTGCTGGCCAGGGAGCCGCGCAACGCTACCGTTACCTGCGAGGAAGACTCTAAAATTTTCGTACTTATGATCGACAACTTCGACCAGGTGCTGGCGGAAAACCCCGCTTTCGCCCAGGAAATGAAAAAACTGGCGGCGGACCGGAACTTCGAAATACAGCACAAGAACTGACCAGGCGCCAATTCCCCGGCCCCGCCTTCGGCGGCTGGTCGCAGCGCCTGTCCTTAATTCCTAATATAGTGGCAGGTGTACCCGCCTATATGTTTCTGTAGGTAGTCCTGGTGGTAGTCCTCGGCCGGCCAGAATTTCTTAAACGCTACTATCTCCGTGGTAATCGGCCTCTTCCACCGCCCGGAGGCCTGCGCTCTTTTTACCGCGGCGGCGGCCTCCTTCTGCTGCACCGGACTTAAATAAAAAATAGCCGAACGATACTGCGTGCCGATATCGTTGCCCTGGCGGTTGGGCGTCGTGGGGTCGTGCATCTTAAAGAACAGGTCGAGCAGCGCGCCGTATGAGAGTTTAGCGGGGTTGAATTTTATCTCTATGCTCTCGGCGTGGCCGGTGGCTCCGTCATGCACCGCCTCGTAGCCGGGATTGTTAGTCTTACCGCCGGTATACCCCACATTAGTTTCAATAACCCCGGGGGTCAGGCGCAGGATCTCTTCCATGCCCCAGAAGCAGCCCCCTGCCAGCACCGCTGTTTCAAGTTTGTGGGCGTTTTCCATTTTCTTTATTCCTTTAGCCGGCGTCACAGCGCAAAACCCGGGCGACGCGGAAAATACGCACAGCAAAAAGAGCCATTTCATGCTGCACCGGAACTGATGAGCGGCTTAATACCCCGAAACCAGGCGGCGTTCAATACCGCGAAACCGAGCAGGAAGTACCAGGCAGCGGCAAAGTAAGGCCTGGGGCCGTTCAGGTCGCCGCCCAGGGACAACTGGTGGCCTATGGAGAGTGCAAGCCCCGCATAAGTTAAAAGGTGCACCCTGTACCAGGCCCGGTAGCTGAGCCGGCGGCGGAAAAAGGGCAGGGAGAGTATCACCGCGGTTATTATCAGCGCCTCGCCGCAGGCCGCAGCCAGCACGTCCTCCCATTTGAGCACCGCCAGGTACTGGAAAAGGAATTCCGTGCCGGTCTGCATGGAGTGGTGCAGCACCACCAGCGGCGGGTGGGCGAGCAGCGCCAGCGGGATCGCGAGCCCTGCGCGGTGATGCCATTTTACCGGCAGGGCCGTCCCCAGCAGCGGCTCCAGCCAGGCGGCACGCGACATGATAAGCACCTGGCTCATTACGCCAAGCGCGCCGGTTATCCCGGCCAGCCTGCCAAAGGCCAGAAGCATGCCGGGTCTATCGGCGAACAAGCTGCCTATGGCCGAATTCGAGGAATTATGGAACCAGAAAAAAACCGCCGCCAACGCGGCCGCTGGAAAAGCGGCAAGAAGAATTTTTATCATAAAGTAAAAATCCGGCGCCCGCTAAAAGGGCGCCGGCAATAAACGGCGTTATTCTATTTCCGTGAACTGCTCGCGGGGCTGCGAACACACGGGGCAGGTTTTTATTGTCGTATCCATGGTGGTGTAGCCGCAGGTCTGGCAGACTATAAATTTCTTCTTAGCCTTCCAATCCCCTAATTTCGCCAAGGCCTGGGAGAACATCTCCGCGTGGCCCTTTTCGGCGGCCATCGCGCCTTTAAAGCTGTAGAGAGCCTGCTGATTCTTATCGGCTTCGGCTGTCTTCACGAAAGCGGGATACATCTTCTTGCTCTCGTGGTTTTCACCATTAAGGGCCTCTTTCAGGTTCGCCTTAGTACCCTTCACCACGGGCTTCTTAATATCGGCCTTGGGCACGCCGAACAGCGCCTCTATTGCCTTGCCGTGCTTGGCCGCATGGATACCCTCGGCCAAGGCCGCCGCCTTGAACAGGCCCGCCGCGCCCAGGTAACCCTCGGTTTCCGCCTTCGCGGCGAAAGCCTCGTACTTTACTTTGGCATTGGACTCGCCGTTAAAAGCCTTCTGCAGGTTCTCCAGCGTGGTCGGCTCCGGCCTCATAGGCGTAATTTTCTTCTCTGCGGCCGCTAAGGAACCAGCCAACAGCGCCAGCGCCGCAGTTGCGAACAACTGCTTTTTCATATTTATCATTTTTCTCTCCAAGAATTAACTATCTCTCCCCAACACTAAATTACACAAATTTCAGATACAGGTAAAGGCCAGTTCAATCTCCGGGTACAGGCTGCTGCTGACCGGACAGGACTCAACGCAGGCCAGCAGTTTTTCGCGCTGCTTCGGGGGTACTCCGTATGCTGTCCTAAGGATTTATTATAATATATAGGCATGGACAGGAGGAATCTAATGAAATACAAGCATTTAGCGTTTATTCTCGCGGCTGCTCTTGCCGCCGCGTGCAGCCAGAAAACACAAGACGCATCCCAGGCCGATATGGGCCAGGCAGCGAAACTCATGGAGCAGGCCGCCGCCCCGGCAGTTGCCGCCCAGACACCCAAGGAGAACACTATAAACATGGAAACCCTTAAAGACCCCTCGAAACTTACCGAGAAAGCCCCGGAAACCTTCAAGGTGAAATTCACCACCACTAAAGGCGACTTCACGCTGGATATCACCCGCGCCTGGTCCCCCCTCGGCGCCGACAGGTTCTATAACCTGGCCAAGTCCGGCTTTTTCAAGGACATCGCGTTCTTCCGGGTGATCGGCGGCTTCATGGTGCAGTTCGGCATCCACGGCGACCCCGCCGTCAGCGCGGCCTGGCGAGGTGCCAGCATTAAGGATGACGCCGTAAAGCAATCCAACGCCAAGGGCTATATTTCCTACGCCATGGCCGGTCCCAATACCCGTACCACCCAGCTGTTCATCAACTTCGGCAACAACGCCAACCTTGACGGCATGGGTTTCTCGCCGTTCGGTAAGGTTACGG
>Ga0172379_10009269_pt1 | contig 12184 bp, 11 predicted proteins | sample GrowelOW334metaG_FD_119756 | JGI IMG/M metagenome (GOLD analysis project Ga0172379, IMG submission 119756) | Groundwater microbial communities from an aquifer near a municipal landfill in Southern Ontario, Canada - Groundwater well OW334 metaG | ecosystem: Environmental > Aquatic > Deep... | reverse complement strand
GGCCGGTTGCCTGGGCAGCGATCACCTGTGGCAGGATTTAGGCCTCTGGTCGCGCTCGCAATTGAGCGCCATGCTGCAATACAACTTCCCGGAATTGGCCGCAAAAAATGACAAGGACATGAAATGGAAAAAATTCCTGTACAAGCAGCTTTGCGAGGCGGAGGGCTTGTATCTGTGCCGCGCCCCCTCTTGCAATGTGTGTGTCGATTACCCCAAATGTTATGGCCCCGAGGAATAGAAAGATGAACCAGTTAACCGTCAAAATACGTTTTGCGATAATTTTGAGCACCTTGGTCATCGGTTTTTCGCTGTTCGGCTTCGCAACATTCAAGGCCATGAATACGCTTAATGTTAATGGCCCGATTTATCAACGTATTGTCCAGGGCAAGGATATTATTGCCGATATTCTGCCGCCGCCTGAATACATCATCGAATCCTATCTGGTGGCTCTGCAGCTGACCCAGGCCACCGACCCTGCTGAAACCGGCGCGCTAGTGGCGCGTTTCCAAGCGCTAAAAACGGAATACGAGTCCCGTCATAGCTACTGGTTAGGCCAGTCTTTGGAACTGGAACTCCATACGCCCTTGCTGCAAGACTCTTACCAGGCAGCGCAAGACTTTTATAACGAGGCCGGGCAGAATTTTCTGTCCGCCATTCAGGCCGGAGACCGCGACGGATCGCTAGCCAGCCTCCAGAACATGCGTCGCGCTTATGAAGCGCATCGCACCGCTATTGATGAAGTAGTGCAACTTACAACCGCCCGCAATACAAAAGATGAGGTACAGGCGCGAGACACCATCCGCCGGTACGGCATCGTCCTGGCCGGTATTTTCGCTTTCAGCGTTGCGGCGGCTGTAGTGCTGACCGCACTGATCAGCCGCGGCATTATCCGCCAATTGGGCGGTGAGCCCGGTGACGTTTCCGATTTAGCCAGAAACATCGCCACCGGCAAACTGGATAACGTCATAGCGGTTAAACGGGGCGATAGCGGCAGCTTGCTGGCGACCATGAAAAACATGCAGCAACAACTGCTTGAGCGCATAACGGCGGATCGCAAGGAACATGACGAAGCCCTGCGCATCAAAACCGCCTTGGATAGCATCAGTTCAAACGTGATGGTAGCCGATAATGAGCACACCATCATCTACATGAACCCGGCAGTGCATAATATGATGCGGCTGGCCGAAGCCGACATTCGCAAGTCCATTCCGCATTTTGATTCCGGCAAACTCATGGGTTCAAGCATCGACTCTTTCCACAAAAACCCGGCGCATCAGAAAAAATTATTGACGCAATTGAGCTCTACTTTCCGAAGCGAGATTACCATTGCCGAGCATACTTTCTATCTGGTTGCCAACCCCATCAATAATGAGAGCGGCGAAAGAATAGGGATCGTGGTGGAATGGAAAGATCGAACCGCTGAAGTGGCTATCGAACAGGAAGTCGCCAAAGTGGTGAGTGCCGCTGTATCAGGCGATTTCAACCAGCGCATTAACGAGGGGACTAAAGAGGGCTTCTTTCTGCAATTGGCGCAGGGCGTTAATGAACTCATGGAAATCAGTTCTGCCGGTCTGAATGAAGTGGTGCGCATACTCGGCGCCCTGTCCCATGGCAACCTGACCGAAACCATCACCAGCGACTATTCCGGTATCTTCGGTCAACTTAAAGATGACTCCAATTTCACCGTGGAAAAACTGAAAGATATTGTCAATCAAATCAAGGAAGCTTCCGAGACGATCAATACCGCAGCAAAAGAAATCGCTTCAGGCAACAACGACCTGTCGCACCGCACCGAACAGCAGGCTGCCAGCCTGGAGCAAACCGCCGCCAGCATGGAACAGCTGACCTCCACCGTGCAGCAAAACAGCGAAAACGCCAGACATGCCAGCGAGCTTGCCGTCGGCGCCTCGGACATCGCCGGCAAGGGAGTTGAAGTGGTCAATGAAGTGGTAACGACAATGGAAGGCATTAACGAGGCCTCGCGCAAGATCGTGGATATTATCTCGGTAATCGACAGCATCGCCTTCCAGACCAACATACTCGCGCTCAATGCCGCCGTAGAAGCGGCGCGTGCCGGTGAACAAGGCCGGGGCTTTGCCGTTGTAGCCGTGGAAGTACGCAATCTGGCGCAACGCGCCGCCGCTGCCGCAGGAGAAATCAAAAGCCTGATTGGCGATTCGGTGGAACGAGTTGAGGACGGCAGTAAACTGGTTGCCCAGGCCGGAAAAACCATGGAAGAAATCGTCGAATCCATCCGCAGTGTGACTACCATCATGTCCGAGATCAGCGCTGCCTCAGTCGAACAAACGTCGGGCATCGAACAGGTTAATCAGGCCATCACTCAAATGGACGACGTGACCCAGCAAAATGCCGCCCTGGTGGAACAAGCCGCAGCCGCCGCGGAATCGCTGGAAGATCAAACACAAAACCTGGCGCTTACGGTGGCGCACTTTAAGTTGGATGGCAACTCGACTGCATGGATGCAAGAGGTAGAGCAACGCAGGGAGCAATTGCCGAGCGCTTCCGGTGGCCTGTCTTCCAGGACACAAGCTAAGGTTGGCAGTTCTTTTAGCTCAGTGCCACCGCGAAAAGAAACTGCACTGGCCAGCCTAAAACCGCGGCTACGGCCTGCTGTTAATGACGATTGGGAAGAGTTTTAATTTCATTTATTAGGCGAGAAAAGACGATAAAATTGGATTTTGCTTTATCCGCTGTATTCTTGCTATGGGACTAATTTTTTACGGACTGCAATATTACGGCAATGTTACTTTTAGATTCAGCGTGGTCTTTATCGTTGTTAGCTCGGTAAGTAAGTTATTGCTTAAATATCCATTTTTATTTCAGCCCTTCTTTGCTCCGGGGCCACGGATGACTTTTCTCCATTCAAGGACAATCAGCGGTATGAATCCAACGCCGATCCACGCCACGCACTGATTTAGAGAAACCGGCTCGATCTGGAACAGCGTTTGCAGCATGGGGACATGGTGTATCGCCAACTGCAAGGTGAAACTCACCGCCACAACCAGAAACAAGCGCAGGTTGGAAAACAGGCCTATCTGCCAGAGGGTGCGCTGCTCGCTCCGTGCGCCGAAGGCACGCAACAGTCCGGTGATCACCAAAGCGGTAAAGGCGGCATCGCGGGCATGCTCAAGACCGCTGCCGATTATATAGAGTTCATAAGCAAACACGCCGAGAGTGACACTGGCCGCCAACAAGCCGGTGAACAGCGTGAGTTTGAGTAAATCTCGATTGAGCAGCGCCGACTGTGAATGTCGCGGCGGGCGGCTCAACACGTCGGGATCAATCGGATCGGTCGAGAGAGCCAGCGCTGCAAAGCCGTCTGTGACCAGGTTAATCCACAAAAGATGCAGAGGCAATAACGGCAGCGGCCAACCCAGCAGAACCGCGGCCAACATCACCATCAATTCGCCGGTACTGCTGCCCAGCAGATAAGCCAAGGTTTTGGCGATATTGTCATAGATACCCCGCCCTTCCTCTACAGCCGCGACAATGGAAGCAAAGTTATCATCCGTAACAATCATATCCGCGGCTTCCTTGGTCACCTCGGTGCCGGTAATGCCCATCGCGATACCGATGGACGCCTCCTTGATCGCAGGCGCATCGTTAACCCCGTCCCCTGTCATCGCCACAACTGCGCCCAGCGCTTTCCATGCGCGGACAATGCGGAGCTTGTGCTCGGCGGTAACCCGCGCATAAACGGAAACCTGTGCGACACGTTGCTTCAGAGCTTCATCATCCAGACGGTCAAGTTCGGCTCCCACGAGAACTTCGTCGCCCTTGCCCAGAATGCCCAACTCAAGACCTATTGCCCATGCAGTGTCCGGGTGATCGCCAGTAATCATCACCGATTTGATGCCTGCCCGTTTACATTTGGCCACGGCCTCCCTTGCCTCGGCACGAGGTGGGTCCTGCAAGCCTATAAACCCCAAAAGAGTGAGTTCTTGCTCGATCTCGGTATCGTTTATAACCCTGCCATCTTCGAAACTGAAGCCTTCCAACGGGCGCTCGGCAACGGCAAGTACGCGCAGGGCATCGTTCGCCAGTAACGTATTGGCATGGAGTAGCCGGATACGGTCGCTCTCAGTCAGTTCCCCTACGCCCTGCTCGGTACGAATCAGGGTGCAACGATTAAGAATGACTTCAGGCGCACCTTTAACGAACGCCCAGGCATGGTTTTCCTGGTTGCGGATGACCGTCATGCGCTTGCGCTCGGAATCGAAAGGCACCGTAGCCAAGCGCGGCATTTCAGCCTCGATGGCCGCGCGGGTAATGCCGCCTTTTACGGCGGCCACCAGCAGCGCTCCTTCAGTAGGATCGCCGATGACTACAGGCCGGTTATCTATTAGGGCCAGTTCGGCATCGTTACAGGCGACCGACGCACGCAACAAGGCCAGGAGTTCGGGACTTTCTGATGGCAGGCTTTCCACATTGCCGGAAAAGAATGCGCCTTCCGTGGCGTAACCTTCGCCGGTGACGCGATACAAGCTTTTTGAAGTGATCAACTTGCGGGCTGTCATTTCACCCATCGTCAGCGTGCCGGTCTTGTCGGTACAGATAACCTGGGCACGGCCTAGCGTTTCAACTGATGCCAAGCGCCGCACCAAGGCATGACGCTGCACCATGCGTTGCACACCCAAAGCGAGCGCAATAGTTACCACAGCAGGCAGGCCTTCCGGGATAGCCGCCACCGCAAGACTCACCGAACTCAAAAAAAGCTCAAACGGCGCAATGCCACGCCATAATCCGAGACCGAAAATCAGCGCGACGATGCCGAAACAAGCCATCAACAGCAGGCGTCCTGCCCGTTCAAGTTGCCGTTGCAGTGGGGTTTCTCCGCTTTCTGCGGTGTCCAGCAGCTTGGCGATATGGCCGAGTTCCGTCTCCATGCAGGTATTAACCACCAAGGCGCGACCGGAACCTCCGGTCACGCTGGTACCGAGAAAAACCATATTGTTCCGCTCCGCCAGAGGCGTTTCCGAAGGCAGTCTGTCTGTGGATTTTCCTACCGCCTGCGATTCGCCGGTGAGCGGCGCTTCATTGGTGCGAAGAACGGATGACCGAATCAGGCGAGCGTCCGCGGCAACCAAATCCCCACCTTCCAGCAGCAGAATATCGCCCGGAACGATTTCAGTTGCGGCGACCACCACGCTATGGCCATCGCGCACCACGCGGCAATGGGGCGCTGCCAGACGAGCCAATGCTGCCGCCGCCTTCTCGGCACGATACTCCTGAATGAAGCCGATTATCGCATTCAAAATGACGATGGCAATGATGGCGATGCCATCTACGGTTTCGCCCAATGCCGCGGAAACCGCCGCCGCACCCATCAGCACCCAGATAACCAGACTTTTAAACTGGCTGACAAAAATGACCAAGGCCGAAAATCGCTTACCCTTACGCAGTTTATTTTGTCCGTACCGGGCGAGCCGGTTTTTCGCTTCATTGACGGAAAGACCCTGCTCCACATCGGTCGCAAGAAGGCTTGCGGCTTCGGTAATCGATAGCTTGTGCCATGCGTTCATGGTGGTATTTCTCCCGTTAACATTAGCTGCGCATCGGCAGCATCATTTTGGTCATCGGCTAAGCGCTTTGCTGCCAATTGTCGGCAGTCGCCAAAAAATAGCGGGCGATGCTGTATTGTAGCATCGCTTCCAGTCGATCTTCCTCAACGCCGCTGATTTTCCGATAAAGACCGGGGGCGATCTTCACAAAAACTTTCACCAGTTGCGGATCGAAGTGGCTGCCGCTGTCCCGTTCGAGCATGGCGATGGCTTCGGGTATTGTCCACGGCTCCTTGTACGGGCGCTTGGACGTCAGAGCGTCGAACACATCCACAATGGCGAATATCCGCGCATTCAAGGGAATCGCTTCGCCCTTGAGCCCTTGCGGATAACCGCTGCCGTCGTATTGCTCATGATGAAATTCGACGACGTCCCTGGCACCTCCGAGCCAGCTGGATTTACTCAGGATATCCACGCCCAGCAATGTGTGCGTTTTCATGATCCCAAACTCTTCCGGCGTCAATTTTCCCGGTTTCAGCAAGATCGGGTCGCGGATACCGATTTTGCCGACATCATGCAAAAACGCACCGGCGATCAGGTCGTGAATATCTTCACGGGCGAGTCCTATCGCCTCGCCAAGCCGTAGCGCATAGAACGTTACCCGGTAATTATGACTATTGGTATCGGAGTCGCGTTCGGCAATCGCACAGCCGAGCACATTCATCAATTCCAGGTTTCCCTTCAGCAAATCGCCGGACAATTTGATCAGACCCCGGTTGAGCGTCAAGATGATCGGATACATCAGGAAGGTGGTAAAGGTGATGCCGAGGGTAACAAACAACAGCGTGCGCAGCAGGTCGTCCTTAATCGAGCCAAGGGTCTCTCTATCGACTTGGTAGATACCCTCGAAATAACCGGTCAGCGAATCCTGGACGCCTTTCAGCGGAACCAGGATGACCAACAGCAATTCGCCGCGAATAAGGTGGAACTGATGGGTAAACTCACCTTCCAGCGGAAATCGATGACGATAATGATTAATATCATGTTCGGCAAGCTCCTGCCCTTGTCGAATGGTTTCGAGCTGGAGCTGTTTGTTGCGGTCATACAGTTCAATGACGAGAAAATGTTGGTTGACCAGTTGTTGGGCCAGCTCTGTCAGATGTTGGCGAGCCGCGGAATCCAGCCGTTCCAAATTATGGGCGGACTCACCGCTGAAGGTCGCGGACTCCCTGAGTGCGAGTTCATGTACGAACTGCCGGATGCGATTGACCTCCAGCCATAAAACGCCGCCGCCGATCGCCACGCTAAGAAACAGCCAGCCCAAAAACAGCCGGATCAGGATTTTCCGGTGAATAAACCGGTTCGTAGAAATCGTTGCGTTAGCATCGATCCTAGCGTTCATCGGCTTTCCGCGTTGTGGTCTGTACTTCCCGGCAGACGGCAAAATCCTTGTGCAGGCAAATCCAGGGCACTGTTAAATTTACTGGATAAATTCTGGAAGGCAATGAGCCCGGTTAGTTCGACTATTTCATCCTCGTTAAAATATTCATGCAGGCGTTGAGACAAATCATCGTCAACCTGCCGCTCGGTATACGTCACTGCCTCGACATATTCCAGGACAACCCTTTCTTTGTTATCGAACAACTCGCTTTCTTGCCATCGATCAAGGGCCTCCACCTTGTTCATGGAGCCCGTTCTTTTTGCCAACATGGCGGAGTTAATATCAATACAAAAACGGCACTCGTTTATTTGTGAGACTCTCACCGTAATCAAGGAGCGCAAAATCGGATCGATAGGGCTGCTTTTTCTATCCAGCACCCCATAGAGTATGGCTATTGCTGCAAACAGCCTGGGAACCCTGGCCCAAATCAAAGCAGGCTTAAGGATTTGTCCGTATTTTCTTTTTTGATTCCAAAAGAATGGACGAAGGTACCATGGGTAACTGGAAATGGGTTTTTCTGTGACTCTCATATCATAACCTCAGCAGACATTAAATATCCGGGCTCATCTTTGCTCACTCTTGGTTGTCCGAGTTGACGGAAATGTTAGATATTGATTGTTCGAAGCTCCGTAATAGCTCCACGCAATACGAATAGCGCTGACCGTAGAAAGAGAGCGGCAATTGCCAAACCGACTAGAATATCGGGCCAACCTGTATGGGTAAACCATACGCCTGCGGCGGCAAACAATATAGAGACATTCGCAATAATGTCGTTGCGAGAACACAACCAAACTGAACTCATATTGATGTCGTCGGTTCGATGTCGCCAGAGCAGAGCCAAACAAATACTATTCGCTGTAAGCGCCAGCAGACCAATTGCACCGATGGCTTCGAATACTGGAACCTGCGGAAAAACAATCTTGTAAACGGCCTGCCCAAGAGCGAAAAAACCAAAGGCCGCCATGATGCCGCCTTTGAATAGGGCTGCACGGGCTTTCATTCTTGCGCCACGCGCAACAACGTAAATACTGAAGCCGTATACCAAGGCATCGCCAAGCATATCCAGCGAATCCGCCACCAGCGAGACAGAACCGCCGATTAGCCCCGCTGTGAGTTCTACAATGAACATGACAGCATTAATACCTAACACTATCTTAAGCGTCGAGCTTTGACGATTACGAAGCGCCTCGATCTCGCAAGCTTTGTCGTTGCAACAATCAGCCATTTGATTCTCCTGAAAAATGTTTAACGTTGAGGGTAAGCTTGATGTGCTTCAGGCAGTGAAGTGTATCAATATCAAATGTCCGCGCTTCCTTCATCATCCTGCTTGGCTTCTATCTTATACCTAAATGATGCAATGGTTTTGAGTGGGACTGTGTATTTTTTGCTTTCCGATACATGACGACAATTGGCCACATTGCGGATACTCAAATGCATGAGTGTCGCTCAGCTACTGAGGCTGATTCTTTTCCAAATACTTAAAATTTGCCAAACAGCATTGGCCTGACGGGTTTCTGATTTCGCAAGCACATTCGCCTGATTTTGTTCGTTGTATGACAAAATCTTTGATCGGCTCTGCACGGTTGGCTTTTAATGCTGATGAATACTGATCGGCATCAATATCGAAGCAATAACAAAGTTTGTCTTCCTGAATCGCTGAATAGCTTCTTAAATACTGTTTGGGAACAGTGTTTCCATTGCTGGAAAAGTAACCGACTGAGCATTGTTTAGATGGGCAGTAATAATAGCTGTCAGAGGTAATCGCCTGATTCTCAGGAAACCGGACCTGATGAAACAGTGTACGCATCCCGACACTTTTACAAGCGGAACCACACTCAGGACAAACTTCCCTGGTTTTTGCAGATGCATTCGAACAGCAGCAATCAGACATAGACGCATCCTTAGCTTTATCGAGCAGCCGGGTTGGCAATGGATGCCGGATAACCGGCATCCGTCGTGGCTTTGATCAACGCCGGACTATGGGTTTTTGGGACATCGAAAGTGACTGTCGCAGTTTTGGCATCGTAATTGACAGTCACCTGTTGTACGCCATCGACTTTCTGCAAGGCTTTTTTGATCGTGAAAGTACACATCGGGCAGGTCATGTTTTGTATATTCAGCGTCACCGTTTGCTGCCGGTTTGACTGTTCAACGATCGCTTCAGCATAGGTCGCCGGTATCCACAGAATGCTTGACGACAAGCTCACAATTAATAAACCGGTTTTAATTGACATATCGGAGTCCTCTCAAGCCATGAAAAAGGGCGCTAACCAGGGAAAGGCCAGCAGTATCAAAATGAACGCGGAGCCAAGCCAAAACATCAGGCGTTGTCGGCGTTGAATGTCGGATACGGCACACGACTGCATGGATGCAGGAGGTACGACCCCACGGATGGGGGAGGTAGAATCGCGTCTGGAACAGCGATCGAGAGCAACGCATGGAGCAGTTGCCGAGGTTTGACCTTCTTCACAGCGGTAGGGCCTTAGATAGAGTTTTCGATACCCTAGCGCTACAAAAAACAGGGTTAAAATGATGAAAAATGGACGGACCGATTCCATTGCCGTAAGCGTGCTCATCCAGGCCCCGCCAATGCCTAAAGATAAAAGCAAAAAAGGCCCGACACAGCACGCCGAAGCACCTATAGCTGACAATACGGCACCGATACCTAGCCATGACGGGGTGTTAATGGGTGTTTCAGGGTCTGTTTTCATGAGAATCTCCTAACCAAACAAGTCCAATGTTGGCAAGAAGTCTAAACCCTGGTGTTTAGAACAGAGTCAAGCGGCCAGCGACATCTTTATTAACCATCAGGGCTTGGTTGATGCGTCATCGCTAAACGCATCGAGAATGGCGCAACGCTCTGATGAAGCCGTCTGCTGACAGCCGTTGACCAAGGTTGCCAATACCTGACGGAGAGCCGTTAAGTCCTCGATTTGTTGATCGATCTGCCGGCATTTTTGCTCGGCGAGTTGCCGTACATCGGCACAATGCTCCCCATCGAGTGATAACAATGCGGCAATTTCCTTCAAGGTAAATCCGGCTTGTTGCGCACGTTTGATAGAGCGGATCCGGGCAACCGCATCAGTTGAATAACATCGATAACCGCTATCGGGCTTCTTGGGTTCCACTAGTAAACCAATGCGTTGATAGTGACGGATGGTTTCGATGGTGACTTCGGTTTGTTTGGCAAGTTTGCCAATTGTTAGATTCATGCTGGTACCAGTAAATGAAACTACCTATTTTTCATTTGCAATTAATGTGAGTACAAAACAATGGAATGCGAGCAGCTACAATTAGTTACCCAGTTAACCTAACGAGTGTAACAACGCAAAAGGTCGCGTCAGCATATCCTATGAGTTACCCACCCATTCTGGATATGCTGAACGCAGTGAAGCGTTACATCTGGCGATGCATTTTTGCCATATTCAGGTTTTCCTCGGCGGCTTTTTCATAAACATCAATCAGCCTTTGGCAATGCGCTTTAAAATCTTGCGCCTGTCTGCCGTAAAGATAGGCTTTTGACTCATATTGGCTAAGAAGTTTCTTGTGCTCATCAGCCTTAAGCTGCATTTCTTTTGCCGCTTCCTCATAGTGTTTCGCCAGCGCTTCATGATCGGCTTTGGATGCCGCACTTTGCACAGCTTGGCTCATATCCATCGGATGCGGATTCATCTCGGCGCAAGCAGCCAGTAATCCAAAACCCAAAAGCAGGGTAATCAGTAACTTTGTTTTCATAGCTTCTCTCCAGAGTAATTCAAAAAATTTAAAACGACATCTATTTTCAGATTGTTACTTGTTATCACTTTTTATCTCCTCTAGCTCGCGGATTGATGAACGAAACCAGAGACATCAATACAGTTTGCATAACTATATCTTTCGTCTTTAAAGCACAAATAATGCCACGCATGATAATCAATCAGTTAGGCATTTTTTAACCTTATATTCAGACCTGTTCGCACAATAAATGTGCGTTAAAAAACCATTAACGCACCCTATTAGAGCGATCCCATAATGTTTATTGTTTAACACCTCCTTGTCTGCGCTCTTCCTGAAACTGCAAGACCAGACTGTAGATAACCGGGAATACCAGCAGACTTAATATCAACACGGTCAGCATTCCGCCCAGCGCCGGGGCGGCGATGCGCTGGGTGACATCGGCGCCAGCGCCGGTGGCCCACATGATCGGGATTAAGCCCACGATGTTGGCTAACGAGGTGATCGCGACAGGCCGCACCCGCATAGCGGTGGCGGCTTCGCTGGCCGCCCTGATCTCCTCACCGGTCAAGGGAGCCTGTTTTTGCTCGCGCAGTTTGTCGATTTCAATATCGATAAAACTCAGCACCATGACGCCGGTTTCGGCGGCGGTACCGGCAAGGGCGATGAAGCCGACATAGACCGCAATCGACAGATTGAATCCCAGCCAGTATACCAGCCAGATACCGCCGATCAGGCTAAACGGAATAGCCAGCATGACGATGGCCGGTTCGGTGAGGTTGCGGAAAGCGCAATACAACAGGATAAAAATCAGCAATAGCGTGAGCGGTACAACCATCCGTAACCGTTCTGCCGCCCGCTCCATGTATTCAAACTGGCCCGACCAGGCGACGGTGTAGCCTGCGGGTATCGTGACGCGTTCGGCCAGTGTTTTTTTCGCCTGCATGACAAAACCGCCTATATCGGAGGTCTTGATGTCCACATAGACCCAGGCATTAGGTTTAGCATCTTCTGTTTTAATCACATCCGTGCCGCGTGTGAATTTAATGTCGGCCACCAGCGTCAACGGTATCTGGCTCCCTGTCGGCGTGGGGATTAATACGCGCCGCAAGACTTCCAGATTATCGCGCAGATCGCGCGGATAGCGCAGGTTGACCGGATAACGCTCCAGCCCTTCAACGGTTTCGGTGATATTCATGCCGCCGATAGCGCTTTGAATGACGTCCTGCACATCGCCGGTGGTCAGTCCGTAACGCGCCGCCGGTTCCCGGTTGATGTCGAAATCCAGGTAATAGCCGCCGACCGCCCGGTCACCGTAGGCCGACAGCGTTTCCGGCAAGGTTTTCATCGCCTGTTCGATTTGCAGCGACAGGGACTGCAAGACATTCAGATCAGGGCCGGAAACCTTGATGCCTACCGGCGTTTTGATGCCGGTAGACAGCATATCGATACGATTTTTAATCGGCATGGTCCAGGTATTGGCCAAGCCCGGAAAATGAATGGCCTT
>Ga0172379_10009268_pt1 | contig 12187 bp, 13 predicted proteins | sample GrowelOW334metaG_FD_119756 | JGI IMG/M metagenome (GOLD analysis project Ga0172379, IMG submission 119756) | Groundwater microbial communities from an aquifer near a municipal landfill in Southern Ontario, Canada - Groundwater well OW334 metaG | ecosystem: Environmental > Aquatic > Deep... | reverse complement strand
TTCATTGCTAGTTTGTTCTTTGATAGCAGAAAGAGAAGTGACGATTGGCACTCGCGCTTCAATGAGAATGGCCAGTTGTCTGAAAAAAATTACCAATTCTTTTTCTGTCACTCGGTCATAATATTTCAAAAAAACTTTCATAAAATCATTTTCCGGCTCATCAGATTGAACACTTATTGGCAACAAATTATTTTTTTGCAAAATTGTCACCGCCAATTCCTTGGAAGAGGCGTTAATAACTCCTTCCTTATATTCCCCCGTTTGTGTTTTGGCTTTAAAATTGAATTTCATATTTTTTTATTTTTTCTAATTTAATATTAGCATAAATTTTAAAATCTGAGTAGTGTATCAAAATTCTTTCCATCCTTAGCATAAGCCTTGGCAGTTTCAAGCGAAACAATCCCTCGCTTAACCAACTCAGACAAAGATTTGTCCATTGTCGTCATTCCTTGATCAAGACTAGTTTCAATTACATTGTCAATTTGATATGGTTTATTTTCTCGAATTAGATTTTCGATAGCATGATTCTTTATCATTATCTCAACCGCTGGCATTCTTCCGCCATCCACTCTTGGCAAGAGCCTTTGTGAGACTACTGCCAAAAGAACACTGGCAAGTTGCGAGCGAACTTGGTTTTGCTGATGAGCGGGAAATGCATCTACTATACGATCAATTGTTTGGGCACTGTCATTGGTATGCAGTGTTGCAAAGATTAGATGCCCAGTTTCAGCAGCTGTGAGAGCAGTTGAAATTGTTTCTAGATCTCGCATCTCTCCAAGAAGAATAACATTGGCATCTTCACGAAAAATGGCTCGTAGTGCCAAAGGAAAATCTTTTGAATCTTGATATACTTCTCTTTGCTCAATTATGCATCGATCTTGTTCATAAATATATTCGATTGGGTCTTCAATGGTAATTATGTGCTTTTCTTGAGTATGATTTATTTCATTGATGAGTGCGGCGAGGGTTGTTGATTTTCCTTGTCCTGTTGGTCCAACAAAAAGAACCAGTCCTTGCGAAGCTTTGATGAATTCATAAAGAGTTTCCGGCATATTCAATTCTTCCAGCGTTTTTATATTATTGGAGATTAGACGAAAAGCCACACTCACATAACCTTGTTGAAAAAAAGCATTAACGCGGAAACGAATTTTATCTTCAAAATTATAGGAAAAGTCGACTTGCCCCTCATCCATAAGAATTTTCTTTTTCCCCTCATTCATAATCACGTCGCACATTTCTCGAGTATCCTGAGGAGTCAACACATTTTCTTGGGTAAGTGGAACTAGTTTTCCATCTATACGAAAAGTTGGGTATCTAGCCACTGTTAAATGAAGATCCGATGCTCCTTGTTGCGCGGCTAATCGAAGTAAATTTTTTATTCGTTGTTCTATGTGAGCCATAATAATTTTTATTTTAAATATTGATTTATTTTTTCCATCACTTCCGAAGGAGTAAAATGCGACTTAATCAGATAATCCTTGGCTCCCAATCCAAGGCCTTCTTGAATTTCTTCTTTCTGGCTCAGGTTAGTCAAAAGGACTATTGGAATATTTTTCAAATTCTCATCTTCCTTTACCTTTCTTAGAAATTCCAAGCCATTCATATAGGGCATCAAAATATCCAAAAGAATCAAATCCGGTTTTGCCCCCTCTTCTAATTTTTTTATCGCCTCCGCTCCGTTATTGGCTGAAATCACACTCATTCCATCTTTGGTTATCTTAGTTTCATAAATATCCATTACAAAAGTGTCGTCCTCGACTATCATGATAGTTTTTTTTGTTGCATCCATAGTTTTATTATTAAAAATTTATTTCTAATCATTTTCTTCTTCTAACGTTATGCCTCCCTCCGTAACGCGATCTACTTCTTCAATTGTGGTGAGCCCTTTGACTATCTTCATTATTCCATCTCGCTTAATAGTTATGACTCCTAGTGCCTCTCGCTCCTTGTTGATTATTTCTTCACTTCCTCTTTTTTCTGTAATAATATTTTTAATATTTTCATTAATTGGCACTGCTTCATATATTGCTAATCGTCCACGAAGACCCGTGCCATTACAATTATCGCAACCTTTACCATGATAGAATTTTATTTCATTCTTGCCATCAATTCCATATTTTTTCAATTCATCTTCTGGAATATTTTTTATCTCCTCTTCTATAGCTCTCCTCACTGAATCAGGAATTTTTTTTTCTTCTTTGCATTTTTCACAAATTTTTCGAACGAGTCGCTGAGAAACAACAATCCGCAGAGATGAAGCCAGAAGAAATGGCTCAATGCCCATATCAATGAGCCTTGGAATTGCTCCTACAGCCGTATTAGTGTGAAGAGTGGAAAACATCAGATGCCCCGTGAGGGCAGCGTGCACTGCGAGTTCTGCTGTTTCGCTGTCACGAATTTCTCCTACCATTATAACATTTGGATCTTGACGCAAAATAGTACGCAGACCTGAAGCAAAAGTGTAACCTATTTCCGGTTTAATTTGACTCTGATTCAAGCCTTCAATGTTATATTCGATTGGATCTTCGAGAGTGATTATGTTTCTTTCATCTATATTTAATATTTTCAAAAGCGCATAAAGAGAAGTTGATTTGCCCGACCCAGTTGGACCCGTAAAAAGTATCATGCCATAAGTTTCTTCCAAGGCTTTTTTGACATTTTCCAACGCTGTTCCAAAAAGTCCTAGCGTCTCAATGCTCGACAATCCTTGGTCTTTGTCAAGAATTCGCATCACAATTTTTTCTCCAGAGATAACTGGCAAAGTTGAAACGCGAAAATCTATTTCTTTGCCTTCATTTATTGTTCTAAACCTTCCATCTTGTGGTTTTCTTTTCTCATCAATTTTTAGATTAGCCAAAATTTTTATTCGAGAAATTACCGCCGGTCCAATTTCTTTAGGCATAATGAGACTCACATGCAAAATTCCGTCTACTCTAAATCTCACTCGATAATCATTATCCATTGGCTCAATATGAATATCACTAGCACTACCATCAATTGCATGACCAATAATGACCTCCACTAGTTTAGTCACAGGAGCATCCTTCAGCACCTCACTTTTCTTTTCTATATTCTCCAAATCTTCTTCTTCGGAAAAAATTACTTCACTTTTGAATGATTTTACTGCTTCCTTAAGTGCTTCTGCTGGACTACTGTATTGTTCGATTATTTCGCGAAAAATTTCCTCACTAACAAGATAACTGTCTATCTCCACATTTTCTTTTTCTGCCACAAAACGCAAAGCATTAAGTGCACCTATATCCTTAGGGTTAACTATTGCAACCTTCACTAAATTGTCTTTTTTTTCAAAGGCTGCAATGCGATATTTTTCCGAAACTTCCCTAGGGATCAAGTTTATCGCGCTTTCTTCTATCTTTTTAGGAGTTTTTTCTAAGCGAACGATATCTTTAAAATCAGAAAAATTATTATTTAATTTTTTATCATCCGCTGAAGCTGAACCTGAAACGATTTGACTAAGCGAAGATGAATTATTTGACATAAGTTAAAACTACATTTGAAAAAGATTGCTCTTTCCTTTTTGATCAACATTTAATTGAAAACTATTAGCATTTTTCTGATTTTTTATATCTGAAATAACTTTAGTTTCCAACTTTGAACTAGAAAAAATTGAACTGCTAATATTAGATTCATTTAATTTTGCCTCTTTCAAAACATTGAAATCTACCGAAGCATTGACCAAGAGAGTATCCGGGTTAGCAGTCTCTTCTGTGCCACTAGAAACACTTCGACTTATTTCTAATGTGTTAAAGTTATTGTTTCGACTAAATTTCCCTAGGCTATTTAAAAAATCTTTTATTTTATCATAACTGCCAGATAATTTCATCTCTACTTTGAAGTTCTTAATTTCAGGAAAAAGGTTTTTTGTTTCATTAGTGACTTGAACTTCCTCAATAGCACTTTCTTTTAGGGGCTGACTAATTGTCGAATCAAAAAGCAACAAACCAGAAGCTGAAGATAAACTACTTAGACTGTTTATTATCTCTTCTTCTTTCATATCCTTTGGAATAAAGGCGTAAAGAGCATCTTTTTCTGACAATGCAGAAAATTGAATAGAAAGATTATTAGCATTTTCACTTTTACCCTGAAGCTCAATGAGCTTCGCCTGTTCATTTTTTAGTTTGATATAGTTTTCTATTGCTCCGTTTGTCCCATTAGAAAAGGCGGGATAAACCAACCAGATAGAAAATGCTACTATGATTACTATAAAAAGAGGCATTAATAATATTTTTATTTTCATATTTTTTTATTATTTTATTACTAAGTCTATGCTAAAATTTAATTTATTATTATTTTTAGTATCTATTGAATTTCGACTAGGAATAACGGCAGAAAAATAGTTGTCTTGCTTGAAGCTTAATATTTGCTTAGCCACAGTTTGAAAATTATCCCCTACGCAAAGCAAAGATATTGTTTTGCTGGTTTTGTCGTATTTTAGCGAATTCAAATACACTGAAGACAACATGGAGCTCTCTATATGACTCATAATTTCTGCCATAGATTTATTTTCAGCTATTATTTTTTCCGCCACATCACTTCTATTTTTGAAATCAATAATTTCATTGCCGTTACCCGATAAGAATTTTTGATATTCAAGATCATATTCATCTTGGACAGCTTTAGTTTTTGAAGATAGTTGAGAATTAACAAAGAGTAATGCTCCGTATAATACTATTACTAGTATTAGGATGATTATAACTGAAAGTAAGCCCTTTCCTATTGAATTAGAACTCCCTCTTGGAACATTTTCGGTTGCTAAATTTATATTTGGCATATTTTTTTATTTTATTTAAATTAATTATTTATTTTTCACGTAAATTTTCTATTCCTTTTAGGGCTAATCCTATCGCTACGGAAAATTGACTTTTAATTTTTTCCAAAGCTGGTTCTATTTTTTTGTCATAACCTATTCGACTAAATGGATTACCAATAATAGTTTTTACTCCTATTTTTTTCTGGATAAATTCCCTAAAACCAAACAGATTAGCTGTTCCACCAGAAAGAATTAGCGCGTCAACATCTGGGATATCTCCTCTTTTTGGCAAAACATTAATTATTCTCGTTATCTCACCCGCTATTATATCAACTGAAGGAAAATGCAAACTTGATTCTGCGCTAAAAAAATCTTTTTCGGAAATTTTCATTTTTTCCGCTCTTTCAAAAGTTATTCCCAAGCTTCTAGCAATAATTTTGGTAATGTCCTTCCCTCCAGCATCAATGTTGCGGTTGGCTTTGATTATTCCTTTTTCTGTATAAATTATATTGCAAACTCGCCAGCCGATATCTATGATTATAAAATTTCCCAAATCATTACCCACAAGAGAATCCACCATAGCTAAATTTTCCATTTCAATCCCGAGTGGCTTGAGATCAGCATCTTTTATTATCTTTTCGTAGGTTAGAACTTTATTTTTTGAAGCTGCCACCAAAAGAACTTGGATATTATTCTTCTGTTTATTATTTGTTTTCTCATCTTTGATAACTTCCCAGCTAGTCACCACCTCATCCAAAGAAGTTGGGATATATTTATGGGCTTCGAATTTTATCGCCTGTTCCATATCTTCTGGTGCCATTTCAGGAAAATCAATTAGTGTAATGAGGCCCCCAAAAGATGGGATAGATGCATATGTTTTTTTAGTTTTTATTTTAGCCAACTTAAGAGCCTTCTTTATATATTCTGGAGTAGCTGTCTCAAAAAAGCTTGAGCCAATGTTGTTATTTTTTTCTGAAATATCAGGAATTTCCATCCAAGCATAGTTAGAAAGATAGGCTTTGCCAGAACGCAATTCCAATTCAACTATTTTCAAAGCTGAAGCGCCGATATCGATTCCTAGAATTTTTTTTGTTCCAAAACCAAAATCAAACATTTTTGTTTTTATTTAAATTAAAATTAACTTGCATTTTTTCCACAAATTAATTATACCACATTTTTTATATTTCAACTACTAACTTAAAAAGTTATCCACAGGTAGCCCTTACGAATTACGAATTAATACGAATGTACTAATGTATAATTAATTATCATACATTCTTAAAAGTTTTTACTTTATAAAAAAACTATGCCCTTCCAGAAAATAAAAAAATATATCCTCGATACACTTTTTCCTATCCGCTGTTTGCATTGTCAAAAATATGGAGAATGGGTTTGTCGAGAATGCACTCAAAAAATTTCTATTCTGTCTGTTCAAGTTTGCCCTTATTGCGAAAAAACAATCTCCCCAAATGGCCGAATTTGTCCAAAATGCAAGGATAAATTCTTAGCCAAAAATGAAATTTGGCCACTAGATGCCCTCATTGTGAGTGCTAAATACGAAAAAAATGGGCTTTCCCGCCTAGTCCATTGTTTTAAGTATAATTTCATTCCTGACTTGGGTGAAATTTTAGCTAAAATTATGTGTGAGGCTATTGTTTCTCATAATTCACCTCTGCCAGATTTCATCATTCCTATCCCCCTTCATCCTAGGCGCCAGAGGTGGCGAGGATTCAATCAATCAGAAATTCTTGCTCAATATATTTCCCAAAACCTGACTCCCAGCTTTCCCATTGCAATTATTTCCGATTTTCTTATCCGAAAAAAATATACTCCCGCGCAGATGAAAATAAAAAATTATCAAGAAAGGCAAAGGAATGTCCGAAATATTTTTGGTTTGAATTGCAACGTAGAGACGCAAAATTTTGCGTCTCAAAATTTTGCGTCTCTACAGGGCAAAACAATTCTACTAGTCGACGACATCTGCACCACCGGCTCCACTCTTTTCGAATGTGCCAAAGTTCTAAAATCCACCGGCGCCAAAAAAGTCTTTGCCGTTGTGATTGCGCGACAAGAAATTAACTCTGCTAAGTAATTTTTATAATCTTAACAATCGATCAAGGGTATCCATCATCCCCGGTCTATGTTCTTCTTCGGGGATATATTCCAAAAGGATTTTTCTGATTTCAGCGGGGTCTTGATCGTGAATGGGAATATGAATGAAAGGTGCGAGATAACTCTGGGTATGCAAACTGATAACACGCAGACCATCTTCTTCATAAAAAATCCAAAATGATCGAATGTTGTCAAAATCATAAATTTCTCTTCCTGCCACTACGCCATCCCGCGTTAGCATAAAATCCAAAGTGCGTGGATCTTTTTCAATGTAGATATACCCCACCACGCCAATCAAAATAAAAGTGATGGCCATCACTAGCCCATTAGTGAAAATGGCATAAGCAATAATTGCCAAAAGAATAGCTACTATATAGAAATACCATTTCTGATCCCGTTCAAAAATTTCAAATTCTGGCGCGCGCCAATGGAGACGCACATCACGTGAGTGTTTTTCGATGAGCATATCATGCGGAGTTTCCAATTCTTCAAAATCATCCGGTGGCAAAAATTTTTGCGGTTCTGGGGCAGTTATTAATTTTTCTTCTGGCTCTTTTTGTTCTTGATTTCTTTTTATATACATATTTTTGCTTTTATTATATAATAGCATAGAAACATTTGCTTTCATAGTTAATATGTTGTAGATTAAAATAAGTCCATAATCCATGGAAGAGTGCCCGAGTGGTTGAAGGGAACAGTCTTGAAAACTGTCGAACCTGAAAGGGTTCCGTGAGTTCGAATCTCACCTCTTCCGCGTAAATAGAACAAAATAGTAACGGAAAGGTGGCTGAGTGGTCTAAAGCGGCTCCGTGCTAAGGAGTAGTCTGGGCAACTGGACCGTGGGTTCAAATCCCACCCTTTCCGCTAATAAAAAATCTGTGAATTTTATTTCGCAGATTTTTTTATTTTTTGTTTATATGATAAAGTAACACCATGCACGAAGAAGACAAAAATCTAATCCAAGCTTTTTTTGAGGGTGATGACGAAGCCTACGAAAAACTTTTGAAAAAATACTTGAAATCAGTCTATAACTTCTTACGCACTTTTGTTCGCGATTCAGATACTCTGGATGACCTCACACAAGAAACTTTCTTCAAAGCTTGGAAAAATTTGAAAAGTTTTGACACAGAGAAAAATTTCAAAACTTGGCTTTTTACTATTGCCAAAAACACCGCTTATGATTTTTTCAAAAAGAAAAAAACTATCCCCTTTTCTAATTTTCTCAATGAAGAGGGCGACAATGTTTTGGAAAACATAAAAGCAGAAGATATTTTGCCCTTAGAAGTCTTGGAAAAAGCCGAACGAGAAAAAGTTTTTGAAACAAAATTAGCCCAATTACCGACTGATTATCATGCGCTTTTGATGTTGCGCTACAAAGAAGATTTTTCCCTACAAGAAATTTCTGAAATTCTCGCCGTTCCCTACAGCACCATAAAAAGTCGCCATTTGCGAGCACTAAATAACTTGAAAGAAATTTTGCTTTCGAGCGGACAGTCCGCTAAATAAGTGGACTGTCCGCGTTCCCAGATTTTGTTGCGTCTTTTCTAATTTTTAACTCGTATAATAATTATGAGCAAAAAGCTAACCGAATTATTTCAAAATATTTCCGAAAAAAGTCCAGGTGAAAAACTTGTTGGTTTGATTTTGACAAAAATTGAAAAAATGCAAAAAAGAAAATTGTGGTTGGAAGCTGTTTCTTCTTTTTCTGGAGTTTTTCTTTCAATCTCAATGGCCATTTATATTTTCCTATTTTTCGGAAAATCACTTCTTGATTCACAGTTCTGGGGTATTCTTTCTCTGGCTTTTTCCGACGTCTCAGTGGTTGTCACGCATTCACAAGAATTTTTCTATTCCCTCTTGGAAACATTGCCAGCAATGACTTTCGCCGTAATGCTAATTCCAATTTTTACTTTATTAGTATCGCTATATTTCATTTGCGAAATTTTTGATAAATTTAATAAGCATAAATATTATTTCTAAAACTATGGACAAAAAAGAAACGAGTCCGACACCTGACTCAAAAATAAATTCCGTGCTAAGCAAAATCAAGGTTCCTAGATCAAAATCATTCAAAATTGCTTTGATTGTCATTGGAGAAATTTTGCTTATATTTTTAGTCTTTGCTTCGGGAGTGGCAGTGGGGCTAAAAAAAGCTCACTTCTCCTATAAGTTTGGAGAGAATTATGAACAAAATTTTATGGGACCGCGCATGAGAAATGGAGATGAAAACCTTCCTGGCTTCTTGCCTAGACCTCCACGAGATTTTATGAATAATTTCGAAGGCCGAGATTTCAGAAATGCCCACGGCGTTGCTGGAACAATCATTTCTATCACTGACACCAACCTAATCATCAAAGATCGCGATGGCAAAGAAAATACTGTAGTCGTAACAGACAAAACCCTCATTAAATCTCGTCGCGATGATTTAAAAATAATCGACTTGAAAACAGGCGATGAAATTGTGGTGATGGGCAGTCCAGATGAAAATGGTGCTGTGAACGCTAGTCTTATTCGAGTTTTTAATCCTAATGGAATACTAAACTAATATGAAATTTATAAAAAAACATTATCTTTGGATTATTGTCGGGCTAATAATAATTGGGGGCAGTTATTATTGGTATAACAAATCTAAGGCTACGCCTGTAGTCCTGCAGTATAAAACAACAGCGGTAACAAAAGGAACACTTATTTCTTCAATTTCCGGCTCAGGCAATGTGATTGTTGATCAAAGTGCTACGGTTGATCCAACTATTACTGGAACAGTAACTAATTTGGCAGTAAACATTGGTGACAGCGTCAAAAAAGGCCAAACACTTTTTACTATAGTGAATGATCAATTAGGTATAGACGCAAATCAAACTAAGCTTTCTTATATTCAGGCGCAAAGTTCTTTGGAATCAGCCAAAGCTAGCAAAAAACAGGCCAGTTATGATCTCGATCACAACAGTAGTGGATCAGCTACAAAAAATATTCTCAAAAATAAATTGGAAGCCGCGAAAATATCTTTAACATCAGCAGAAGAAAATGTGCCTTTAGCCCAAGCTAAATATCAAAATGCCCTTACTGATGCAGCTAAAAGAACTGTCACGGCTCCAATTAGCGGAACAGTCAACGCAATAAACATTAAAAATGGCGACGACCTAAGTCGACTTTCTTCTAACAGCAACTCATCTGCTCCAATTATCATTGGCGATTTAAATACACTCAAAGCACAAGTGCAAGTTAATGAAGTAGATATTTCAAATGTAAGTATTGGACAAAAAGCCACTATGACTTTCAATGGAATTGAAGGATTATCTCTCACTGGAAAAGTAGAAAAAATGGATTCACTAGGAACTTTGACCTCGGGCGTTGTCACTTATAATGTCACAATCGGTTTTGATTCGTTGGACGAAAGAATCAAACCAGCTATGAGTGTTTCTGCTTCTATTATAACTGACGCCAAGCAAGATGTGCTTTTAGTGCCAAACAGTGCCGTCAAAACACAAAATGGCAGTTCCTATGTACAATTTTTAACCAACGGAACCCCAGAACAAATTCCTATAGAAATTGGCTTGTCGAATAACACTGACACACAAATCATAAGTGGGATAAAGGCTGGAGACAACGTAATTACTCAAACCATAAAATCAGGTGCTACTTCAACAACATCCGGATCTGGCGGAAGCAGTCTGCGCGTCCCAGGACTTGGTGGCGGAGGTTTTCGTGGAGACTAAAATTAAACACTAAAACAACGAATGCTGACACTAAAATTAACGAATAAACAAACCCAGTTTTACTTCGTGTAAATATTAGTTCAATTCGTGTATTTCAAATGATTGAATGTAAAAATCTTACAAAAATATATAGCAATGGCGAAATGAAAACTTATGCGCTAAGAGATGTTTCTTTTCACATTGAAAAAGGAGAATTCGTTTCTATTATCGGACCATCCGGCTCTGGAAAATCAACTTTGATGCATATTCTTGGCGCGCTAGACACGCCTACCAGTGGAGAATATTCTCTAGATGGACATGAGGTTTCTGCATTAGAAGATGATGAACTTTCTGATTTGCGAAGAAACAAAATTGGTTTCATCTTTCAATCCTTTAATCTTCTGCCAAGAACAACGGTTCTGCGAAATGTTATGTTGCCACTCCTCTATTCTGACCTCCCTGGCACTGAAAGAGAAAAACGTGCTCGTGAATGTTTGAAATATGCTGGTATGGAAGAAAAATTATTTAAAAATCTTTCCAACCAACTTTCTGGCGGGCAAATGCAACGAGTAGCTATTGCAAGAGCACTAATTAATAATCCCTCCATAATTTTAGCCGATGAGCCAACGGGAAATTTGGACACTAAAACTAGCCACCTAGTTATGGACGCTTTGCAAGAACTCAATCAAAAAGGTCACACGATAATTCTCATCACTCACGAAATGGATGTAGCTGATTATGCCAACCGAATAATTCACATTCGCGACGGCATGGTTGAAAAAGATGTTGTCAATAATCCTCATGACAAAATTATTTAATTTTAAAAAAATATGAAATTCGCAGATTTATTCAAAGAAACAATTTGGTCACTCGCCGGAAACAAAGTACGTTCTGGTCTCACAATGCTCGGCATTATCATTGGCATTGCTTCTGTGATTGCACTGGTAGCCATTGGACAAGGTGCACAAAATTCCATTTCTAAAAATATTGAAGCTATTGGTTCAAACTTAATTTTAGTTAATCCGGGAGCACAAAGAGTGGGTGGCGTGAGTCAAGGCGGAGGTAGTGCGCAATCACTCACTGTGGAAGATGCCAATGCGATCAAAAGTGAAATTGAAAACATCCAGGCTGTCGCTCCTGCTATTCAAAAGCGTAGCCAAGTGACGGCCAAGGGCAACAACACGAACACCCAAATTCTCGGCACAACCGCCGATTATTTGACTGTCCGCAATGTGACAATAGATTCCGGATCATTTTTTAGCGATCAACAAATGAAAACTTCCGCCAAAGTGGCTGTCATTGGAACAACAGTGCGCGATGATCTTTTTGGAACAGACGCCAACCCAATCGGACAAACTATTAGAATCAACAAGATGGACTTTCAGGTAATTGGAATGACCCTCACCAAAGGCGGTAGTGGTTTTGGCAACCAAGATGATATCATCTATATCCCCTTAAACACTGCCCAGCATTATATATCTGGCAATGCAAATTTAAGCAACATTAGCATCGCTGCTATAGATCAAAATTCTATGACTGATGTTCAACAACAAATTACCGATTTGCTTTTAGCACGCCATAAAATTTCTGATTCTGCCAGTGCCGATTT
>Ga0172379_10009267_pt1 | contig 12187 bp, 11 predicted proteins | sample GrowelOW334metaG_FD_119756 | JGI IMG/M metagenome (GOLD analysis project Ga0172379, IMG submission 119756) | Groundwater microbial communities from an aquifer near a municipal landfill in Southern Ontario, Canada - Groundwater well OW334 metaG | ecosystem: Environmental > Aquatic > Deep... | reverse complement strand
CAACGTGCTGTCGGTCCAGCCCGGCGCCTGGGGCCTCGGGACACTCCCGACGTTCGGCTACCAGTGGTACCTCGACGGCCGGCCGATCACCGGCGCGACCGGATCGCAGTACGTCGTCAAGGTCACCGACGCCGGACGCACGGTGGCCGTGCTGGTGACCGCCACCCGGCTGGGCTTCACGCAGGCGAGCGCGACAACCGCTCCCGTCACCGTGGCCAAGGTCGCCTCGAGGACCAGCCTCAAGCTGCTGAAGAAGCGGATCAAGCAGGGCACGGCCGGGCTGCTGCGGATCACGCTCGCGCCGAGCTCGCTGCGGCCGGCCGGCAAGGTGAAGGTGTTCGACGGCAGGCGGCTGCTGAAGACCTACACCGTGCGCGCGGCCGACAACGGCACCCGGATCGTGAAGCTGCCCAGGCTCAAGGCCGGCAAGCACAAGCTCACCGCCCGGTTCGCGGGCACCCGCGCGACCACGGCCTCCAAGTCGGCCGCGGTCGTCCTGACGGTCACCCGGAGGCGGTAGCCGAGCCGCCGATCGACGGCGGGATCCCCGAAACGGACCTAGGGTGCCAAATGAGACGGCCGACACCCGTCCGTGGAGCAGATGGGGATCCCATGCCGAAGATCGCGCGCGTCCTGAGCACCATCCTCGCCGGCGGGCTGCTCACGGCCGGCTGCCTCACGCTCACGGCCGCGCCCGCCGCGGCCGAGACCTGCCTGCCGAACCCCATCCCGGGACTGCCTGAGATCTGCATCCCGGACATCCCGGTCCCGGGGACCGAGATCACCGCCACCACGCCGGCCGCGATCACCGGCACGCCGAAGGTCGGGCAGGTGCTCACCGCCACGGTCACCTGGAGCAACCCGTTGGCCACGACGACCTACCAGTGGCAGCAGTCCGGCGTCGCGATCGCCGACGCGACCGCGGAGACCTACACGGTCCGCCCCGTCGACGTCGGCAAGCAGCTCACCGTGGTCGCCACCGGTGCCGTCCCGCTGCTGACCTCCGGTGCGTCGACCAGCGCCCCGGTCACCGGCGTGCTCGGTGACCCGATCACGGCGACGGCACCCCCGACGATCACCGGCACGCCCGTCGTCGGCAAGGTCCTCACCGCCACACCGGGCACCTGGGACGGCACGCCGACGCCGACCTTCGCCTACCAGTGGTACCGCGACCGCGTGGCCGTCCCCGGCGCCACCGCCTCGACGTACGTGCTCCGCGCGATCGACGCCGGCCGCAGCCTGGCGCTCGCGGTGACCGCCACTCGTCCCGGGTACGCCCCCGGAGTCGCCGCGGCCGGGCCGGTGCAGGTGGCCAGGCTCGCGACCACGACCCGGCTCGCGCTGCCCAAGAAGGTGATCAGGCAGGGCGCCAAGGGGCTGCTCAAGATCACGCTCACCGCCGCGGGACTGAAGCCCTTCGGCATGGTCAGGATCTACGACGGCCGCAAGCTGCTCAAGACCTACACCGTGCGGCGCTCCGACAACGGCGTACGCATCGTCAGGCTGCCCCTCCTGAAGCCCCGCAAGCACTCCCTGACCGCCCGGTACGCCGGCGACTCGACGCTCAAGGCCTCCCGCTCGAAGCCCGTCGTGCTCAAGGTCCTCCGCTGACCCGTCAGAAACTCACAGAGAATCGCGCTGACCCGTCCGAAACTCACCAGAAATGACGCTGACCCGTCAGAAAGTTTCTGACGGGTCAGCGGTGGAGCGGGTGGTTCAGACGGTCGGCGTGGGCCTGGTGGGGTCCGTGACGACCGGCTGCGTCGGCGTCGGCGCCGGCGGGGTGCCGGCGTCGTCGCCCAGGACCGACTCGCGCTGCTTGGACACGTAGACCGCGCCCACGATGATCGCCGTCGCCACGAGGGCGATGATGATCCGGACGGCGTCGTTCTCGTCCTCGCCGAAGTTCAGCGACACGACAGCGCCGACGATCAGCAGCGAGACCAGGTTCATCACCTTGATCAGCGGGTTGATCGCCGGTCCGGCGGTGTCCTTGAACGGGTCGCCGACGGTGTCGCCGATGATGGTCGCCTCATGGGCGGGCGAGCCCTTGCCGCCGTGGTGGCCGTCCTCGACCAGCTTCTTGGCGTTGTCCCAGGCGCCACCCGAGTTGGCCAGGAAGACGGCCATCAGGGTGCCGGTGCCGATCGCGCCGGCGAGGAAGCCGGCCAGCGCCGTGACGCCGAGGCCGAAGCCGACTGCGATCGGCGCCAGGACGGCGAGGATGCCGGGGGTGGTCAGCTCCCGCAGGGAGTCCTTGGTGACGATGTCGACGACCTTGCCGTACTCCGGACGACCGGTGCCCTCCATGATCCCGGGGATCTCCCGGAACTGGCGGCGCACCTCGTAGACGACCGCGCCCGCGGCGCGGGCCACGGCGTTGATCGCGAGGCCGGAGAACAGGAACACCACGGCCGAGCCGAGGAGCACACCGACGAGGACCGTCGGGTCGAAGACGAAGAACCCGGAGAGCTCGTCGAGAGCCTCGGCGTCCTCGAGGGCCTCGATCGCCGACGTCGCGTAGGAGCCGAACAGCGCCGTGGCCGCCAGCACCGCCGTGGCGATGGCGATGCCCTTGGTGACGGCCTTGGTCGTGTTGCCGACCGCGTCGAGCTCGGTCAGGATCTGCGCACCCGCGGGGCTCACGTCACCCGACATCTCGGCCACGCCCTGGGCGTTGTCGGAGACCGGGCCGAAGGTGTCCATCGCGACGATCACGCCGACGGTGGTCAGGAGCCCGCAGCCGGCGAGGGCCACCGCGAACAGCGAGACGGTCAGCGAGGCACCGCCCAGGAGGAACGCACCGAACACGGCGGAGCCGATGACCAGGGTCGTGTAGACCGCGGACTCGAAGCCGACCGAGAGGCCGGACAGGATGACGGTGGCGGCACCGGTCAGCGACGACTTGCCGACGTCCTTGACCGGCTTGTACTCGGTGCCGGTGAAGTAGCCGGTGAGCGCCAGGATGCCCGCGGCCATCAGGATGCCGATGACCACGGCGATGGAGGCGATCAGCGCCGGGTTGCCCTCGGGCGCGCCCGAGATCTGCTCCAGCGTGTTGTTTCCGAGGCCCTCGAAGTCGCTGAAGCTCGTCGGCAGGTAGACGAACGACAGGATCACGCTCGCCACCGCGGAGATGCCGGCGGAGAGGTAGAAGGCCTTGTTGATCGTCGTGAGGCCGGACTCGCCGACCTTGGGCCGGGTGAGGTAGACGCCTGCGACCGCGGTGAGCGCGCCGATGGCGGGGATCAGGAGCGGGTAGACGAGGCCCTTGTCGCCGAAGGCCTGCGAGCCGAGGATCAGCGCGGCGACCAGGGTGACGGCGTACGACTCGAAGAGGTCCGCGGCCATGCCGGCGCAGTCGCCGACGTTGTCGCCCACGTTGTCGGCGATGGTCGCCGCGTTGCGCGGGTCGTCCTCGGGGATGCCCTGCTCGACCTTGCCCACCAGGTCGGCGCCGACGTCGGCCGCCTTGGTGAAGATGCCGCCGCCGACTCGCATGAACATGGCCAGCAGCGCGGCACCGAAGCCGAAGCCCTCGAGCACGAGGGGCGCCTGGTCCTTGAACAGGATGACCACGATGCTGGCACCGAGCAGGCCGAGGCCCACGGTGAGCATGCCGACCATGGCGCCGGTGCGGAGACCGATCGTCATGGCGGGCTCGCGGCCACCGACCTCGTTGGCGGCGGCGGCGACGCGGACGTTGGCACGCACGGCGAGGTTCATGCCGAGGTAGCCGACCGCGGCGGAGAAGCCGGCGCCGGCCAGGAAGAAGATGGACCGGCCGATGCGCACCGACATCTCGTCGGCGGGCAGCGCCAGCAGGGCGAAGAACGCGATCGCGGCGAAGATCGCCAGCGTCTTGAACTGCCTGGTCAGGTAGGCGTTGGCGCCCTCCTGGATGGCCTGGGCGATGTTCTTCATGTTGTCGGTGCCTTCACCGGCAGCAAGGACTTCCTGGCGGAACATGAACGCCATCGCCAACGCGCCGAGCGCGATCAGGGCGACGACGATGACCAGGACGAGATTGCCGCCGGAGACGTCCACGACAGCGGGAATGATCCCGGTCATGTGCTTCCTCCTGCGAAGTGGGATCGAGCCGCGTGATGTGGCTCAGGTCACGGAACGTGGCGGAGTCTACGCACGCGCAGGGGGGTGCAGCGCAAGAGGTGTGGGTGACAACGCTCACGTGTCACAGGCCGGAGCCTGACGGGGTGACGCGGGTCGTCGCACGGGGGTGCGTCAGGCGAGCGCGGCCTCGGCCGACTCGTGGATGACGAAGACCTTGGCCAGCCCGGTGATCCGGAAGATCTTGAGCAGCCGGTCCTGGTTGCAGACCAGCTGGAGCGAGCCGTCGTGGGCGCGCACCTTCTTCAGGCCACCCACCAGGACGCCCAGACCGGTGGAGTCGAGGAACTCGACGGCCTCCATGTCGATGACGAGGTCGTAGACCCCGTCGGCGACCAGCTCGGTGATCCGGTCACGCAGCTTGGGAGCCGTGTAGACGTCGATCTCGCCGCCGACGGCCACGATGGTGCGACCACCGACCTCGCGCGTATCAAGAGTCAGGTCCACGTTCTCTCCCAGGAAGCACAGTATTCAGACAGCGAGAGCGGGCAGCCTGCCCGATACCCGGCCAGGAATATGAAACCACGCCGATCGCTCGTCCGCACAAAGAAGTAAAACCTACTCTCTCCACAACGACGGCGGCGACGGCCGGTGTCGGTGGTCTTTGCGAGAATCGGCGGGTGCCGTCCACCACCAGCCCGCTCTCCCGGAGCGGTTCCGAGCTGGTACGCCGCCTGGCCGCCGTGCCCGGGCGCGAGGAGCGGCTGACCCATGTCGAGACACTGGCGCCGCGGGCGGCGGTCTTCGGCGACTGGCCGAGCTGGGTGGCGCCCGACCTGCGCGACGCCCTGGTCGCCCGCGGCGTGACCCGGCCCTGGCTCCACCAGGTGCAGGCCGCCGAGCTCGCCCACTCCGGCGAGCACGTCGTCCTCTCCACCGGCACCGCCTCCGGCAAGTCCCTCGCCTACCAGCTCCCTGCCCTGACCGCGGTCCGCGCCGGCCGCGGCGCCCGCGGCCAGCGCGGCGCGACCGTGCTCTACCTCGCGCCCACCAAGGCCCTCGCCCAGGACCAGCTCGCCGGTCTGACCGCGTTGGGGCTCGACCTCCGGGTCACCACGCACGACGGCGACAGCGGGCGCGACCAGCGCGACTGGGCGCGCGACCACGCCGAATACGTCCTCACCAACCCCGACATGCTGCACCGGTCCCTGCTGCCCGGCCACGCCCGGTGGTCGGCGTTCCTCGGGTCGCTGAGCTACGTCGTCGTCGACGAGTGCCACCACTACCGCGGGGTCTTCGGCGCCCATGTCAGCCAGGTGCTGCGGCGGCTGCGGCGCATCTGCGCCCACTACGGCGCCCACCCGACGTTCGTGCTCGCCTCGGCGACGGTGGCCGAGCCCGAGACCGCGGCCGGCCGCCTCACCGGGCTCCCGGTGCGCGCCGTCACCGACGACGCCTCCCCGCGGGGTCAGGTGACGCTCGCCCTATGGGAGCCGCCGTTCACCTCCTATGCCGGGGAAAACGGGGCCCCGGTGCGCCGCGCCGCCTCCTCCGAGAGCGCCGACCTCCTGGCCGACCTGGTGGCCGAGGGGGTGCGCACCCTCGCCTTCGTGCGCTCGCGGCGCGGGGCCGAGCAGGTCGCGCTCACCGCCGCCGAGCTGCTCGCCGAGGTCGACCCCTCCCTCCCGGGGCGGGTCGCGGCCTACCGCGGCGGCTACCTCCCCGAGGAGCGGCGGGCGATCGAGCAGGCGCTGCGCGACGGCAGCCTGGTCGGGCTCGCGGCGACCAACGCCCTCGAGCTCGGCATCGACGTCAGTGGCCTCGACGCGGTGATCATGGCCGGCTTCCCCGGCACCCGTGCCGCCCTCTGGCAGCAGGTCGGCCGCGCGGGCCGCGACGCACAGGACGCCCTCGGGCTGATGGTGGCGCGCGACGACCCGCTCGACACCTACCTGGTGCACCACCCCGACGCGCTGTTCGGCCGGCCGGTGGAGGCCACGGTCTTCGACCCGGACAACCCCTACGTGCTCGGCCCGCACCTGTGCGCCGCGGCGCAGGAGATCCCGCTGGCCGACGACGACCTCCCCCTCTTCGGCGATGCGGCGCCCGCGGTCGTCGCCGGCCTGGTCGAGGCCGGCCTGCTGAGGCGCCGGCCGCGTGGCTGGTTCTGGACCGACCGGCGCCGCGCCGCCGACCTGGCCGACATCCGCTCGGCCGGGGGCTCCCCCATCCAGCTGATCGAGGCCGACACCGGACGCGTCGTCGGCACCGTCGACGGCGGCCGGGCCCACGGCACCGCCCACGAGGGCGCGGTCTACGTGCACCGCGGCGAGACCTGGCTGGTCGAGACCCTCGACCTCGACGAGCACGTGGCGGTGATGAGCCGGGCCGAGCCCGACTACTCCACCTCGGCGCGGGAGGTCACCGACATCACCATCGTGGAGGAGCGTCTCCACCAGGAGTGGGGGCGCTCGCGCCTCTCGCTGGGTGAGGTCGACGTCTCCCACCAGGTCGTGTCGTTCCTCAAGCGCCGCCGCCCCAGCGGCGAGGTGATCGGCGAGGAGCTGCTCGACCTGCCGGTGCGCGCGCTGCGCACCACCGCCGTCTGGTGGAGCGTTCCCGACGACGTCCTCACCGATGCCGGTCTCGCCACGGCCGACCTGCCCGGCGCCGCCCACGCCGCCGAGCACTGCTCGATCGGCCTGCTCCCGCTGTTCGCGACCTGCGACCGCTGGGACATCGGCGGCGTCTCGACCGCGCTCCACGGCGACACCGGGCGGCTCACCGTCTTCGTCTACGACGGCCACCCCGGCGGCGCCGGCTTCTCGGAGCGCGGCTTCGAGGCGGCCCGCGACTGGCTGAGCGCCACCCGGGACACGATCGCGTCGTGCACCTGCGCCGACGGGTGCCCGTCGTGCATCCAGTCGCCCAAGTGCGGCAACCAGAACCACCCCCTCGACAAGCTGGGCGCGGCCCGGCTGCTCGACGTGCTCCTCGCCGGCGCCTGAGCCAGGCCGGACTTGCCGACTGCGGCGCCACCACGAGCAAGCGACGACGAGTAGCCTCAGCCTCATGTTGATCCTGGGCCTTCTGCTGATCGGCGGCGGCGGCGTGCTCATCGCTGCTGCCGTGCTCACCGCCGAGCTGACCGACACCGGCAAGCTCGAGCTCCTCGGCACCGAGGTCGGGGCGCTCACCCTGTTCCTCCTGGGCGTGGGCTCCGGCATCGCCGTCCTGTGGGGTCTGTCGATCACCAAGTTCGGCGCCAAGCGCCAGCTGGCCCAGCGCCGCGAGAACAACAAGCTCACCGAGCTGTCCGCGAAGCTGGACCGGGCCGAGGCCGAGCGTCGTCGTGACCTCGACGACGAGGACAAGGACCACCCGCACCTCTGACGCCCTGCCCCCCGAGGTCAGGCCGGGCCGGCGCGCGCGGCGGCCCCGAGGTCGGCGACCTGGCCGAGCCAGTGCGGTCCGGCCACCTCGACCGCCACCACCACGTCGCGCCCGGAGACCGAGCACCCGGTGACGGACGCGCCGTTGGCCTCGGCCACCACGGCGACCGCCGAGCACGGGTCCCGCCCCCGGCCGAGCTCGGCTGCTCCGGACAGCGCGGCCAGGTCGGCGGCCGACTGTGCGGTCCGGTGCGCCGCCACCATCGCGGCCACCACACCCAGGGCGGCGCCCACGAGCAGCATCACGGCCAGGCAGGCCACGGCGAACACCGTGGCACCGCCCCGCTCGTCGCGGCTCCGCCTCACCGGCCCACCTCGTCCTCGTCGAGGGTCACGGCCTCGGCCCGGACCTCGACCCCGGGCAGGAAGCCGAACAGCCCGCCCGGGCCGCGCACCTGCCCCGAGGCGACCGCGACGACCCGGCCGTCCTGGGTGGACACCGTGACCGTGCTGCCCGGCGGCGCCACCTGCTGGCCGCGGGCCACCGCCTCGGCCGCGCTGTCGCCGCGGGCGACCGCCCGCGCCGTCTCCCGCGCGGCGTCGACCACCCGGACCTGGGCGGCGCCGACCGAGAGCAGCCAGACCAGGCCGATCGTCACGGCGACGAGCATCGGCAGCGTGAGCGCCAGCTCGGCGGTCACGGCGCCGCGCTCGCCGCGTCGCCCCCAGGGCCGGGGAGTCACCCGATGCCCAGCAGACCCAGCACGTGGTCGAACAGGGTCTTGAGCAGCTTGTCGCCGAAGCCACCGGTCAGCAGCTTGTAGAGCAGGCCGGCGAGGCCGGCACCCGCGGCCGTGCCGACGGCGTACTCCGCCGTCGTGATGCCGCGCTCGTCGCGAGGGCGGCGGGTCGGCGCCAGGGTGGTGGTGTCGGTCATGGGCGGTCTCCTTCGTCTGGTGGCCACGGGCTCGCGGCCGGTCGCCACGAGGATTCGGGAGCGCCCCGACATCCGCGAGTGTCTGCGGCGAAACTGTGCGGCGACCGGTTCCCAGGCCCGGCTGTGGACGACTGCTGGCCGCCCCGGCACCGTCACGTTCACCAGGCCAACGTGGTCAGCAGGCCCGCGACCAGCGGCACGATGCCGATCAGCACGAACGCCGGCAGCAGACAGAGCCCGAGCGGGACCGCGGCCTTGACCCCGACTGCGCGGGCGCGGTCCTCGACCTGCCCGCGGGCCTCACGGGCGAGCTCGTCGGAGAGCCGGTCGACCGCGGCGACCACCGAGGCGCCGGTGGCCTGCGAGCGGGCGAGCGCCCGGCCCAGCGGCGCAAGACCGGGCTCGTGGGCGAGCCGGTCCCAGACCTGCCCCGGGTCGGCGCCGAGCTCGAGGTGGGCCACGGTGCGCTCGAGGCGGCGGGTGGCGGGACCCGGCAGCGCCCGGCAGACCAGACGGGCCGCCTCGGCCGGGGCCACGCCGGCCCGCAGGGCAGCGGCGAGCAGGGTCACGACGTGGGGCAGCTCGTGCTGGACCGCCTCGCGCTCACGTCGTACGGCGGCCGGCTCGCTGCGGCCGAGCACCACCCAGGCCGCGACCGCGGCGACCACGCCCGCGGCCGGACCGCCGGGGCCGCCGACGAAGAGCGCCGCGCCGACCCCGGCCATCAGGCACAGCAGCAGCCGGGTGCGCGGCACCTTGTCGACGCCGTCGCCGGCGACCGGCCCCGTCGCTGTCGGTCCCGTCGCTGTCGGTGTCGGCGCTCGCGGCACCGGGACGGGCGGCCAGGCGAGCAGCACCGCCGTACCGGCGAGCACCGCGACCCAGGTCGTCACGTCCGCTCCACCCCGCGGGCAAGCGCCTCGATCCACCAGAGCCCGGCGAAGCCGAACAGCAAGCCCGCCCCCAGGCAGGCCAGCCCGATCGGGTGGCCCAGCAGGAAGCCCCACGGGTCACCGCCGGTCCCGGAGCCCATCGCGAGGGCGAGCAGCGGCAGGCAGGCGACCAGCCGGGCGGTCGCCCGGGCGGAGGCCAGCTCTCCGTCGACGACCCGGCGGGTCGCGTGGGCCTCGCGCAGCCCGCGGGCGACGCGGTCGACCGCGTCGGCGAGCCCGGCGCCGGTGCGGTGGGTGAGCTGCCAGGCGGCCGCGACCAGCCGCAGGTCGTCGGCGCCGGGCTGCCGCGCCGCGTCGCGCAGGGCACCGGGGACGTCGGAGCCGATCCGCTGGGCCTCGGCCGCGGGCGCGAGGGCGGGCCACGTGACGGCCGCCCGCTGCAGGGCGGTGCCGGGCGGCTGGCCGGCGCCCAGGTCGGCCGACAGCTGCTCGCACAGCTCGAGCACCCGCGCCGACGTCGCGCGGGCGGCGAGCCGGGCACTCCTGGCCCGCAGCAGCGCCACCCCCGCCAACCCGGCGGCGACCGTCACCGCGGACAGCGCCAGCGCGCGCAGCGGCACCAGCGGGAACAGCAGCACCACCGCCGGCCCCGCCCACCAGACCCACCGCCCGGGCCGCGCCTCCGGCCCACCCGGACCCGGAGCGACCGGGGACGGCGGCCGGGAAGGCAGCAGCAGCCACGCCGCCAGCACGGAGGCGGCCACCGCCACCGCGATCATCCGGACCGGGCCTCCAGCAGGTCGGCGAGCCGACCCTCGGCCGGGCCGGCCCGCGCCGTGCCACCGGCGTCGACCTCGACCGCGGGCACCATCGTCACCAGGCCGGACGCCTCACGGACCGGGACCGCGACCTGCGCGAGCCGTCGTCGCCCGTCGCGGCCGCGCGCGAGGTGGAGCACCACGTCGAGGGCCGAGGCGAGCTGGCTGTGGGCGGCCGCCCGGCCCAGGCCGGCGGCGAGGGCGAGCGCCTCGACCCGGGACGGTACGTCGAGCGCGGAGTTGGCGTGGAGCGTGCCGCAGCCACCCTCGTGGCCGGTGTTCATCGCGGCGAGCAGGTCGACCACCTCGCTGCCACGGACCTCGCCGACCACCAGCCGGTCCGGCCTCATCCGCAGCGCCTGGCGCACCAGCGTGCGCAGGTCGATCTCGCCCGAGCCCTCCACGTTGGCGGGCCGGGCCTCCAACGCGACCAGGTGCGGGTGGTCGGGCCGGAGCTCGGAGGAGTCCTCGACGAGGACCAGCCGCTCGCCGGGCGGCACCAGCGACAGCAGGGCGGCCAGCAGCGTGGTCTTGCCCGAGCCGGTGCCGCCGCTGACCAGGAACGCCAGCCGCGACGAGACGACCGAGCGCAGCAGCCGCGCCGCCTGCTCGGTGAGGAAGCCGCCCACGGTCAGCTCCTCGACCGTGAACACCTGCCGGCGCGGGACCCGCAGCGAGATCAGGGTGCCGGGGCGGGCGACCGGCGACAGCACGGCGTGGAAGCGGGTGCCGTCGGCCAGCCGCAGGTCGACGTAGGGGGTCGCGTCGTCGAGCCGGCGCCCGCCCGCCGCGGCGAGGCGCTGCGCGAGACGGCGTACGGCGTCGTCGTCGGGGAAGCGCACGTCGCTGGGCTCGAGCCCTCCGCCGCGGTCGAGGAAGACCTGCCCGGCGCCGTTGACGAGCACGTCGGTGACGCCCGGCAGGCGCAGCAGCGGCTCGAGCGGCCCGGCGCCGACCACGTCGCGACGCAGGGTCTCGAAGACCTGGAGCACGTCGGCGTCGCCCACGGGGCGGCCGGTCGACCGCAGCGCCTCGGCCACCCGGTGCGCGGTGAGCTCGCCGGGCTCGCGGGCGAGCCGGTCGCGGACCAGCTCGACCGCCGCGGCCCCGGTGAGGGTCACGCGGCGTGGCCCATCACGCTCACCCGCTGGAGTACGTCGGCAGCGGCGCGGCCGAGCTGCCCGCGCGGCGAGCGCACCGGCCCGAGCCCGAGGTCGATCGCCTCGGCGAGCCCGCGCTGGTCGGCCATCTCGGCGATGACGGGCACCCCGGTGGCCCGGGTCAGGTGACGCGGGTCGATGCCGCTGCCGCGGACCACCAGCCGCAGCTGCGGCCGGCTCTCGAGCTGTGCGGCGAGCCGGGCCGCGGAGGCGGCGCCGGCCACGGTCGGCACCGCGACCACGAGCACCAGGTCGCAGCGCGACATCACCTCCTCGACCACGGGCGGGCCGGAGCGGGGCAGGTCGACGACGACCACGTCGTGGCCGCGGCTCGCGGCCGAGAGGGCCTCGCGCACGGCGAAGGCCTGGAGTGAGCCGGAGGCGCCGGAGTACCAGGAGAGGACACCGAGCGAGCCGCGCCGGGGCAGGGCCTCGCGCAGCGCCCGGCCGCTGAGCCGCCCGGTGGTCTGGCACAGGGCGTCCCACCGGAAGCCGTCGTGGGTCTCGAGGCCGAGCACCCGGTCGACGCCGGGCCCGAGCGGGTCGCAGTCGACCACCACGGCATGGCCGGTGCGCGCGGCGACCTGCCCGAGGGCGCAGGCGAACGTGGTGGCTCCGGCTCCGCCGGAGCCACCGACGACTCCCAGGACCAGGCTGCGCGAGGGGGCCGCGTCACCGAGGTCGGTGAGCGTCTCGGTCAGCCAGGTGTCGGACCGCGGCAGCTCGGTCACGCTCTCGGCGCCGACGGCGAGCGCGGTGCGGAACATCTCGTGGGGCACCGGCCCCCACGACACGATGTGGACCGCCGCTCGGCGGGCGGGCGCCAGCCGGGCGGTCTCGTCGGCGACGTCGACGCCCACCAGGACCAGGGGTGCGGCGTTCCACGAGCGGAGCGCGGCACCGGCGTCGCGGGCCACCT
>Ga0172379_10009266_pt1 | contig 12187 bp, 9 predicted proteins | sample GrowelOW334metaG_FD_119756 | JGI IMG/M metagenome (GOLD analysis project Ga0172379, IMG submission 119756) | Groundwater microbial communities from an aquifer near a municipal landfill in Southern Ontario, Canada - Groundwater well OW334 metaG | ecosystem: Environmental > Aquatic > Deep... | reverse complement strand
GCAGATGGTTCACTTTTTCGTAACCGATACCGGAAGCGGCATACCCCGTCAATTTATAGATCGGATCTTCGAACAATTCTTCCGTGTGCCGGATCAGAAATCGGAGACGGGAACAGGCCTGGGGCTGGCTATTGCCAAGGAGATCGTGGAAGCCCACGGAGGCGCTATTAGTGTGGAAAGTCGGGAAGGCGAAGGCACGACCTTTTCATTCACACTCAAAAAGGCGGAGCAGTCATCCGCAGGAGCATGATCCATGCTGATTGATTTATTTTATCTCGGAATCGTTGTCGCTTTTTTTGTTCTTTGCATTTTATTTACCAAGGCATATGAGAGGTTTTAACCATGTTGGAAAGCATTGTAGGTATTATCGGCATTATCCTGATTGTTTACCTTTTTGTAGCTGTGATGAAACCGGAGAAGTTTTAACGGAGGGAATATTATAATGGATATATACGGATGGATACAACTGGCCTTGTTCATAGGGATGTTGGCTTTGCTCACCAAGCCGGTCGGCCTTTACCTCGTGCGCGTCCTTGACCCGATGGGCAGGACGTTTCTGGATACGGCGCTGAAGCCTTTGGAAAGTACTATTTACCGGCTGATGGGTTTGGACCCGAAAGCGGAACAGGACTGGAAGGGCTATACAATCTCCCTGATCCTCTTCAGTCTGGCAGGACTTCTTTTCACCTATGCCATCTTGCGGCTGCAACATCTGCTGCCCCTCAATCCCCAGGGATTCGGTCCCATGAGTCCTGATCTGGCCTTCAATACGGCGGTCAGCTTCACGACGAACACGAACTGGCAGAGCTACGGCGGCGAGTCGACATTGTCCTATTTCTCGCAGATGGTGGGGCTGACCTTCCATAACTTCGCCTCCGCCGCCACTGGCATTGCCGTGGCGGCAGCCCTGGTGCGCGGGATCGCCCGGCAGACAGCCAAAACGCTGGGCAACTTTTGGGTCGATCTCGTGCGGGTGAATCTTTACCTGCTCCTGCCCCTATGTCTTATCTACGCCGTTTTTCTCGTCTCCCAAGGGGCTATCCAGAATTTCAAGGCTTACGATACGGCAAGCCTTGTCGAATCTTACACGGTTCAGGAGCCGGTGAAGGACGCAACCGGGACGCCCGTCAAGGATCAAAACGGGACGCAGGTGACGGTAGAAAAGAAGATGGAGACACAGACCATCGCCCAGGGCCCTCTGGCCTCCCAGGCGGCGATCAAGATGCTGGGCACCAACGGCGGCGGCTTCATGAACGCCAACGCCGCCCATCCCTATGAGAATCCGACGCCGCTTATGAATTTCATCCAGATCCTCTCGATCTTTCTCATTCCCAGCGCCCTGACCTGGTACCTGGGCCGCATGGTCGGAAATCAACGCCATGGCTGGGTGGTCTGGGGGGCGATGGCCTTTCTTTTCCTAGCAGGCGTCCTGGTCTGCTGGTGGGCCGAAGCAGCGGGAAATCCCCACCTGACCGCCCTGGGGGTCGATCAGTTGAGCGGCAACATGGAAGGCAAGGAAGTTCGCTTCGGGATCTTTAATTCCGCCCTTTTCGCCACGGTCACCACGGACGCTTCCTGCGGCGCCGTGAACGCCATGCACGATTCTTTCACGCCCTTGGGCGGACTCATTCCCCTGCTTAACATCCAACTGGGAGAGGTAGTTTTCGGGGGTGTCGGGGCCGGTCTTTACGGGATGCTGATCTTCGTTGTCCTGACGGTTTTTCTGTCGGGCCTGATGATCGGACGCACGCCGGAATATCTTGGCAAGAAGATCGAGGCCTATGACGTCAAGGTCAGCGTCCTCGCCGTTTTGATCCTCTGTATCGGCATCCTGGGATTTGCGGCCTGGGGAGCCGTCAGCGCCTGGGGGATAGCCGGATTGAACAATACAGGGCCCCATGGCCTCTCGGAGATCCTCTACGCCTATTCATCGGCCACGGGAAACAACGGCAGCGCCTTTGCCGGCCTTAACGCCAACACCCCCTGGTTGAATACGACCCTGGCCCTCGCCATGCTCATCGGCCGTTTCTTTTTTATCATTCCCGTCATGGCCCTGGCAGGGAACCTGGCCAAGAAAAAGCTGGCGCCGCCACATACGGGGAGCTTCCCCGTTTCGGGCCTGACCTTCCTGATCCTCCTCGTGGGAACGGTCTTGATCGTAGGGGCCTTGACATTCCTGCCAGCCCTCGCTTTAGGACCGATTGTCGAACATTTCATCATGACCGGTTCCGGGAGGTTGTTCTAATGGCGGTAAAAGCACACGTTCTGTTCGAAAGAAATATTATCAAGCAGGCCTCGCTGGCGTCTTTCCGGAAGCTTCACCCCCGGCACATGATGAAGAATCCCGTCATGTTCGTCACCGAAGCGGGGGCCCTGGTCACAACCATCGGTCTGTTTTTTCGCCCGGCTGGCGAGGCGCTTGGCTTCGGTCTGCAGATAGCCCTCTGGCTCTGGTTCACCGTCCTCTTTGCCAACTTTGCCGAAGCCATGGCCGAGGGGCGGGGAAAGGCCCAGGCCGATACCCTGCGCCGGACCCGCACCCAGACGACCGCCAACCTCACCCTCGCTTCCGGCGCCGTGGAAAGCGTGACCGCAGAGAGTCTCCGGAAGGGCGATGTGATTCTCGTTTCCGCCGGCGAGGTTATTCCCGCCGACGGCGATATCATTGACGGCGCGGCCACGGTGGATGAATCGGCCATTACGGGAGAATCGGCCCCCGTCATCCGCGAGGCCTGCGGCGACAGGAGCGCCGTTACCGGTGGCACCAGGGTCCTCTCCGATCGGATCAAAGTAGAGGTGACCGCCAATCCCGGGGAAAGCTTCATGGACCGCATGATCGGCCTCGTGGAAGGGGCGCAGCGCCAGAAGACGCCCAATGAGATCGCCCTGACCATTCTCCTGGCGGCGCTCACCATCATCTTCCTGGTCGTGGTCCTGACCTTGAAATTTTTCGGCCTCTACTCAGGCATATCCTTTTCCATCACCGTCCTTACCGCCCTGCTCGTTTGTCTGATTCCGACGACCATCGGCGGGTTATTAAGCGCCATCGGCATCGCCGGCATTGACCGGCTGGTACAGAAGAACGTCCTGGCCATGAGCGGCAGGGCCGTAGAGGCGGCGGGGGATGTGGATGTGCTCCTTCTGGATAAGACAGGGACCATCACCCTCGGTAACCGCCAGGCCACGGAATTTATCCCCGCTCCCGGCGTATCCGCTCCGGAACTAGCCGATGGGGCCCAGCTCGCATCCCTGGCGGACGAGACGCCGGAAGGACGGAGCATCGTCATCCTCGCCAAGGATTTCGGCATCCGCGGACGGTCCATTGCCGAGATGGCACAGGCGACCTTCATGGCCTTTTCCGCCCAAACCCGCATGAGCGGCGTCGACATCGACGGCCGCAAGATTCGGAAGGGCGCTCCCGATGCGATCAGGATTTTTACGGGCAGTGATTTTCCGGCAGATGTCACGAAGGCGTTAGAAAATATCTCTCGGTCGGGAGGGACGCCCCTCGTGGTGGCCGAGAATGATCGTGTATTGGGAGTAATTCATCTGAAAGACATCGTCAAAGGCGGATTGAAGGACCGTTTCGAACGCTTCCGCGCCATGGGCATCCGGACCGTCATGATCACCGGCGATAACCGGCTGACGGCGGCGGCCATCGCCAAAGAGGCCGGCATGGATGACTTCCTCGCCGAGGCGAGGCCCGAGGACAAGCTCGCCCTGATCAGGAAGGAGCAGGCAACGGGGCATCTCGTTGCCATGACGGGCGACGGCACCAACGACGCCCCCGCCCTGGCTCAGGCCGATGTAGGCGTGGCCATGAATACGGGCACCCAGGCGGCCAAAGAAGCGGGTAACATGGTGGATCTCGACTCCAATCCGACCAAGCTCATTGAGATCGTTGAAATCGGCAAGCAGATGCTCATGACCCGTGGCGCCCTCACGACCTTTAGCATTGCCAATGATGTGGCCAAATACTTTGCCATCATTCCCGCCCTGCTGATCGGACTTTTCCCCGTGATCGCCCCCCTGAACGTCATGGGGCTTAAATCGCCCGAGAGCGCCATCCTCTCTGCCGTCATCTTCAACGCCCTGATCATAGTGGCCTTGATTCCGCTGGCCCTGCGCGGAGTCACATTCCGGCCCCTATCCGCCGATGTCCTGCTGCGACGCAATCTGTTCATTTACGGACTGGGGGGACTTATGGCGCCGTTTGTAGGGATTAAAATCATAGATTTGATCATTAATTTTCTGGGTATGACATGAAAACAACTGAATATCTAAAGGAATTACGAACGGCCCTCGCATCGGTATTGGTGCTGGTCGTTATTTTGTGCGGGGCTTATCCCTTCGCCGTCTGGGGAATCGGGCAGGCTTTATTTCCTAACCAGGCTAACGGCTCGCTGATTCAACTCAAAGGAAAAATGGTAGGATCGTCCCTTATTGCTCAGGGTTTCAAGGGTGCGGCCTATTTCCACCCCCGTCCTTCCGCCGCAGGACAGGGCTATGACGCTTCAAGTTCCGGCGGCAGCAACCTGGGGCCGACTTCACGGAAGCTGATTGACTCCGTCACGGAACGCATCGCCGTTTACCGTTCGGAAAACAACCTCTCACCGCAATCCCCTGTCCCTGCCGATGCCGTGACGTCTTCCGGAAGCGGTCTTGATCCCCATATCAGCGTGCAGAACGCTCGCCTGCAAGCACCGCGGGTAGCTAAGGCCCGGAACATGAGTCAGGAGAGGCTTCGGCAAAAAATAGACACCTATACGGAAGGCCGCGATCTGGGCATATTCGGCGAACCAAGAGTAAACGTTCTCAATTTGAATCTCGATCTTGATTACGGACGGTGACTATCTATGATAAATGACCGGGCCGATGCCTTCCTGAGAATGATCAACCGTGCTAAACGAGGGCGGTTGAAGGTTTATCTTGGTTACGCGGCGGGTGTCGGTAAAACCTACCAGATGCTCCAGGAAGGACATCGGCTCAAGGAGGACGGCATCGATGTCGCCATCGCGCTGGTGGAAACACATGGCCGTGCCGATACGGCGAAACTTATTGAAGGCCTGGAGGTTATTCCCCGCGAACGCCGGCAGTATCGCGGTATCATTACCGAAGAGATTGATCTGGAAGCCGTCCTTCGCCGCAAGCCCCAGGTTGCACTCATTGATGAACTTGCCCATACCAATGTGCCGGGAACAAAAAACGTAAAACGATACGAGGACGTCCAGGATATTCTTGCCGCAGGCATTCATGTCATCACGACCTTGAACGTCCAGCACTTGGAAAGCCTCTATGATACCGTGGAAAAGGCAGTAGGGGTCAAGGTGCGGGAGCGCCTGCCCGACAGCGTCCTTGCCGAAGCGGATCAGATTGTCAATGTGGACGTAACCCCGGAAGATCTTCAGGAGCGTCTCCTTGAGGGAAAGGTTTACCCGGAGGAACGAATCGGGACAGCCTTGGAAAATTTTTTCAAGGCTCCTAATCTCGAGAATCTGCGCGAACTGACCCTTAGGGAGATGGCGTCCCAGATCGATCAGAAGCGCCAGGAGACACTCCCCGAGGACGGGTCTGTCGTGCCCGATCAGATCATGGTTTGTCTGAGTTCACGGGGACCCAACAGCGACATGCTCCTTCGCTACGCCTCACGGCTGGCGGGTAAACTCAACAGAAACTGGTTTGCCATATACGTCCAAACACCGTCGGAAGAGGCAACGGTTGTTGACAGCCATACCCAGCGCATTATTTCGAGCACCCTGACCCTGGCAAAGGAACTGGGCGCCATGGTCTTTACGTATAAAGGCGACGATATCGCCGATACAATCATCCGTTTTGCCAGGGAATATCTCATCGGCCATATCGTACTGGGATCGCCTGCCCCTATCCCCTTCTGGAAGAGGATCAGGGGCAAAAAGAGTATTCCTGAGCGTCTGATGGAAGAGATCCGGGGTGTAACGATCGTCGTTCTGGATACCCACTCCCGTGAGCCTGCCATTCCTAAGGTCTCCTCCCCTTTGGAGAAAGAAATCAGGGCTAATGCCCCGATCCAGGCTCAAAAGCCGGCAACCGCCGTGAAAGCCTTGCCATTGGGATCCCTTTTAAGCGAAGGCAGGATAAAAATATGGGAATCTCCCATCAGCAGAGAAGAGGTATTGGAAGCCCTTGTCGTCATCGCTTGCGGGGATGATCAACTATGCAACATAGCGGATTTATTACATGCTGTCCGGAAAAGGGAAGAGGAGGGCTCAACCTTTTTCAATGAAGGGGTGGCATTTCCCCATGCCAGGATTGAAGGGCTGAAAGAGCCGCTGGTCGCACTGGGCTTGACAAAAATGGGGGTCACGGATACGGAAACGGAAAAGCCTATGGAGTTTATCTTTTTGAGCTTGACTCCCCTGGAAAAACCGGAGGTTCAAATACAGCTCCTTGCCCTAGCTGCGCGCCATCTCCAAAACAGGCATCTTCGGCAAGCCCTGCAAACAGCTCATAATGCCCATGAGGCTTTCCTGGCCCTTGTCGCGTGGGAAAAGCCCGGGGTCTCACTTCCTGAAATCGGGGAGTTTGCATCTGGAAAGCTTTGAATGGATGACGCATTTCCATGGCGCCGCCCTTGCTTTCCCTGAATTTTTATGTCATTAGACACCCAAGAAAAAGGATAAGGAGGACGCTATGAAGATCATTCATTATGAGGACATTGAGGCAAAGCATTTCGACAATGAAGCCGCGAAAGCTATCTCCGGCCGGGTTCTTATCGGCAAGGCCGACGGGGCCGACCATTTCTGCATGCGGCTCTTTGAATTTTCACCGGGAGGATTTTCACCGAAACACGCCCATCCCTGGGAACATGAGATATTTTTCCATGCCGGACAGGGGGAGGTGTTATCTCAGGGGACATGGACTCCTGTCAAGGCCGGTTGCGCGATATTTGTCCCCCCCGGAACGGAACACCAGATAAGAAATACGGGACAGGGGAGATTGATTATGATCTGTCTGGTCCCGCCGGCAGCGCCGGAATTATAATTTTAAGAAAGATAAGGAGAGGAATTGTTTATGGCAGCAAAAAAATGGAATAACGCCCCGGAGATGCAGATCGATCCCGGGAAGGCCTATAACGTGACGATGGAGACCAGCCAGGGGGAAATCGAACTGGAGCTTTATCCACAATACGCACCGAAAACCGTTAATAACTTCGTTTTCCTGATTCGGGAAGGTTACTATGATGGCGTAACTTTCCACCGGGTGATCAATGACTTCGTCATCCAGGGCGGAGACCCGACGGGAACAGGAAGCGGCGGTCCCGGTTATCAGTTTGAGGATGAGTTCCGGGGAAATCCCCTGAAACACGAGACCGGGGCTATTTCCATGGCCAACGCCGGACCGGGGACCAATGGCAGCCACTTTTTCATCACCCATTCGCCGCAACCACATCTGGACGGTCATCATACCGTCTTCGGCAAGGTAGTGAAGGGGCAGGATGTGGTAAATGCCATCGCCAAGGGAGACAGGATGGAGAAAGTCACCGTTAGTGAGGGATGATTACACATCTTCATATAACCCCATCCCCCTCTTAATCTCCCCCTTGAAGGGGGATACATGTTGAGTGAAGAAAAATGAGCAAATTATTTGCAAATAGCGCCATCAACAATCTGGAGTTGAAGAATCGCTTTGTCCGTTCGGCTACCTGGGAAGGCATGGCGGATCAGGATGGCAATCCAACAGCGAAGCTGCTGGAAACCATGACTGCCTTGGCCGCCGGCGGTGTCGGGCTGATCATCACGAGCCACTCATTTGTCAGTCCTGAGGGCCGGGCCACCCCCTGGCAGCTTGCCATCGACAAAGACGATCGCATCGACGGGCTGCGGAAAATGACGGACTTGGTGCATGCCGCCGGGGGCAGAATCGCCGTGCAGCTTGCCCATGCCGGCACCTTTGCCGCAGCGGCGCTCAGCGGAATGCCCCGACTGGTTGTTTCCAAGGCTGAGAGTTCGGATCCTTCTCCGCAAAAAGAAATGGAAGGCAAGGATATTAAGGCCATCGTCACGGCCTATGCAGAAGCAGCCGGTCGGGCCAAAGCGGCCGGCTTTGACGGCCTGCAGATCCACGCCGCCCACGGCTATCTCCTGAGCCAGTTCCTCTCTCCGGCCTTCAATAAACGGCACGATGGCTATGGAGGAGATATTAGCAATCGCATCCGGATTCATCGGGATATATGTCACACCATCCGGGAAGCCGTGGGGAGACACTTCCCCATTCTAATCAAAATTAACGGCCAGGATTTTATCGAGAATGGGTTGACCACTGAAGACGCAGCCACAACGGTCAGAATGTTAGCAGCGGCAGGAGTGGATGCCGTGGAACTGAGCGGCGGGACGATCGTCAGCGGCAAGCTCTCGCCCAGCCGGACGCGGATCAGCGCCCCGGAAAGGGAAGCCTATTTCCGGGCGGAGGCGCGCATAGTACGGGATGCCGTTAATCTGCCCCTTATTCTCGTCGGAGGCAACCGGTCTTTTGAGGTCGCTGACCTCCTCGCCACCGATGGTACGGCTGACTACATCTCCATGAGCCGCCCTTTCATCCGGGAACCGGAGCTGATCCGGCGCTGGCAGGAAGGCGACCGCCGCCCCGCGGCCTGCATATCGGACAATCTCTGCTTTACCCCGGCGCTTGAGGGTCGCGGCGTTTATTGCGTCACCAGGGAGCGGGAGTTGCAAAAGAGTGACTTTGAGCAAAGCTGACAGACTCGCAAAAAGTCTTCTTCTAAGGAAGTCTTTTTGCGAGTCTGGTATACACGGCTGTAAAATGCCAAGTTCCGTACCCCGATAAAGGGTCCGGCATGACATAATTGTATGGCACATATGGCGTTACTCTCCGCCTAATGTGATAAAGCGGAATGGAATTCCGCCGTGGGCACGAGCCGCCAGTCACCCCCTCCCCGCAGTTCCAGGACCTTGTCGTGGTAGGCAAGCAGGCTTGGCCGGTGGCCGACGCTGACGTAGGTCGTTCCTGATCCCTGGAGCTGCCCGTAGAGCTGGGCCTCATTGGTCACATCGAGAGCGCTCGTCGCCTCGTCGAGAACAGCGTAATGGGGCCGGGTCAAGAGCAATCGCGCAAAGGCCAGACGCTGCTGTTCCCCGAGGGACAGCAGATGGCCCCAGTCCAGCTCGGCGTCAAAGCCACCGACCCGCTCCGGCAGATCCGCCAGATTGACCTTTTCCAGAACTTCCCGCAATTCGTCGTCCGTCGCCTCCTGTTCCAGATTTGGATAGAGGAGTTGCTCCCGTAAAGACCCCAGAACCATGTAGGGGCGCTGGGGCAGAAAGAGCATCTCTTGCAGCGGCGGGCGGGAAATATGCCCTTCCCCGGCGTTCCAGAGCCCGGCGACAGCCCGCAGCACCGAGCTTTTCCCGGTGCCGCTGGCCCCGGAGATGAGCAATCCCTTTCCCGGAGGAATCTCCGCCGTCGCATCCCGAAGAAGCGTCTGCTGGTAATTGGGGGTTTGCAGGGTGACATGCTCCAGGGCCAGACGGGATTCTTCCCGGGACTCGATGACGGGGGTCGCAGCGGTCGCTTTTGCCGCCGGCTGATCCAGGGCTGTGGCAAAGGTCTCCAGACGGGTAATCCCGGCGGCAAAGTTACTGAGCTGCTCAAATTGGGAGACGATAATGGATAGCGCCCCCAGCACTTGCACAAAGGCCCCCTCCGCCTGGGTAACGACGCCGAATTTGATCTGGCCGGAAAAGTACAGAGGGGCCATTACCACGATGGGCAGGACGAGGATGAGATATTCATAGCCCTTGGTAAAGAATTCCAGGTTCCGTTCCCAGCCGATGAGCATTCGGAGATTGCCGATGGCATCCTGCAGCCGCGCCTTGACCTGATTTTTCTCCCGATTTTCACCCCGGTAAAAGGCAATGGATTCGACGTTATCCCGAACGTGGATCAGGCCGTAACGGAAATCCGCTTCCCGCCGCAATTGCTGGAAATTCAGGTTGATCAGGCGCTTGCCGAAGAACATGGTTACGACCGTGCCGATGGCAGCATAGGCCACCAGCACCAGGACCAGGGTCATAGAAATGCTCCAGAGAATCCCGACAAAGGAAATAAGCTGGATAAGGGAAAAAAAGAGGATGGAAAGAAAAGCCAGGCTGGTGACCGTAAAGGACGAAATATCCTGGGAAATACGCTGATCGGGGTTATCGATGCTCTTGTCGTCGTTGATATGGTAGTAGGCCCGGTTATCAAAATATTTCCCCAGAAAATGGCTGGTCAGCCACAGCCGCCAGTTGATCCCCAGTTTTTTTCTGATAAAGGAATAAAAGACACTTACCGGGGTGGCCACGACAAAGGCGCCCAGATACAATAGCAGGGCTTTGTTGAATTCGGGTAGGTTCTTTTCCGCGAGGGCCGTCATGAAATCCCGGCCCACAAAATTCAGGATCACGTTCAGGGCGGTAAAACCGAAAAGCAATATGAGCAGCAGGGCAAGGACGCCCCTGGCCTGCCATTTTTCTTCGGAAAACCAGTAGATCCTGGCGATTTCCCAGAACCGTTTCCATAATCGCCGGTCAAAGATATTGGTATTCACTAATTTCTCCTCTATACGAAATCATTTTGATCGCCTGCTTTTTTATGAATCTCTTTAAGCGGGTTTTCTTTCCAGACGGAAAAAAGGAACAAGCATTAGCAATAGCACCGTTATCACGGCTACATAGGCTCCCGCGAGAACATCGCTCAGATAATGGGCGCCCACGATAATCCGGCTGATGCTCACCAGGATTGCCAGGGCGTACCAGACGAGGCGGTAATGGGGAAACAGCACCGTCATGGCCATGCAAAAAGCCCAGATGGTGGTCGCATGACCAGAGGGAAAGGAAGTCGCCTCATATCCCATCCCAAAAAAATCGAAGCCATAGAGCTGATCCTGGACATATGCCTTGGGACGCCAGCGACCGGCAAGCCATTTGAAAAGGTCGGCTGTGAGACCGGAGATAGCGACGGTGGAAAAGACAAATAGACACCAGCGCGCCCATTTCTCTCTCTTCCAGGCATAATGAAACAGTAAAAAAAGGAGAGCCGCGGGCACAAGATACCAGGCCGCATTCCCCAGGCGGGTGATGACCTGGAAGACGCTTACGATTTGCGTATCGAGAGATCTACTGGCTATGGCTACAGGCAGATCGATGAAAAAATAGCTGCCGGCAATCGCTGCACAGATAAACAGTGTGAATATCAAGATCTTTTCATTTGAGAAATCAGTGCGATTTTTCGGATCTCTTGCAATCATAAGCTATACCAAAAATATACTCTGAGCAATAACCCCATACCCTTCCTACCCATTCATTTCGACCCCTGAAAATTCCGGCACCAGACATATTCAATCGTATCGACCTTGCCTCCGTTCAGAACGATATCCATTTTTTTTGCCGGCTCCGAGGAGTCACACCGATAGGTTTGCTGAACATTAACTTGATGAAAATTGGTGTTTACAAAGAGCAGATCATATCCCTTCGGCTCTGTCCGCTGCCAGACATCGAACTGGTCCTTGCGGTCGTCCATGATGAATACCTCGTGACGATAAGGAAGGATGTAATAAAGCATCCGGCTACCCATCGTCCAGTTGGTCACGGCCAGGGCCCGGCGGTGCGGAGTGGGCGCAACCCCGGCGCGGGATCCGGCAGGGCTGGAAGCATCCCCGGCAGCGCCAATAGACGGGGCGGGAACAACGGTAGCTCCTGGAGCTGCTGCCTTGGCGGCCGGCCCCTGGCGCAGAATGGCATCCCCTTCCCTTGCAATCGTTTCAAAACCGACAATATCCCGAAAGGGAGATTTATAGTCAGGAAAGGTGAACCACTTGGCAGGGAGTGCAGCATAGAGAAACAGGGTGATGGTTAAGCTGAAACCTACTGAGAAATAGAAGTATTTTCTTTTTTTACTGCTCCCTGCAGAGAGGAGATAATAACCGCCGATGGGGATGAAGAGGAGATAAAAAAGACTCGGCCAATGAGGCAGAGTCCGTTCATACAGAGAGGAATAAAAAAAGAATAACAAAATGACAACACCAAACAGCACCGAGAGGCGGATGCGGTCATCAGTAGATTTCCAGCCCTTATACAAACCGTAAAAAGCAATTAGAAACAGGAAGGGACTATAAGCCCCGAACTGTGTTAGCAGGGAAACAAAAAAAGAT
>Ga0172379_10009265_pt1 | contig 12188 bp, 9 predicted proteins | sample GrowelOW334metaG_FD_119756 | JGI IMG/M metagenome (GOLD analysis project Ga0172379, IMG submission 119756) | Groundwater microbial communities from an aquifer near a municipal landfill in Southern Ontario, Canada - Groundwater well OW334 metaG | ecosystem: Environmental > Aquatic > Deep... | reverse complement strand
TTTACACTGCCCTCAGGCGATGACAATTGTTCTCAATAAGCCCATCGTTCATTCTTGTTGCAAGTTGCCCGAATAACGGTGCTCAAGTTGACAGGACAAGAAGTAAAGACATCAAAGCAGTCCGTAACGATTCGCATTTAAGCGATCTCATAAAGGGAAAATAGAAACCGTTTTCAGATATGATTCCCCAAAATTCGCTACATAAATAGAACAAATAGAGGTAGGGAAAATTCTTTCGTATATTGCTCAACTAAAAAAAGTCGACCCAACAATGCTCAATAAAATTGTTGAGCAAGTCAGCGCACCAGAGATGGAACTTGAATCTATCTGGCAAGAGCCTTATCCAGAATATGGTTCTGATGGCCTTAAAGTAGCAACTCTTCTCAATCACACTGGTGAACAAAAGAATTTTGACTATCACGATTGTGCCAAACCTAGTGCTACTCCGCTGCTGCTTAAACTCACAGAGTTACACAAGTTTCTCACTGAGACCGGCTTCAATATCATGGGCTCACGCCTACTGCGCCTTGATCCTGGAACTTTTCTACATGAGCACCGCGATTTTGTTTATCTAGAAAATGTGCCGCGCTATCGCCTGCACATGCCTCTAATCACTAACGATCAAGCTTTCATCACCAGCCCAGGACAAAACGTTCATTTCAAAAAAGGCTATCTATGGAAGCTTGACCCCAAGCAAACTATTCACAGCGCTTGTAACTTTGGCAAGGCACCACGTATTCACTTGATGCTTGATTGCTATGTTGAAGAAAAGCTACAAGCGCTCTTAGACCAACAGTTTCTCGATCAAGATGTTTTGCACAAGCTACCTGCACTAACTGAAGAAATTCGCGAACAATTGTTGAGCGAAGCTCAAGCAGCTTACAGCGCCGGTAATCTCAAAGCTGCTGAAGAAATTCTTCTAGCTTCATTCTGTCGCTATGACCTCTTCGCCTTGGCTGACGGCCTCACAACCTACGACCTGCTCACTCAATTCTTTGAGCGCCAGACACCGTCCAAAGAACTTGTGGAAAGACAAGATTATTGGCAAGATCGCCTGGTTGAAGTTTACCCAGAGCGCAAAGCCCAACAGCTGGCCACAGTTTAAGACCCCATCTTTGTAATCGAGTACTGACAATGGACAATCTCAAGTTTTCAATCAATCATTCGGCACTGACCTGCTCAGCACCGAATTTGGGAATGTATCAAGAGCAAAAGAAAATTCAGGTTGTCACAACTAGCCAACTAAATTTTGGCAATGAAATTTCGCAAGCGGCAAATCTCTCAGCTACCCGCAAAGACACCCATGCTTCAGCTGTTTTTTATCAACTGCGTTTAGATGCAGCCCTTGCTCACGGCGCAGCTGCAGATAACCTAGAAGTAAAAATAGAAGCACCATCCTATTTTCCCGGTGCCATTATTCCTGGCCCAGGCGGTCCTCACTGCCATGAAGTAAATCGCGGCAACCTGCTCTTTGACCAATTCAAGCACTTACTTTCCTTCGATTCTAGAGCCAATAGCCGCTTACTGAATGCCAGCACTGATGTAATTCCTACTGCCTTGTTTGCTACTCCCGCCCACTCTTTAGAAGATTGGGCTTGGACACAGATTGACGCACCACAATTGCAATTTTTGCACCAAGCAGTCAGTGACGTGAATAGTATTTCAAGCGACGAGCAAGAAGCTGCCGTTATTGCATTGCAAGGCAAAGCTCAAGCTCTTTATGTGCAAGCACAAGCAGACGACTTTTCGCCAGCCTCTGTCAAGGCGCTGCTGAGCGTGGTGCGCCAAGCTTGGCACCAATCAATTTTGTCGACTAACCCCGAAGCTGAAACCATAAGCGAGCAAGCTATTGAGCAAGCCAGTCAATGGCTCAGGCAAAATCAAGAAAAAATTGGCGACAATCTACTTTATGTTCTCTTTGAACTAGATGCCATGATTGCCTATCAATCTATTAGTGCCGGTCTACATACCTTCGCTGCTGGTGTATTCGCCGGCAATTTTGTGGAAGTGGCACTTTACCCATTGGTTAAACTTGGCGCCACCGAATTTTGTGTGCGTGAGCGGCTCTTTGACGAAGTGATCAATTTAGTTGGTCGTGGCTTTGCCCCTGTAGTCATCAACGAGCTAGGCCTAATCGCCGACGGCAATCACCGCGTCACTGCTTCGTGGATCTGGAACATACTTAAATATACAGCCGAGCAAAATCTTGATTGGTCATTGGACGATGAAGAGTTCCAAAAGGCTACGGCAAGCTATTTTGCCCAGAGTCAAGAGAGTGCAGTATCGCGCCATGAAGCCTTGAGTCACTTGGCATATTTCCTCTCAAGACCAGAGTATCGCTCCAAGCTCAATACTTACATTCGACCACTGTTGGCCGACTACGATTACATCAAAGAGTTGCCCGTTGTCTTCTTGCCTGAATATCTTTCGCAGGCAGTGGTCAAATCGCACTACGACGAAGGCAGCAAAATCGAAAGAGCATGCCCATCGGTCTACGAGACCCTAGCTCTAAACGACAGACTGGTTCTGCCTCCCAGAGCGTCGTACCACTTTACCGATTCAGCACTATTGCCCTGGTTTACCGTTCTGGTAATGCTAAGGCAAAATCAAGAAGAAGAGAAAAATCAGGCACGCTTCCGCCACAACGGCAAGCGCAATCGCCTGAGAGCAAGAAGCATTCCTACGGTTTGCCGAGAGCAAAAGAAGAATACAAGCAAGAAAAATTGAGCAAAAAGTTTGAACAAAAAGAACACTCTCTAAACAGAGTTGCAGGAGAAAAGTAGATGAGAATTGCATTTTTAGGAAAAGGCGGAGCGGGAAAAACCACCACATCAGCTGGTTTCATTCGCTACGTAGCAAAGAAAAAACCATATGTTTTGGCCATCGATGCCGATGTCAACGCCCATTTGCGCGGTGCATTGCATCTGTCTGATCTGACAGGCGAAGCCCATGAACTTGGTGACGTCAAAGAAGAGATCATCACCTATTTAAAAGGCGAGCGCGAAGATTTAGGCGAACTTACCATGGTGGGCACCACACCGCCTTCTCTCAAGTCTAATTTCATCGATGTCAGCGCTAACGACCCGCTCATCAAAAAGTATGCTCAAAATAGCGGCAATATCTCGCTTCTAACTGTTGGCACATACAAAGAGAGCGATGTCGGCGGTGCTTGCTACCACGTCAAATTGACCGGTTTGCAGTCATTCTTCCACCACTTACTCGACAAAGATAGCGACATTGTCGTGGCTGATACTACAGCTGGCACAGATAACGTAGCCACATCACTATCATTTGCTTATGACATGAACGTCTTTGTGGTTGAACCAACAAAAAAATCAGTTCAAGTCTATCTCGACTACTTGGCAGTGGCACCACATCTCGCTGACCGCACTTATGTTATCGCCAACAAAGTGGACACCCCAGAAGACGAGCTATTCATCATCAAGCACGTCGGCCAAGATCGCTTACTTGGAGCGGTACCACAGTCGCGTCACTTGAAGCGCTTTGAACAAGGTAAGCGCGAAGCACTCGATGACTTCATGAAAGAGCAAGAAGTTGTATTTGAAAAAGTTCTGACCACTCTAGAAAGCAAAAAACGCGACTGGCAAGACTACCTAACCCGTCTAAGAACGACTCACACCAAAGTTTGTCGCGATTGGCTAGATGACTACTTCGGTCAAAAACTAGACCAAGGTTTAGACCAAGAGTTCAGCTACGAAAAAGTACTGGCCAACAAGAAAACACTGACGACCGTTTAAGAATTCAATTAAAAGTTCAATAAAGAATCACTAGAAGAAGTAAAAAAATGTCGACGACAATAAATCCTCCCGAAGTAAAAACAGAAACCAAAACAGTTGAGAATCTCACGCTCACGCCCAAGATTCATCCGCTCATAAAGAAGTTTCTGGCTGAGAGAGAGACACTATTTGAACTAGCCCGGGCACTAGGAAGCCCTCTCAATATCCTCTTTCCTGAACTAGTAGGCGAGAATGTTGAAGGCTTCCACAAAACCTTCCGCGACCTCAATGTCATCGGCAAAGTCTTCTTCGCTCACAAGTGCAATCAATCTGATTCATTAGTACGCAGGCTCACTGTGGAAAATGCCAATCTAGATGTGAGCTCAGCCAATGAACTACGTCATGCTTTAGGGTCTGGCTTCGATGCTAGCCGCATCGAGGCCACGGGCCCTAAGAATGCCGAGTTTTTAGGCCTAGGAATTCAGCAAGGTATCACCATTGCAGTCGACAGCATCTCAGAACTGGAGATGATCTTGAAGCTGCGCAAAGTGCTCAAAGTGAAAAAGCCAACAAAAATTTTGTTGCGCCTCTCTGGATTTGAAGCCAATCACAGCAAGTTTCTCAACAAGGGCAGCCGATTTGGTGTGCCAATCAAAGAAGTCAACACTGCATTTGAGCTGTTGGAAGGCAACCGTAAAGAAGTGGAGCTGCTCGGTTTCTCATTCCACTTAGACACGGTAAGTGTGCTCGAGCGAGCTATTGCCATTGAGAATTGCCTTGAGCTATTCGAAGAAGCACTCAGTCGCGACTTTGAACCAAGAGTACTGAACATCGGTGGTGGCTACAAAGTTAACTACCTAGAAAACGAAGACGAATGGAACGCCTATGTCAGTGCTTTGAAAGAGTCTGTGCTGGGCACTAGACCAACCATGACCTGGCACAACAATGCCTTTGGCATGTCTTCTGACAAAGGCAAACTAAAAGGCAACTTCAATAGCTATAGCTACTTTGATACTGAAACCGGTGGCGACTTCTTAGACGAACTTTTGAGCCAGCGCTTCGCCAACTTGGGCGACGCTACAGCCGCCAGCATCATCCGCGACAACATGATTGAGCTATGGATTGAGCCAGGCCGTTCACTGGTTGAACAAACTGGTATCACCGTTGCCCGCGTCAACTCAGTACGCACCTCAAGCCGCAACGAACCAATTATCTGCTTAAACATGAAGCGTCAGGATATTTCGTTCTTAGACCAAGAAATATTTGTCGACCCTGTAGTAGTCGAAAAAGACCAAACTCCAGACAATCCAGAGGCAGCACCGATAGGCGTCTACTTCGCTGGCAATCTCTGCCTCGAATCAGACTTGATTTATCGTCACTTGACCTATGTCAAAAAGCTGCCTAAACCAGGCGACTTGGTTGTCTTCGTTAACAGCGCCGGATATTTCATGGACTTCTCTGCTTCTACATCAATCATGCACCCAGTAGCTAAAAAAGTTGCTGTGGTAGAGCGCGACAACAAATTTACATGGATGCTCGATAACGAGTACGTACCTTATTGGGAAGAGCTGCCGTAACTAAATCACGCCCAGACAATCCCACGATTCAATATTCACCCGGAGAAAAGAAATGCTAGTCAAACATGTTAATGAGCTTATCGGCAATACACCATTGTTCGAGATACCGCCTCAAGTACATGGTCTGAAAAATATCAACCTATTTGCCAAGTTGGAGCTGCTAAATCCATTTGGCTCTGTAAAAGACAAAAGTGCTTGGAATGTTCTCAAAGACGATATCGAGCAAATTGCCAAAGAAGGCAAAACCGTAATCGAATCTTCGAGCGGCAACATGGCTAAAGCAATGCAGCTTGTTTGCTCGGTCTACGGCGTGCCATTCAAAATCGTCACCAACCGCATCAAAGTGCGTGAAGTAAAACAGATTCTGCAATTGCTTGGCGCCGATGTGGACGAACTTCCTGGTCTCTCTGAATGTCCAGATCCAACTGACCCTAACGATCCAATTACTTTTATTGAGCAAATAATGTCAGCCAATCCTGGCAAATATTTCCACACATCACAGTACACCAACGAAAAGAACATCGAAGCTCACTATAACTCGACCGGCCGCGAAATCTGGGAAGACCTACAAGCAGCCAAACAAGGCGAAGTGGACTACTTCATCGGCGGCCTCGGTACCACAGGTTCAACTCGTGGCTCTGGTACTTTCCTCAAAGAAAAGAATCAAGCTTTGAAAAATGTCGGCGTTATTGCTAGCAAAGGACACTTGCTTCCTGGCATCAGAAACGTTGATGAAATGTACGAAGTGGGCTTGTTCAGAAAAGATTTTTACGACGATATCATCGAAGTCTCGATGGACGAATCAATTGACGCCATGCTCATGCTCATTCGCCAATGCGGCATCCTCGCTGGACCAACCGGCGGCGGCAGTTTGGCAGCTGCCCTAAAATATTTCAAAGATATTGACGGTACTTTGACCCGCAAGCACAACGCAGTCTTCATCTGCTGCGACAGAGTGGAATGGTATCTTTCATACCTACAAAAATATCGCCCTGAATTGTTTGGCTTGGCAGTCAAAAAAGACTCGCTCAAGGCCATTACAAAAGAACAAGCCGACTCAGCTCCAGAAGTTGACTGCGACACTCTTGAAACGTGGCTTTCAAACACAAACGCCAAGCCACTGATTGTCGACATGCGCGGCAGTCTCGCCTTCAAGGCTTCGAGAATACCAGGCTCGCTCAATATTCCAACTGATGGCCTAGAAGATATCGCCGATATGGGCGTGCCATTTGCCAACGATCAAAAAGTTGTATTGGTTTGCCCAACTGGTGAAGTATCGAAGCGCTTTGCTGCTTACTTCAAAACCAAGGGTGTCGATATAACCAGTCTAGAAGGCGGTTTTGTGGGCTGGCGCGATGCTGGAAAAACCACAGAGCGTGCTAAGAACGAAGGCGCTAGAAAGAGCTTAGTGGGAACCGGCAGGTAAGTAATGACAGATTCATGCCAACTGAGCCCCACTGGGCCAAGTCAAGAAAAAAAGAACTTATTAGATGTAGCCGCTTTCAGGGCCAACTTTCCAATATTTTCTAATCATCCTGATTTGATCTATTTTGATAGCGCGAGCACCACGCAAAAGCCACAGGTAGTAGTCGACAGCTTGCTCGATTACTTCACAAATAACTGTGCCAATGCTGGCCGCGCCTCATACTCTTGGTCGACTCAGTTGACTCGTGCCATCGAAGAGACCAGAGCCAAAGTGGCTCAATTTATCAACGGTGAGCAAAAGAATCTTGTCTTCACTAGTGGTGCCACCGACAGCCTCAACCTCGTCGCCCTTACCTACGGCCTGAGCAATCTTGAAGACGGCGATGAGATTTTGCTTTGCCCGCAAGACCACAAGTCAGCGGTTTTGCCTTGGTACAACGTGCAATCAATGCTGGCGGCCCAAGGCAAAAATGTAACCATCAAACATTTTGCCATTCACGAAGTAGGCGACTACGATCTGCGCAGTATCAAAGAATTGGTTTCGCCACGCACCAAAGTATTGGCCATGGCTCACATTCACCATGTCTTTGGCTTAGACATGGAAGTAAGCAAGATTAGAGCGATCGTAGGCCCTGATGTTGTCATCTCTCTTGATTGCAGCCAAAGTGTGGGCCACACCAAAGTCGATGCCAAAGCACTCGATGTCGAGTTCATCTCATTTTCTGGTCACAAAATGTTTGCTGCACCAGGGACTGGTGGCCTCTATGTCAATCCACGAGTAGCTGACAAAATAAAGCCAATTCGCCTTGGCGGTCAAAGTCCTTTTGAAATCAAAGACAACAGTCTTGAATTTTCAGCCAGCTCTTCATCTTCAGTGCACCAGTTAATTGAGTGCGGCACAGTCAATATTCCGGCCATATTGTCGTTGGGCAAAGCAGTCGACTTCATTTCTACCACTGGTATTGATGCAATAGAAGCTCAACTGAGTGATTTGACAGTCTATCTCTGGCAAAAGCTGACAGCACTACCGGGTATTGTCTTTGCCCCAGGCATCGGCATCTGCCGCTGCGACAATGGCTTTGGCATCATCTCCTTCCGCTTTGAACAAATAAGCTCACTCGATTTGACATTCATGCTCGATGCCGAACAAATATTTGTGCGGGCAGGCGACCATTGCAGCCAAAAGAACAATGAAGAAGACGACTATTTGAGAGTAAGTATGCACGCTTACAACACTAGAGAAGAAGTTGACCAGCTAGTAGAAATACTAGAGAGCAATTTAGGATAAAACCATGGCTCAGTCGCAAGCAAAGACAATAGCAATAATCGGAGGCGGGCATAATGGCCTGACTGCGGCTGCTTATCTTGCGGCTCAAGGCTTTGCCGTTGAGGTATTCGAAAAGCGCGACATTATTGGTGGTCTTTGTGTCACTGAAGTACCCTTTAGCAAATGCGGTAGCAAGGTCAAAGTTTCTTCAGTAGCCTCTTACTTCGGTATGATGCGCAAAGAGATTATGGCCGACTTGAGTCTTGAAGATCATGGATTGAAGCCATATTTGACTGATCCAATCGAGATAGTTCTCCTCGACTCGAGTGCTGGTGAAGAGCAGTTTTCATTTACACCTAGAGATGGTGGCGAGGCAGTAGCTAAAATAGCTTCAGCCACAGCAGCAGATAAAGCCGGCTGGCAAGCATTTTGGGGCGATATTCAAAAAGCGGCCGCCCTTATTTACCCTCGCTATCTAGCACCAGATCTAACTCAAAGTGAAATAGTCGAGCTTTTAAAGAAAAACGGCTTAGACAAAATTGCAGACCATATTTTTGCTGGAAGTCTTGTAGATTTGCTCAAGCAGTATCTACAAAGTGCTGATCTAATGGCAGTAGCTGCCACTTGCACACCTGGTTTTGCTAACTTAGTCGGTTCGGTATTTGGCTGCATTCACCACGGTACCGCTGAAACCAAAGGCGAGTTTGGTGCCTGGGGCCAAGTTTTTGGTGGCATGGGTGCGATCACCGAAGCTCTTGCTAAGGCCGCTCAAGCGAATGGCGCCAAAATTCACCTTGGTCAGGCAATCAAGCGCTTAGTAGTTAGCAAGATAGATGGTGTTGAAAAAGTCTCGGCCATAGAGCTGGCCGATGGCAGCACTAGAGAATTCGATTTAGTCGCAGTCAATGCCGACTCATACGTCTTATTTGAACAGCTGCTAGCACCTACTGCTAGCACTGAGGCTATTCGGCAGTATCTAAAAGATAATCGTCCTAAAGTATCTGCAGCTAAATTACACTTCCTGCTCAAAGAACTTCCATCACTAAAAACACTGCGCAAGATTGATCACAACCACAAAGGTGTAATTGTCATGGCTCCACCGCTTGAGGCAGTGGTTGCCGCCTCAACCCAGGTACCGAATGGTGCCATGCCCGACAGACTGATGATGACAATGGCTTTCCCCACTCTTGAAGATCAATCAATGAGCGACGGCGATAAGCCTAGTCAGCACGTACTCACTGTGGACGTGCACTATGTGCCAGCCCGCATCAATGGCCAGGCCTGGAGTGAAGCAGACGATCAGACATTGCTTGATAGCACTATTCAAGCCATCGAAGCCCAGTGCCCTGAAATTCGCTCGCTAATATTAGATAGCTATGTGGTATCACCACGAGCCCTGGCCGACGATTTCAATTTGGCCTCATTGTCATGCTGGCATCTACCAATGACTCCGCAATATCTTTTCGAGAAACGCACGCTACCTGGTTGCGCCCACTATGAAACACCATTCGACAATCTTTTTGTTTGTGGTGCTGGTACCTATCCTGGTGGCAATGTCACCGCTGCCAATGGTCACAATTTGGCCCAGCATCTAATCAAAAAATATTCGAATTCAAGCACTCTAGCAACAGCAGCAAAAGGGAGGTAAAGATGACACTGAGCGCACCCGAGTACGTAGCTAGTGAACCAACTGAAAAAGTTGTAGTCTCTGCCGCCACCAAAGACCAAGCTGAGAATCTAAGCAAAGAGATTGCCCAGATGTATGTCGCTGCCCTAGGCCAAGGCGGAATCGGCAGAGAGGGCTGCGAAGCCTACCCAGATTCTGATTTGTTCAGCGAAGAGGGTGTAAGAAGCACCCTGCAAGCAGAAGAGCGCCTCATTGCCGTGGCTCGCTATAACGAGCAAGTGTGCGGTGCAATGGTGGCAGACAAACTCAGCCCCTATCACGTCGAATTTAACAGCATGGCAGTTCGCCTTGACAAACGTGGTTTAGGAATAGGCTCAGCAATTGTCTCTGGTCTCAAAGATCTGATGGATGCAACGGAGTTGACCATCAATACAACCGAACTTGTCACTCATAGTTTGGCCAGCCAAGCAGCCCATTTTCAGGCCGGATACTGCTCAATTGTGGGCTTTGCTTTTTGCCACTATCCCCGCGTCTTTTTTGCCAATCATCCCGAATCAGTGCTCTGGGTAACGAAGTTTCAAGGCAAGCTGGTAGGCGCAGTTAAACAAATCAGAAGCGCCCTCGGTAGAAAGCTTGGTGCCGTCTCAAGCGATTTGGTTCATACAGTTTTGGCCGCTCAGGCACAAGGGCGGCTAAGCCAGCGCCTCTCAGAGCAGCAGTTGCAGTTGGCAGCAGAGCTACTATTAGAGAGAACGGCCTATGTGCCCCTCGCCTACAGCTCTATCGTGCAGTCAATACTTTTTCAGTTCGAAGAAATTCTAGATCGTTCAGTGGTTTCTAATGTCGGCTCTAGTGTAGGGTCTAGCGTAGACGATGTAGCATGCGAAACGAGTGAAACAGCAGACCTAGTCGTCGAAGAAAAAGATGGCTTTGGTCACTCATACATTATCTACAAACCAGGCTTTAGCTTCAACGACGACCAGAAGGCAGCAATAGACAAAGCTCTAGCAGGCTTACAGAAGCTAGAGAAGCGCTACATTTTAGTGCGAATTCCAGCTAACCAACCTGAAGCCATTGCCTTAGCTGACTATCTACGTCAAGAGAAAGGTTTTGTCTTCCACAGTTATTTGCCGTTATACGGATATCAGCAAGAGCAAGATTCTAAGCAAGAGCCTAAACGAGAAGAACTTTACGACATCCTCACCCTACAGTGGATCGCACCGGCAATTCTCGCCGGCAATGCCCTTCCGGGTGAGACCGATAGTGTAGTCAAAATATATGGCTATCCTGAAAATTTATCAGGTTCAATAATTCGACTTATTGCCTCTGAGCTAAACAAAAACGAGCGCAAAAATGGGCACGACAATGATGATTAGAAGCAAACTTGAAAGCAAACTAGTCGGGGCAAGGAAGAGCCTACCCAAGGGTGCCAAGGCCGTTCTTTCGGCACTGCAGCAAGCACCAGAAATGCTCAGCGCTCGCGATTTGAGCTTCAGAATGAAGCTATCACATCAAGCTCACGACGATAAAGGTAAGAGCCCTGGACTGACCACAATTTATCGCTCACTTGAACTATTGACTCGCCACGGCCTAGTACAAGCTGTCAGTTTTGGCGATCAAGAAAAACGCTATGAAGTTGTAGAGCCCGGCCACCACAACCATCACTTAGTCTGCAAGAGCTGTGGCAACAACATCAAACTCAAAGAGTGTCTTTTAGAGCGATTAGAAGAAACAATTTTGCAAGAGTACGGATTTTCAGTTTCAGAACACCTGCTTGAACTATTTGGCACCTGCCAAACCTGTCAGCTGGCAAAAAATATAAACAATACAGATAGGAGATAGAAGATGAGGATTGCATTTCTTGGTAAAGGCGGAGCCGGTAAAACCACCACCTCGTCAGGTTTTATTCAATATTTAGCCAAGCGCTTTCCCTTTGTGGTGGCAGTTGATGCAGATCTAAACGCCCACTTGCAGAGTGCTCTCAATTTAAAAGGTGAGACAAAGCAATTAGGATTGCACTTCGACGAAGTGACTGACTATCTCAAAGGTAGCAGAACAGATGTGGGCGACAGACCAATGATTGGCACCACCCCTCCAGGTGTTGGTTCGAATTTCATTACTGCCAAAGCCAACGACCCATTTATTGAAAAATATGCTCTTAAAGACGGCAATATTGCTTTGCTTACAGTCGGCACTTATCAACAAGAAGACGTTGGTGGTTCTTGCTATCACGAAAAACTTAAGAGCTTGGCCGGTATCTTCCACCACATGCTAGATACTCAGTCTGACTTGGTTGTGGCTGATACTACAGCTGGTACAGACAACGTTGCCACTTCACTTTCATTCGCTTACGACATCAATGTCTTTGTCTTAGAGCCAACTGAAAAATCTACCCAAGTTTTCCTCGACTTCGAAGAAATCGCACCACAATTTGCTGACCGTACTTATGTGGTTGGCAACAAAGTTGACGGCGAAGAAGACGCTGAATACATCAAAGAACGCGTTGGCGCTGACAAATATCTGGGTTCAATACCGTTCTCCCGCAACCTCAAGCG